>JGI20214J51088_10001676_pt1 | contig 15061 bp, 11 predicted proteins | sample WetSurMetagenome_FD_51088 | JGI IMG/M metagenome (IMG submission 51088) | reverse complement strand
AGGGAGTATTGAGTACGTAAATCCTTTTTTCGAAAAGCTCTCGGGTTATACATCTGAAGAATCTATAGGCAAAACTCCAAGGATTCTCAAATCAGGAAAAACGGATCCCAGGGTCTATGAGGAAGTATGGGCTTCGATTACCGCAGGGAAAATATGGCAGGGTGAGTTTATAAATAAAAAGAAGAATGGTGATCTTTACATCGAACAGGCTATTATAACACCTGTAAGAGATGAGAAGTCGAGAATAGTAAATTATATTGCTATTAAGCAGGATATCACAAAACAAAAAGAGATGGACAGGCAGATCCTGCAAACTGTAATCTCCACAGAAGAGAAAGAGCGTGGACGTCTTTCTCAGGACCTTCATGATGATCTGGGTCCCCTGCTTTCAACTGCTAAGTTATACATCAAATCGCTCGAAACAGCTAAAAGCCAGAAAAGCAAACAGATAGCAATTGACAAATCTATTCAGGCTATTGATGAAGCTATTCTTAGTATTAAGGCAATAGCTAATAACCTGAGTCCGTATATACTCAGAAATTTTGGTATGATTGCAGGTATTAATTCAATGATAAAAAAAATACACGAAACTGTAAATATCACAATTGAATTTAAAACTATACTGGAAGAAAGATTCAATGAGAACATAGAATCGTCGGTTTTTAGGATTGTAACGGAATTAATTAACAATACTATTAAACATGCAGGTGCGGGCAGAGTTGATATTTGTATTGAAAAAGACAGAAAAGACCTGGTAGTAACATATTCTGATGATGGCTGTGGTTTCGTTCTCGAGGAAGCATTAAAGAAAAACTTATCCAGAGGTCTTACAAATATCATGAACAGGGTTAAATCTCTTGGAGGAGAAATAGCTTTCGGCATCAAAAGTAAAGGTTTCAGTGTATTCATTGCCATTCCGATTGAAAGTCTGGTTATCTCCTGAGGTTTTATTAGTTTTATTTCAGGTGAACATCATTTCTTATCTTAAATATTCTTCTGTTTTTCCCGTAGGTGTAATCACCTAAAACTGATCGGGTAGTTACACGCAAAATAAACAGGTGTCGATTTTTCTTAATCGGGTGAAATAGCCTGAAAATACTAATTCGTTTGACATAACTTTGAATTCAGTTGTAGTATTGTCTTAGTAATCAAAAATGGATTGTAGCGAATACTTCAAATTACAATTCATTTATTAATGTTACCGTACTAATCTGAATTGGAAATGATGGATAAAAATAAGCTGAACAGCAGCCCTGATATGGATAAGGATAAGAATTCTATTAATGGAAAAATTATGAATTCTGTTAATTTGTTATTAGGAATGTCTCATGAAATCAGGACCTATATTAATGCTATTGTTGGTTTTTCATCTCTGTTAAAAACAAAGGAAGTTGATCCGGAAGAATCTGAAGATTACAAGAACCAGATTTTCAAATCGTGTGATCAGCTAGTTGAATTATTCGATAGTTTTTTAGATTCAGCAATAATAGATACCGGTTATACGAAATCAGAGTTAAGTGTTTGTAATCTTGACAGCATCCTTAATGATCTCATTGCTGAATTCAGGGAGGAATTAGAGAAAAGTGCTAATTCTGATGTAATTCTGGAAACTGAATGCCATTATTCCGGATTCTCCGAATTTATAGTAGATTCAGCTAAAGTAACTAAGGTAATTCGTTGTCTTTTCAAGAATGCGGTCAGGAACACAAAATCGGGTTTTATTAAAATCGGCTATGAATTTAACAACGGATTAATAACTTTTTATATCCTTGATTCGAGTCAATGTTATTATAAGTATAAGGAGTTTCTTTATACAGATGATATGAATAAATCACTGAAAATATTTTTTGATACAGGTTCTGCAATTAATATATCTCTTGCGCGAAAACTAATACAATTTCTTGGAGGAGTTATATGGATAAACTGGAATGGATATTCCGGAACAGGTATCTATTTTTCAGTTCCTGTAGAAGCAACTGAAAAATCAAAAATTCCGAACAGTGAATTTGTTAAATCCATGAACATAAACTGATGAAAATCATTTGCTTAGCATGACTTAAATTATATTCTGCAAAAGAGCTGATTTGTAATACATCTTTAAAAAATACCTATTACTGTTTTAGTATCTTACCTCACTAAAAAATATTTATTGTTGATTGGAACTTTTTGCATATATTTAATGCAAATTTATGTTCATGTGAAGAAGAGTTATCAGATATTTTTAGTGGATGATCATAAATTATTCCGCGAAGGTCTGGCATTTGTGATTTCTCAGATGAAAGGTTTTGAAGTCGTTGGAGAAGCTTCCAATGGAAAAATGTTTCTTGAGATGTCAGAAAAGCTTGATATTGATATCGTTCTGATGGATGTATCAATGCCAGGTCTGGATGGAATTGATGCTACAACTAAAGCCATTGAAAGGAATCCCAATTTAAAGGTAATAGCTCTGACAATGTTTTGTGATGAGGAGTATTACTATAAAATGATACAGGCAGGTGTTTCCGGATATATTTTAAAGGAATCAGGTAAAGAGGAACTTGAAACTGCCCTGAATACGGTTATCAGCGGTGAAAACTATTTTTCCCAAAAACTTCTTCGGAATATTATTCTGAATCTGAATAATACCAAAGCATTTAATAAACCGGCTAACCGGCATGAAATTAAGTTAACCCAGAGGGAAACGGAAATTCTGAAACTTATCTGCCAGGGACTTTCAAATGCTGAGATATCCGAAAAAATCTCTCTTAGTCTCAGAACTGTAGAAGGACATAAATCAAATCTTATAGGCAAAACAGGAGTAAAAAATTCAGTCAGCCTGGTTATGTTCGCATTGAAGAACCACCTGGTGGAACTTTAATTCTAAAGTCAACATATTCCTACTTACCACCACAGCTTAAGAGTCTTGAATTTACTTTTTTGTAACGTATTGTCACGCAGTACCCCTAACGAAAATTTACGCGTGATAACCAGGTATTGATTTTTGCTAATCGGGTGAAATCTCTCTGATCAGGCTTTCTGATTGATAATACTTTTGAATCAACCAGAAATACTTTCTCTGAAATCTTAGGATATCTGTTAATAATGTGACTTTGATGTTAATAAATCATAATCTTATTAAAGGTGTTCTCTAAGTCTGATCATAAATAATTAAAAAATGAAGAATAGAATTTACCTGATCGTTCTCTATGTTATATTATTAAGTTCTTTTATAAAAACTACAGCTCAGGAGGTTGCCGTAGAAAAAGTAAAGTTCGAACCTTCGGGAAAGGCTTTTGGTCAGGTCTTCGCGAATGTTCATGATAGCTTCTCAAATGACAGAAGCCTTGCTGCATTTGAAATAACCAGATCATATTTAGGATATGATTATTCTTTCTCCAGAACTTTAATGGGAAGAATAATATATGATGCAACCGTAGGAACCTTAAATGGCAAAACGATTTATCAGGGATATTTACGCAATGTCTACCTTCAATTTGACAATGGTTTATTTAATATCAAAGGTGGGATAATTACAACCGAGCAATTAGCCATAAATGTAAAGATGTGGAACTATCTGTTTATGGGAAGACTATTTGCCGATTATATTGGTATGTCATTTACTTCTGACCTGGGTATGTCGGTAAAATACAACCTGTCAAAAAAGATTTCATTTGATTTGTCAGTTACTAACGGACTTGGATATAAAAACATAGCTCCTGATTCATCATTCAGATATAGCGCCGGTATGACATTTTTGCCAACTAATAACTTTATCATCCGGGGATACTTCGATATAAAGAATAGAAATAAAGTTGTTCAGAGCACCTTGGATGTGTCAGGTGCTTATGTAACTGATAAGGTCATAATGGGAGCTGAATATGTACTTCAGAAAAATCATCTTAATTCAGACAACAATGATTATTCCGGTTTCAGTGTTTTTGCACGTCTCAGATTGAAAGAAAAACTATTCATTTTCGGTAAATATGATGACCTGTCGTCGGGTACTCCCGATGGTTTCACAGATGCCTGGAATTTAGCAAAAGACGGCAGCAATCTTTACATCGGTCTGGAGTATGCCCCGGTAAAGGGAGTCAGGCTGGCCCCGAACTTCGGAATAATTATCCCTGATGATCATAATTCAGTAAAAACTACTATAGTTGGTTTAAATACCGAACTGAAATTCTGATCAGCTGAAAATGGAATATGAATGAACAGATTCAACTAAATATATATCAATAGTACATTGCCCTGAGATAAAATTACATGTTGCAGATATACTGATAGTTTGCAGGCGAATAAGCCTTAGGATTTCAAAAGTTCATTATGTGAATCCATTGTTTTTCGAACATGAATAAGATAAACTGTGACAGTTGACCGGTCTTTTAATCCAGGTAATTATACTTATAGAAAATCAGGTGAATACACGTAAAATAAACAGGTAATGATTTTAATTAATCGGGTGTAATCCCACTTATAATAGCAGTTGATCAGGAATAACTTTGAATTGGGTTATAGGCATTATTTAATTAATGTCTGATTACTGCAGCTTAAGATATTAGATGCAGAATAACCCATTAAACATTATATTATAAATGATAGAATATTAAGAACAAATAATATATGATGATAAACTCAGGTTTTACGGGAAAAAATAAAAAGCTATTATTCCTTTTGAATCTTTGCTTTATGTTGTTTCCGCTAATATCAGCCGGACAGTGCGATAATGATATTTTTTTAGATAAATGTGCAACTAATCTGGGCTCATTTAATTACATCAAATCGTTCAGTTTAAATGCCAGACCTAAGAAAAAGGCGTCTTCTGAATTTTCATATGTATTCAGTAAGGGATCTTCTTATATGCTAATTGTCTGTAATGAAAATTCAGATGGAGGGGAAATGCGTATAAATCTGTACGACAGAGAGCATAATCTAATTGCCAGCACTTATGATGAAAAAACTAATAAACGCTTCCCCAACCTTATTTATTCCTGTTCTGCTACCGGAGTCTACTATATAAAAGCATCCATAGAAGGGACGAAAAAAGGTTGCGGTATGTTTATTTTAGGATTCAATAAGGATTAATAAATCAGTAATTGGTGAAACAATAAAATAAAATTATCTATTCATGAAACTAAGACACATTCTATTCATCACGTTCACTCTTGCCTTGCTGGCCTGTAATGGAAACAGATCAAACAAGGATAAGGTAACCATGAATTCACTACTTCAGGAAGGTTCAGAAGGTAGTAGCCTTGAGATTTCTCCCGAATCGATGAACTCAATAATAGAATCCATACCATCTCCCGTTGAAGTGGCAATGGTTATTAAACAGTCGAGTAAAGGATTTAATGAATCTCTGCTTAATTCTCAGGATAACTCGAGGTTATATACTACTGATCAGGAAAAAGCTATGAATATTGGGATTTATAGCGGTGATCTCGGATATATAAATATGTTTGGAAAATCATACCTGGCAATTAATTACCTGACTACTATTAAAAGGCTGGCTGATGATATTAATATTGGTCAATTCTTTGATCTGGCGACAATCAAACGAATGGCTCAGAACAGCGACAAAGTTGATTCCTTGATTTACCTGTCTACTGTAAACTTCAACAGGATGGATGGATTCCTTCGTAGTCAGAAGAGGAGCAACATGAGCATTTTAATGGTTACCGGTACCTGGACGGAAGGCCTTTTTATAGCAACACAGGATTATAAAACGAATCAGAGCAAAGAAATAATGGAATGGGTTGGTTATCAGAAAATCATTATAGACCAGCTTCTATTAGGTCTTTCAGCCTATAAAAATGATCAATACTTCAAAAAAATAGTAGATGAGATGACCAAATTAAAAACACTATATAATGGGGTCAGCCTTGTATATGAGTATCACGAACCTGAATCCACTGAAGTAAATGGACGTCTTGTCATTGTCGATAAGAGCACTTCAACAGTAAAAATTGTTCCTGAACAGGTTTTGCAGATAGGTAATTTGGTTGAGCAGATAAGAACGAATCTCGTCAAAAATATCTGATTCAAATATAATAACGGCTATTTAATTCATCTTTCATATCATATCGAATGAAATTGAGTAATTACAGTCTGCGTACAAAGATAAATTTAATCATTATATCGTTTCTACTGATAGTTTCCATTGGAATCCTATTTGTCTTGAAAAACCTGTCTTTGCCAGTAATATATCAACAGATAAGTTCCCTGGTTCTCGTTGCTGTTTTATGGGGACTCACCATATTCTTAATTTACTGGATCTTTCAGACTTATTTATTCAGACCAATAAAAAGAATTGAGGAGGTTTTGAGATTGACAACGGTTGGTGATTTATCAGCAAAGCTTGATGTCAACAGCAATGATGAGCTCGGCTGTATATCCGATTCTGTTAATTGCATAATTCAAAATCAATCTAACCTGTCTGATTTCCTTGAAAAAATAGGAGATGGTAACTTTAATATAGAATACCCGGTTCTTGGTGAAAAAGACAAACTGGGATATTCAATTACAGGAATGCGTGATAAACTGCAAAAGCTTGTCTCAGAAGATGCCAGCAGACAATGGTCCACTGAAGGGATAGCGAAATTTAGTGCCATTCTCAGGGAATACACTGACGATCTGAAAGTGCTGTGCGATAAACTGTTATCTGATCTTGTAAAATATCTTAATGCCAATCAGGGTGCTATATTTCTGCTTGATGAAGAAGAAAAGGAAAATGTTTGTCTGGAAATGATCTCAGCGTATGCATGGGACAGAAAAAAATTTATTACAAAAAAGATAGCCATCGGTGAAGGACTCATCGGGCAGGTTGCTTTAGAAAAAGGCACTATTTATTTAACAAATGTTCCAGATAACTACATAACTATAACCTCAGGTCTGGGGGATGCAAATCCGCGAAGTATACTGATTGTTCCTTTGCTTTTCAACGATGATCTTTTCGGAGTAATTGAATTCGCATCGTTCAACGAGTATAAGGATTTCGAAATATCATTTGTTGAAAAACTGGCTGAGATTATTGCATCCACAATATCCAGAGCTAATATTACCAAGCAGACACAGACGCTGCTGAAAGATTCACAAAAGCTGACAGAGGAACTTAGAACACAGGAGGAAGAGATGCGTCAGAACCTCGAAGAGATGAATGCTACACAGGAGGAAATGCAGCAAAGGGAAGTTGAGCGTATTGGAATTTTTACTGCAATAAATAACACTCTTGCAACTGTTGAATTTAATATGGATGGAAGAATTATCCTGGCAAATGATAAGTTTCTGAATATGATGAATTATACGCTCGATGAAATCGAGAATAAAACAGACAGGATATTTTCAGACAAGTCTAATGAACCAATTGAACTATATAATAAGTTTTGGCAAAATCTTAACCAGGGTGAACTTCAACGCGGCGATTTCAAGAGGATTACAAAAGAAGGCAGGGAAATTTGGTTGAATGCATCTTACACTCCTTCTCTTGATAAACATGGAAAGCCCTATAAAGTAATTGAACTCGCACAGGATATTACAGAAAAGAAAAAAGCTGAACTTGAATCTCAGCGACAGGCTGAAGAATTGAGGGCTCAGGGTGAAAAACTAAGAATATATACTTCAGAGCTGGAGGATATAAAACAAAACCTTAGTGAGAAATTAAATGAGGCAAGTAAGGGTCTGATTAAAAAAATTGAAGACATTGAAGCGGAGAAAGCAAAAAATATTGCAATCCTTGAAGGTTGTGTCGATGGTGTAATAAGCTTTAACCAGGAAGGTCTGATAGAGTATTTTAATCATGCAGCTGAGGAAATTTGGGGTATACAGCGTGAAAATGTTTTAGGGAAACCTATAAGTTCAATAATACCAATTGCAGTGGCTACCAAGGATAACAATACCACTGTCTACTATTCGAATAATGGATCAAGCAATGAAATACATGTGAGGACAGAGATTTCTTTTGCCGACCTGAACGGAAACGTTGTTGATCTGTTGGCTACTCTTACAAAAGCAAAAGTCGAGGATCAAATCACTTTCACAATCTTCTCGCAGAAAATTTCAATGGATCTGTTTTAATTTACTATGCAGAAAACTTAATTTCAGATGGATCAAAAGGGCGTAATACAAGTCTCCAAAGAAGAACTTATCAGTACATTCTCAGAAATAGATGAAAAGATTAATGATTTGCATCAGAGATCTTCAGCTGATTTCATGCAATTAAATGACTACCTGAAAGATTATCATTACAAGGGTAGGATCATATCTGAAAACGCTTTCAGGATTCTCGATACCATTGCCGGGAAAAAAGATATCGATCTGATAGGAGAATTGGAGAAAATTCATAAAAGACTTGAGGAGTGCCGTGAAACCATTAAAGAGGAGGAATTCAGAAAGATTCAGGTTCTTAAGGATATATTGCTGAAATCAAATCAACTGACGATCGAACTCAGAAATTTTAAACAGGATTTTATAACCTTCAAATTTCTTTCCTCAAACTATGTCCTGATCTCAAATTATGAAAACTTTGAGATTGAGTGGAATAATAGTCTTGAAGTGTGGAACACTCAAATTCCGTCGATTCAGAATGTGCTGACATACATTAGCAGCAATGTCGATAATTTTAAAAAGCAGATTGTTACAAATATCGAACATCTCGAGATGAGAGTGGAAAAATCTCTGAGAGTCTTCCATAACCTTTCAAAGGAAACAAAGATCAATATTGGTTCCGTCGTACAGAAAAGTCAGGAATCAATAATTCAGTTTCCCCTTCTTAAGGAAAAAACTGCTGAGTCATCCAAAAGTATTAGTAATATAATTACCCATCTCCAATATCACGATATTATAAGGCAAAAAATAGAGCATATTCAGAAAGCTCATTATAAGATTATTGATGATCTGAATAAGTCAATTGAAAAGAAGAAAAGCTATTTCGCAAACATTAACGATGATTATCTTAAAATAGGAGATATTGCTGATCTTCAGGCAGCTCAATTGCTTTTGGTAAGTAAAGAATACCAGAACGCGTTGAACATTATTACCAGTAATTTCCAGAGTATAGCTAATGATCTGACTGTAATTTCAAATATATCAAACGAATTCTCCTATAAAGACGACCGTTCCGAGATTACACTCTTAAAGCAGATTAAAAATCAGCTGAATGAAGGGATAATTTTACTCGACCTTAATAATTTCCGCGAAATAAATGCTGAATACGCCCTGGCAAGTACAAACCTTGATGATATTTCCAACGCGATTAACAGAGATATTCAGTTGCTTATGAATAATCTCACCAAGTTTAAAAATTATGAAAATCAGAATCTGGAAAATGAACTTCATCAGACAAGTGTTCTCTCACGAATTGTGTCATTAGCCGGGGATATTGATATAAAAAATGCGAATTTGTGCGAAAAAATTAATGATATAAGGAACCTTTCAAAATCCATTTTTACTTCTGATGAAATTGTGGAATGGGGAAGTCAGATGGAACAGGATCGCATTCAGCTGATGGTCAATATCAGCAGAATATTAGATGCCCTTGATAAAGATAATGAAGAACTCGACATTGTTTTGGATCAAAACAGAGAACTGAACAGTAACATATTGGAGAAAATTGAAAATGTAATAAATAAAGTTGATTACTATGATTACTTCGAAAATATTGTTGAGCAGGTAATCAATCAGTTGAACAGTATTAATGGCAGATTAAAACCTTCCGGATCAGAAAACTTGTCGGAAGACAAAGCATCGAATCTGAAAGAGATTAAAACCACTTATACAATGGAGAGCGAAAGAATAATACACGACAAAGTGGTTTCAGGTTCTGAGATATCAAACGCTCCATCTGCTCAAAATTTAGATGAAGAAATTGAGTTTTTTTAAAACGTCATAGATGAAAAGTAAAACATTCAATGTTAAAACTTCAATTGATAAGTCAGTGAATGCACAGACGTTGATCTTTGAAGGAGACCTGGGGATAAAAAATGCACAGGGTATAATGAAAACTCTTCAGGCTTTGACTTTTAGTGGGGATTCAGTTATAATGACCGTGAAAAATGTTGAAAAGCTGGATATAACATTCATCCAGACGATAAGGGCAATCAGGACTGCTTTGGAAAAAGATGGGAAAAAGACCAGCATAGTATTAGAATTACCGTTAGAAATTGAACGATTGCTAATTAATACAGGCTTCGATAAAAGATTATAAAATATAATAAAAATAAATTATGGCAAAAACGATTCTTGTTGTTGATGATTCCGAGAGCATCAGGGAAATTGTCAGTTTTACCCTTGAAAACGAAGGATATGAGGTTCTGCTCGGAGAAGATGGAAAAGATGCTTTAAAACATTTGAATAATGGACCTATCGATTTGATTCTTACAGATCTACATATGCCTGTTATGAATGGAATAGAGTTCATAAAGATTGTAAGAGGCAATGCTGATTATAAAAGCGTTCCTATTCTGTTTCTTACCACAGAATCACAGACTACAAAAAAGATGGAAGCAAAAGAAGCCGGGGCAACAGGTTGGATTATTAAACCCTTTGTTCCTGCCAAACTAATTGAAGCTATCAACAAAGTTATGAGGTAATGGATAATTTTAAGAAGAAATTTGTTGAGGAAGCTCTTGATTTGCTGAATGAACTGGAGGTAGTTCTTCTCAGACTGGAATCAGATTCTGAGAATAAAGAGGTGATTGAACATATATTCAGAATTATGCACACTCTTAAAGGGAACAGTGCTATGTTCGGATTCAATCTGATTGACCAGTATACCCACCAGCTTGAAACCATCTACGATTTCATACGAAACGGTAAGATGAAGATCACATCAGCATTGATGGACCTCACCCTGGCATCAGTAGATCATATCAGAAATCTCCTTGACGAAGATGTGAGTACAAAGAGCGAGGTGATGGCTACCCATGCAAGTCTTCTTCAAAAAATCGGCCTTGTTATTGAAGAAAAAAATCAACCGGTATCTCATATAGAGACACCAACCTCTGTAATTACCGGAGATATTAAGACATATTATATACATTTTCAACCTGACCCCGGGATATTGGGGAATGGTACCAATCCTCTCTTTCTCGTTGAGGATTTCAAAACTCTGGGGGAATATCTGACATTTCCAAGGATGGAACACCTCCCTTCCTTTGATGATCTTGATCCGGAAAAATGCTTTACATCGTGGGAGATATTGTTGGCCACCACAGAAGAGATAGAAAAAATATTAGAGATATTCATCTTTGCTGAAGACTGTTGTACCATTGATGTTCAGGAAATTAGTTCTGTCAATCTGCTTACCGATCCTCTCTTCTGCAATAAAATAAAAGAGAGCGCTTCTGATATTTATCCTATCGGGATACAGAAGGTTAAGGATATAATTGCTTCGGGTGATGAAATTGAAAAGAAAACTGACTCGGTTCAGCCTCGCGATATAGGAGATGTTTCAAATAAACTTAAAAATATTTCAAGTATCAGAGTGTCATCAGAAAAGCTTGATGAACTCATAAACCTGGTTAGCGAACTTGTTACCACTCAGGCCGGACTGAGCCTTATTGCAGAGAATATCAATAATAAAGAATTACTGGCACTCGCAGAGGATATTGAAAAACTGTCGAGACGATTACGCGATAATACTTTCGGCATAAGACTCATACCGATAGAGAACATGATAACCCGATTCCAGAGACTGGTACGGGAACTCTCCCACGAACTTAATAAAGACATCACATTTACTGCAGAAGGCACAGATATTGAGCTGGATAAGACCATGATCGAAGGTCTGATTGACCCGATTATGCATATAATTAGAAATAGTATAGACCATGGAATTGAAGATGCAGGTACCCGTAAGAAGCTTGGTAAACTTGAAAAAGGGAAGATAATATTCAGAGCATATTACTCAGGATCAAACGTTTATATAAAAATTTCGGACGATGGTGCAGGCATTGATGTAAATAAAATTCGTCAGCACGCCATCAAAAAAGGACTGATCCAGCAAGATGCAGCTATTGGCGGGAAGGAGATACTCGACCTGATTTTTCTGCCAGGTTTCACAACTGCTGAAAATATCACAAAAATTTCAGGAAGAGGAGTAGGAATGGATGTTGTGAAAAGAAAGATTTCTGACCTTCGCGGTGAAGTAAATATAGAGACTCAGATCAATTCAGGGACAACCATTACAATTAAGCTTCCGTTAACACTTTCAATTATTGACGGTTTGCTGGTTGAGATAGATAAAGCATTTTTTGTAATTCCATTATCTTCAGTAAGCAAATGTTTTGAATTCAAGCACGAGACACTGATCAATGCTGTCAATAACCTCATTTTCGTTAATGATGGTCATATCCCTTTTATCTATCTAAGAAAAGAATTTGAAATATCTTCTCCATCACCAATGTTAGAACAAGTCGTGGTAATTGAATATGGAGAAACAAGAATAGGACTCACGGTCGACAAAGTTATAGGGGAATATCAGGCAGTATTGAAGGCACTTGGAAGTGCTTTTAAGAAACAGGACATCATTTCAGGGGCAACAATTCTTGGTGACGGTACTGTTGCCCTTGTTGTGGATCCAAACAAAATAATCAATCAATTCACCTATCAAAACCTGGCTACTTTAAGTGCTTAACAAGAAATAAAGGCAAAACTGAGGAGGATTATATGAGTACAGAACAGGACATGGAATCGCAAACCTATCTTTCATTCGAACTGAATGAAGAAGTTTTTGCAATTAATGTTTCGATGGTAATCAACATTCTTGAAATGAGTCATATTACCAGGGTCCCAAAGACGCCTGACTATCTTAAAGGAGTTATTAATCTGAGAGGTACTGTACTTCCGGTTGTGGATATGAGATTAAGATTTGGCCTTTCTCAGAAGGTAGATACCGTTGATACCAGCATAATTGTTCTTAGCCTTGATATTAACGATGAACCCCTTCGGATCGGAATCCTTGTTGATGCCGTTAAAGAAGTACTGGTACTGAAGACATCCGAGATTACACCCTCACCAGCTATAGGCGCTAAGTACGATGCAAATTTTATTGCAGGGATGTGGCGCCTAAATGAAAGCTTTATAATGATTCTGGATATTGCTAAAGTATTCTCTACAGATGAAAATATTGACTTCTGTGAACATTTCGATGAATAAAAACATAAACTATGCTAGTTATTTTACCAAAAACGTAAAGAAATAATGTTTAATAACCTCACAATCCGAACAAAACTTTTTACAAGTTTTATTGTTATGTCAACCCTGGCCGTACTCGTAGGAGTTATTGGCTATCTGGGAATGAATTCTACCCGCAAGACAATGAATTCTATGGCTCTGGTTTATTTGCCATCTATTGAAAAAGTCACAAGAATTCAATTTCTTCAGACAGACATAAAGTCAAATCAATATGCTTTATTGAATACTGCTTATAGTGTTGAAGACAGAAAGCTGAGAGCTGACATCATCAAAACCAGATTAAAAGAGATGGATGAAGCAATTCAGTCATATGATTCTTTGCCCAAGCAACCTGAAGATCTGGAAGTATGGAAAACTTTCATTACAAACCTTGGAAAATGGAAGACCCAGGCTGAAACATATTCTCAATATTACACCATAAGGACTACCCTAATGGAGCAGGGAGTAAAGGCGACTGACGAAAGATGCACTTCACTTGATGAACAGCTTTTCGTATATTATAACACCGATGTTATCAACGCATTTTCACTTTGTGAAAAGGGAGTCCAGGAAATCGTTACAATGCAATCAAAAAAGGCATTTGATGCTGAAACTGCTGCTGGTGCCACAGTAGTAAGAAGTACAAGAAATTTGTATATAACGGTCATTGCCTGTATAGTTTTTGCCATGATAATCGGACTAACCATATCAGCAAATATTAATGGCATAATAAAATTTGTAAACAAACAGATTAAAGATGTTGTAGACGGTATACTTGACGGAAAGCTAAGTACCAGAGCAGATTCGATCCAGACAAATGCTGAATTCAGAAGCATTACGGATGGACTTAATAATGTTGTCGACTCTTTGGTTGTGCCACTTAATGTGGCTGCTGACTATATAGCAAGAATCTCAATCGGAGATATGCCAGCCCTGATTACTGAAAAATATAACGGTGATTTTAATACTATTATCAACAATCTTAATCTGCTGATTAATACCCTGAATGAAATCATCCTGAAAGCTAAACTGGTTGCTGAAGGGGATTTAATGGTCGATATGAAGAAACGTTCTGAGAAAGACGAGCTACTCAAGTCGCTGACTGATATGATTCAATCAACTGCAAATATCATTTCTGAATTCAGTACCGCTGCCAATAATGTATCTATTTCCAGCGAACAAATGAGCTCTTCTTCAAAACAGATGAGTCAGGGTGCGTCTGAACAAGCATCTTCAGCGGAAGAAGTTTCATCATCTATGGAAGAAATGGTAGCCAATATTCAGCAGAATACTGAGAATGCACGTCAGACTGAAAAGATAGCTTTGAATGCAGCTGATGGAATAAACAAGGTAAATAATGCTTCTGAAGAGACCTTGACATATATGCGTGAAATCGCTGACAAGGTTTCAATTATCGGGGAAATTGCACGTCAGACAAATATTCTAGCTCTGAATGCTGCGGTAGAAGCTGCCCGCGCCGGAGAACATGGAAAAGGATTTGCGGTTGTTGCGGCAGAAGTTCGTAAACTGGCTGAAAGAAGCCAGGTATCAGCTGTTGACATTGAAAGGCTCACTAAGAATAGTGTCAAAGCTACAGAAGAATCAAGTAAGCTTCTTGCTGCCATTGTACCAGAAATCGGAAAGACAGCAAAACTTGTTCAGGAAATCGCTGCAGCAAGTATTGAACAGAATTCCGGCGCCGATCAGGTCAACAATGCAATTCAGCAGCTGAACCAGGTGACACAGCAGAATGCCGCTGTTTCAGAGGAGATGGCAACTAGTTCGGAAGAACTTGCCAACCAGGCTCAAAGGCTTTTGGAAATGATATCTTTCTTCATGCTTGAGGCTCATTCTGAGGGAAAGAAACCTGCCGGGAAGGAAAATATTAAAACAAATCAACCTTTGAATGTAAACC
>JGI20214J51088_10001675_pt1 | contig 15064 bp, 25 predicted proteins | sample WetSurMetagenome_FD_51088 | JGI IMG/M metagenome (IMG submission 51088) | reverse complement strand
CATGCGAATACGATATTTGAAATCAAGATTGACAACAGAAAAGATACACACATAAACGCTTTTTTCATGAAGCCTCACAGTCCACTAGCCGTAAACCGTTCNGCTATTTCATTATCNCCCATAGCGTTTAGTATAGCACTAGAAGCTGGCGCTGTCACTTGAATTTCTTTCAGTTGTATNAATTCTTGACGCTTTTCTTCGATTTTTACGCTCACTTCCTTCAATTCATTTTGAAGGATTAACTCTTTTCCTTCTTCTTTCGCTACTTCAAGAACGGGTTCANTCACTTTCACAATTGGAGTTTTTCGAGCGCACCAATACAGAACGCTTACTAAGACGATTGCCGCTACTAACGCAGCGNCAATCATCAGAAACCTTCTCTGAACAGTATTCATGCGGCCGGCTTGCGCTTACCGTGACGAAACGAATACAGCGCAAGGAAAGGAGTTGCAAAACCAGCGCATTGTAAACCATCTTGAGGATGTGGAACTCCCCACAAGCTAGCAATAAAGACGCCAGCGGCAATTACGCTAGCACCAATCGCTAGAGTGAAAGAAGCGGACTTATCATTTTCAGGAGGTTTTAACCACATGAGTAGAGTCTTTCTTAATACGACTTTGCTTCCAATTGTGCGATACTTCGTTCGTGACGATAAACCTTATCGTCAAGATTGGTGATTCTGCCATTCATATCTGCAAGGGCTTCTTTCATAGCAGACTTGATAGAATCTGCTATTTGAGCCCTGGCAGTATCCTGCATCGCAGAATGTATCTTCACATTGAGCGCTGTCACAGAACTAGTGACGGCGATGATTACAGATCCGATTTTCCACGTGCGGGAAAACCATTGTTGTAGAGGACGAAAAACAGACTTTCTCATGTTATATCCTTTGAGCGGCTTTTTTCAAAGCGCTAGCGGTTCTCGTATACCCCCTTCGTTCTAGCAATGTAGCATAGGAGTTAATCTCTTGAGAGTTTCCTCTCAATCGCATTGATACGATGTTAGAAGTTGTCTGAGTTATTGGCAGTCGTTTCTCTGTAGGCACATGTTGCTCATCATCTGATAGCAACAGAGAAACGGCTGGAATCAACGTTTGACGTTTTTCCTCTTTAGTCTCCAAATTCCACACTTTGACTAGTGCGGCTATCGCGGCAGACGTAAGAGTAACGCCAATGATTATCATTCAAATTCTCCTAATCGAAATGATTCTGTTTCACCATGAAAACCAAAGAATTCCTTGAAGCGTTGCCAGATACCTTGTTTCTTAGCAATCACTTCTTGAACTGCCACAGTTGCCCCTTGTCGCATTTCGGGAGTAGCGATAACAGTCTTCACTTGCTCTACACGAGTAGGGGAACCCTTTACACCTTGAGTCGCATAGTACGCAAATTGCTGAGCTGGTTTCTTAACGGTTTTTGGTGCCACCTTAGTAGTAGCCCCTATTCTCACCGATAGAGCCAAGTCAAAACCTTTGCGTTCATCAGCGTTCGTAAGATTCTTGCGGAACGATTCGAGATAGATTCGATTCTGACCAGATTGACTCATCACCCCAAGGCCATAGTAGTATCCGCTGACAGCCGGGATTGAATGCAGAGTCGTTAGACCTTGNTGGTATCCAGGAGCTTTCTTGATATATTCCTTGCCAGCGTTCACATACTTTAGAAACAGACTGTTGTCTTTTGACGGCGTAGCAGTCTTGATTTTCTGATTCGTCTGTTTCTGAACCTTCTGTGCCTGCCCGACGGCGATGCCAATTGTGAAAGCTTTCCGAACTTCGGGAGGAACAGCATTCATAGCTGAGTTCACAACACTGTCCGCTAGTTTGATTCCACTAGCAGCTTGTTGCAAAATCTTGAGATTGGGTAAGGCGTTCGGGAATCCTTGAAGAACTGTGCCAGGGATTGCGCCAACAGCTGCTTGAAGAACGTTTTGCCCTTGGACGCCAGCGCTAGCAATAGAGAAAGCAGCTTGACCCAATGCACCGCCCGGTACTGCACTCTTCACCGCATTCAAGAGAGCCTGGTCTATTGGTTGACCGCTAATAAGAGCTCCCGCAGCTCCGATTCCAGCGGCTACGCCCGTGCCAACCCCCGGAACAAGAGAGACGATACTCGAGGCGAGAGGGGCAACCTCTCGAATCGTTTTCACCTGTCGGTCGATTTCTCCCAAAACCGCTTTATCGATTCGTTGCCCGTTTAGAACGCCGCTAATAGCGTTCAAACCGGGAACTTGCAACACTTTTGAAATAGGAGAGCCGACTACAGGGATTTTCTTCACCACATCGCTAGCGGTATTCACTACCGTCTTAGTAATCGACACAACCGCTTTAGCGGGAGCGGTTACTACACTTACGATTGAATCGAAGAAACCTCCGAATCGTGTATTGGAGATATCTANCCCGAATTCTGTATCGCCATGCATCGTCCACGAGCGCCCCGCAATAAGGGCAGCGTTGTCAAGCCATTTTCGAGTGCCGTCCTCTTGTGGGTAGGAGGGGACGGTTATGTGATTATCATGAATTGTGTTCATAGCCGTCCCTACCTTTTACTTTCGTCCCTTGTATTTCGCGCGACGAGCGAAAGACAACATGCTCATGTACTGTTTTTGAGTCACTACTTTCGGGGTTATAGTCTTGACTTTCGGGGTAGACTTCTTAGAAGTCTTCCGAGGCCTCTTGGCAACACGTGAACGCGCAAGCGCTGCCGCTTCGGAGGGAGTGAGGTAACCGCGCTTTACACTCGCACGTCTCCTACGAACCGGAGAGCGTCGACGAGTCACCTTGGTTTTTCGGGTCTTGCGCGCCTTGCGCCCGCTACGCCGTTTCGCACCCTTCTTCAACAGTCGACCTAGTCTGTCACGAGGGCCGTGCTTTGCGTAAGAACCAGCTTTTCGACTGCTCTTTCGCTTTGCTTTCCGGCCGGCCGCAAGCGCGGCAAGCTTCTTGAGGTCTCTTTCTACCTTCTTCTCCAACTTGCGGAGAGAATGCATTTTCTTGAAAACGGTCTTCTTTACCTTACGACGTCGTGCCATAGTATCCTCACAAGTGGATGCCGTGCGCGTCTTCATATCCGCCCACGGTTAGCCCGATTGACAATATCTTGCGCGAATATCCTCGGCCAAACATGCGTCGAGCTTTGACAGTAGCTTCGGTCAAGTCTCGCGCGTGTAGCTTTAGCTCTTCAACGCCAGAATTTCCAAAGTACATAACAGCATAGAGGGAAGTGCCCGTTTCCTTATCCGTTTGGATTAGACTCATTGTCATTCTCCTTTTGGCCTTGGACCGGTGGGGAGTCTTGTTCGAGCAATGGCGCAACCATTGCCAATTGTTCTGGAGTGAGAATTTGGGCCAGTCCTGCAACCTGGTCCGGTGTGATAGTCTGTTTCAATTGCTGAAACGCTATCTCTGCAAGCCCACCCTCTGGAAGAATCTTCTTGCCCACTACCGTGTTTACGAACCCCGGCAATAGCGCGAAAAGCTTTTGACGTTCGCTCGTAGCTCGCTGGAATTGCAACAATTCTCGATTTCGAGAGAATTCCTCATCTAACTGCTGAACGCGCAATTCTTTCATTGCGCGGAACATGTTAGCGTTCTCGCTCATAAGGTCTCTCATTCCTTCCCCGAGCGAGGACACAAGGTCTTTGAGAGAAGAGATTACCGATTCGGAGTGTACCGTGTTGATGCGGACGAGAGCTTCATTATGTCGCATCATTTGCGACATGTGACCTTGTTGGGTCGGCCCTTCTGTGCCCAAACCCTGGTCGAAACTCTCGCCCGCCTTTTGGAACGGGAATGATTCGCTGGTTAGTGTAGAATCTTCATAGATAGCGCGGAGAGCGAACTGCTGTCGTCCGCTCATTCCTTCTGCCGTAGTGCATGCTATCTCGTCGAATCGCTTTGCCAGTACTTTCGAGTCATATTGTTGGGAACCAAGCTTCAAAGTGTGGATTTCATCACCCACTTGACTCGAAGTCTTGATGTGGAACAGAGTGAATTGAATCACTCTCATCGTCTCATCAGCGCCTTCCTCGTAATGACGAGTGAGTTGCCGATGAATCCACGCAGCCATAGAGATACCGCCAGCCATTGGAATAAATCCTATCGTCGAGACAGAGTGTTTTTCTGCACTTGGGTGTATACAGCGCCGCCCACCAAGAGAACTCCAAGAATCAGTGGAAGAGGACCGTCCAACATGCCAGCCAGCATGGGCTTCTGAACCGGTACAGTTTGAACTATTACTGGAGTTGGGGTTACGGTTGTGGTCGTAACTGCAACGGGGATTGGCGGCTTCGGAGAGACGCCAACAGGAGCGGCGTTTGCAGTTGTTCGACTGAGCGTGGCCGGATAGTCAAAATCGGTCGGCCCCAATAGAGCGCCCCAAGTCAACGGTCCAACGATACCGTCAGGTTCTACCCCGTTTGCAGATTGCCACTTCTTGGTAGCTGCTTCGGTAGCAGGTCCGAACACNCCNTCCGCGCTTACCCCTATCTCTTTCTGCCAACCCTTGATTGCTTGCTGAACGCCAGCACCACGGAAAGATTCTACATCAACTCCAAAACTCATTGGAACACTCCCGTTATTATGAGTAGTATACCATTCTCACAACTATAGTCAACAGATATTATTTTCTAGACGTTAAAGTCATTGCACATAAAGCTGCAACCCCAACCCCCAACATTATCGGCAATGTATAATCTACAGCGCGAGCTACCACAGTTCCAGCTTCTGCATAGCCCGTCATGATATCTCCCATTAAACGAAAGGCGCCGTTTCCAGCGCCTTTCGCTCTTTAACAACTATGTTGTGTTACGCCGCTGGAATACTTGTGACCGCTGTAGCGTAGGCAGCGGCGACTGCAGCAACGAGCGAAGTGAGGTTAGAAGCGCTGGCCGGCACACGACCTCCCAATACACTTTGAACAATTCCGTTCAAGAGAAGTTGCTGCGAAGTAGTAGTGATGGCACCGGCTCCAATTGCCGTCTCGACAGCAGTCGCGAATGTAGCAGAAACGGATTGTACGGTCGAGATGTTGGAAAGACTCGTCCTTCCTTGCGTGAACGCCGCTACAGCGGCCGTATATGCAGCGTTGAAAACTAAAGATGAAGCGGCCATTTTTCTATTTCTTTCCCTTGGGGTTGTAGTTCGCAAGCGAATAGGAGAAAATAGTTACCCCACAGATTATTGCTGCTAGCGGCAATAATCCGAATTTTACGCTAAAGGGATGGTTACTTCCCCTCTAGCCTTTCCTCGATTGTAAACCGCTCGAATCGTAGAAGTGACGTCCCCAACTGTGATGTATCCTTTGGGAGGATTGTCGAAAAGACGATTTTGCTCGTATACCTTTTCACCAGCTTTAGAAATCACTGTTTCGAGCGGCCGTCCAATCATGCTCGGATAGAAGACTTTGAGATACGTATCTTCAAGAGACCCCAATCCAGCCTTTTCCCCAAAATATCGAATGACATAAGGCAATTGCTCCTGAAAAGACATGCGACGCAACGCTTCTGCAGTGGTACCGAGAGCGAGAGCGCTTCCTTTCGGCATGAATTGAATAAGCCCACTAGCGCCGCTTTGAGGATTCACCGCAGCTGGATTCCAACCGCTTTCCAATTGAAACACCGCCCCCAACCAATTGGGATGTACGTCGATGATTGACGCCGCACGTTCGAACGCTTGCAAATCAGCAGGCGTTCTTTTCGCGATACCTTCGTAATTGAAGACGGTTCCCATGGTTACACCGAATAGTTGCGCTCAGGTTTCTTTTCTTCCTTGCGTTCGTCGCGTTCCTCTCGACGATAGTCTCGCTGGTACGAATCGTATCGTGGACGAGACGATTTACGAGTCGCCAGGTAAACTCCGCCGAAGGCTAGCAGACCGATTCCTGCAAACAGCAGATACTGTCGGTGCTTAGGGTCCTGCAACCAAGGTTTTTCCACTTGTGCAGGGCCCATAGCCACAGAAATGTTACCTCCGCCTGCAGGAATAGTAATCGAACCTGTTGGCACTGAGGATGATTGTGGAACAGACGATTGCACAACAGCAGGACGTGCTGTTTGAGCGGGAGAGACCTGTGTGATGGCTGAAGGGGCCTGCGGAGTGTACACAGGAGTTGAGTACACTGGCGGAGTCGGAATTGAAACAGGCCTCGGTTGCACGACAGGTTGAGCGGGAATCGCTTGCGAAGCAGCTTGTGCAGCTGCTTGAATGGCGGGAATCGCTACCTGCTGTGCATATTGTGGAATCGAGATGAACGGTGGAGAGGGAGACGGTATATTTGCTGGAACCGGCGATACTTCTGCACTCTTATCCCAGGTCTTCAGACCAACGATGCCGTCAGCTACCAAACCGCGGGCCTTCTGCCAATTCTTGGTTGCAGTTGCAGTGCCGGTTCCGAAAATGCCATCAACGGGCGAAACGCCAATGATGCGTTGCCACCTTTTCACATCCTCGCCACGAGAACCTTGTTTTAATGTCGGATTCGCCATGTTTCAAACTCCCATTTCGTATCGGATGAGCGGAAAACGTTCGAAATTGCCCGAGCCTAATTGACGTAGCGAATCTAAATATCTTTCCACTTCGCTTGACAATCCCTCAATGACTAGTCTGTCATCATTTTGGTAGATTGCGAGGGCAATTGCTAGTGGGGAACAATTTAAGAGAACTGGAGTAAGAATCAATTCGCGACATTCTTCGCCTATGACAGCAATGCCTGCTGTAGATTTTGGATACTGGCGCACAAGCGAAAGCGCGGTTTCATGAGAAAACCGCGCCAATTCACTCGAATCCTTAGACCTGTATAGCCCCGATAGAAGCGCTAGAGCGTTCTGGTCACCCATTCTCCCCCTTTCAATAAGAGCGGGGAGAGCAGCGCGAACTCTATCCTTTACTTCTCGGTCCAACATGGGAAAGGATTGCCTTGTAGGGGTCCTGTTGAATGTCTTCTTCGCTCCAGTAACGATTAGGGGAAGTAGCGCGTAGTCTCTCTTCCCACTCACGAGCCAATTCTTTCGTTGGAACGTTTGGGGCCTTTACGGTTGGAATCAACGACGGATTGTTTTTCTGTCGATCGTCCAAGTATACAAGACCTCCAAAAATTCCAAGCAGTAGTAATTGAAACATGATTACTTCGTAGTGAGGGATGGGAGACTTCGAAGAGCGGAAGCGATTTGGCGAAGAGTGGTTGCAGACCCTGTACAGCCTTCCTGCTCACATACGCCAGCAAAAAGCTCAAGCTTCTGGGGGTCCTGACACTTCAAAGCTTGACGAAGAACCGCTCGACGCTTCGCTTTTACTTCCTTGGGAAGAGAGGACAATTGACTCTTCTTCAGGAGCACATTCCCCCTAGCAGTGTCACCGGCGGCCAGAAACGCATGCCCTAGAGCTTGAAGCTCGTGAGAGTCTCGGACGTTATTGACCGCATGTTGGTAAACCACATCATGTTCAGCGCCGAATTCATCACCAAACTTGAAAACGCCCTTCTTTTTGGCATACACTCCAAGAGAGAGCAAACCCAAACCTGCCAATACGACCGGAACCATGACGTTTCTCCTTTATGAAGGCGGAAAGTATTTCTTGATAGCCGACACGAGATTGACTCTCTGTGAGGCAGTAGAACTAGCGTATTTCGCTAACATCGCCTTTGCGACATTAACGTACGCACGATGATTCTTCTTCACGTATAGAAGAATCTCCTCTACCTGATAGTCTTGAAGGTTCGCGTGCGAATTGAGCGCTTGAAGGATACTAGGAATGGTCACCGGTGTTACCTCTGTATGAGTGCATGCCGAGTTTTGCAGACGGGTCTTCGAATCCTTGTGCGGTACTCACAAGGATATGAAAATCTTTGCCGCCATCGGGGCGGTTCATGAAACGGAACACAGGTTTCGCAGGTTTGCCTTGAGAAATGTATTCCGCAATAAGAGCACAAGAAAGGGACTTGCAATCACCAAACCCTTTCTTGTAAAGAGCGGGAATGGGGTCCCAAATGACAGTACGGCCGTATACCACCCCGCTCTCATAAAGAGGAGCGGGGTGGTATCGGCAAATGTAGACCAGATTGATGCGGGTGAGCGCATCAAGCATTGTCTTCAACACGTATGCGTTATCAACCTCCGCCGCATACGGATTGAAAACGTGGTCAAGGTTGAAACCGATATTCATGTGGACTCTCGGAAGGTGGCGAGCCTATTGACGGTGTCTCAATCCTATCGGTTCCAATCAATTCGGTTGGGAGGTCTGAAGTTTTACTTGCCGGCCATCTTGGCAGGCCCGATGACGCCGATGCACAGCGGGTACTGCACCGTCGGGATGTAGCTGGGAGCCACGTAAGCTCCCCAGTTGCCCACCACCGCCAAACGCATAGACGGTTCGATGGTGGGGAAGTCCAGGCGGGTGCCGACGGATTTGGGCCCGAACCACGAAGCGTCCTCGCTACCAGAGCCGATGTTCGTCTCGAGGTTGGTGACCGTGACGTTTGTGATAACTAACAAGCCTGGAGTCTCGACGTTCGTCAGAAGACGTTGTGGGCGGATTTCAACCTTGGGATTGTCGCTGAACGTGACCTGGCTCGCAGTACCCCACACGGGAAGCGCCGTGGTGGCCTGCAGAGCGAACAGGTAGTGCTCGATTTTCGACGTCGAGTGCATGTTCGGATTCAGGATTCGCTCGCGACCGAGCGTAGCGGACGCGGCTCGCACCGTCTGCTGTGCCTTCTTCTGCATCGCAACGGCCTTGCGGGCCATCGCCTGCACTACGGGAGGAGCCTTGCCAATCTCTGCGCCGAAATACTCTTCGACGCCGAAGTCTTCCGTGCCAAAGTCTTCCGCGCCGTAGGAGGCATCGAAATCACCGCCGAATTCGCCACCGAAATCAGAACCGAAAGAGACTTTCTCACCGCCGCTAGCAATCACGCCGAGAAGAGCCGCAGTCGATGCATCACGCAGAATCAATCCGTTTTCGTTCGCCATTTGAGTTCTCACACTTTCGTTGGGAGTTCACAATCAATCAACTAAGTACGAAAGTGTTTCAAAGAAGAGCCGCTGCTGCGGAGAGGATGGGGTCTGCTCCCATTTCATCCCCGTGCACTGCGGTCTTGCCACCCATCATTTGCGCCGTCTGAGCTCCGGTAAGAGCTACAGGATTCGGGCGCAAACGGGCCGCAGTGGCAAGTTGCTCCGCTTTGCGGAAAGCGAAGATTGTGGCGCCAGCGCTTCCAACGTTTCGGAACTCGGGCGCGAACTTGGAATTTCCCAAAAGAAGACTACCCGCGATACTCGCAATGGCAATTCCGAGGTCAATCGGAATTGCCGGCGATGTTGCATTCTTCTTGTAGTCGAGCGTGCCAAGTCTACTTTGAATCAGACCGAGGCCAGCGCCGACTACGGCACCTTCCCCAACCGAACGGATGGGGTGATTGTTTTCGCCGCCGACTCTCGCGAGCGGGCGTTTCGTAGAGCCAAGCTTTGAAAGCCACGATGCCATGTGCGTATTCTCTGTTGTTTCGAACCGTTGCAAGTATTCAGTAAGAAGACTACCTAGTGCCCGCTACGTCTCCCTCTATCCACTTCTCTGCTTGCATTGACAATTCTGTCACGATTGGCGTGAGTGACAGAACCTTGCCCGTGCTAGGGTTCACAGCAACGCCTAGGTGTTTGCTGTTTCCCCCATTGTTGAGAGCCTTCATCATGTGATACGAATATTGAGGTTTCTCACTCACGCTTTTCGTCACACGAACGAAGAAAACGGGATTGATGTTAGAGTAGATGTCGTGCGGGGGTTGCCATTCGATTGTCATAGGTAGGTTCCTTTAGGGATACTTGCATAGTATCACTATTAGACTACACAGTCAATAAGAATTATTCACGGTACGTGATTCGACGGTATCCTCGGATAGTATTCATCTGAACTGAAAACTTCGAGGTTGTGTGGGCAGACTCCTATTCCGTATGAATCTTGATTCATAGCGTCAAGGTCTGCGAGAATTCCCGCCAACTTGAGATGTGGATGCTCTTTGGGAGTGTTGATGATTTGGAGACCTGTATCAGGATGCGTATTCATGTTTTCACCTCAGTGGGCTTGACGCGAGTCCTCTTCACTTGCTTGCCGTCCTCGTATCCCTGTGCATAGCCTAAATTGTATTCTTGTTCCAGTGAATTATCTGCTACCGCTTTCGCTTCGGCAGCGAGCTCGGTTTCTAGATGTTGTACCAATTGGCATATCCTGTCAACAGCTGATACATGAAAAAGAAAACGTTTCCCTTTTATGATGCAAATTCTCAAATCAGGACTGTCATAAACGATATCAACATTAACCATTGAAACCTATCCGTTGAGAGTCAATTGCTTTGGAGACTCGAAGTGCCAGCGCTTCCGCCCGTTCACCACGATGCGCTTCCAACCGGGAATGAATTCTCGCACGTCCGCTTTCCACACTCTACGATTCGAGTTAGTCGCGGGAAAGTTCATGCCAACGTCGATTATCGAATACGTTCCATGCTGCAATTCGCAGAAGGAAACATGATTGCGCGCGATTTCGATAAACTCCGCTTTCACTTTCCTCATCAATGTGAAATTGGTTGAGTTGAGTGTGCGACGGAAAAGCAATTCTTTCTCTCCTTTAGAGGATTCTTGAAAGAAAAGGACTATCTGGGTATTCATGAAAAGGGTGATGGCGGTTGAGTGGTGANGTCATATAGCGCAAGAAGTAGAATGATTAAAACAATGGTCCAAACAATCACGATATCCTCCTAGTCGATAATGTCAGGCTGCTCTGCTAGCGAATCTGCGTCAAGCATGGCTCCGATGGTTTCTTCGTCCTCTGCCATCGCTACTGCTTTGCTGTAAGGTCTACTCAGGTCTACCAACTCTGGGTCCGGCAGACTACGGCAGATGAAACCGGGAGCTCGTTTGGGAAGTGGGGAAAATGATAGCTTGTGCTCCACTTCTTTCCAACGCCCGTAGTAGGGACGACGGTAGTAAAGTTCTTCAGTATCGGACGGTAGCATTTCAAACCCGGATTTCATGCCTGTACAGGTCTTCATGCCATTAAAACGAGTCAGTTTGAATTGGTAAGGTTCGACCCCGCCCGTTCTCTCGACATAATCGATAAGGTCTAGGCGGGCATCCGCGAGAGTCTTTAGACCTATACCACGGCACTTGACCTTAGGCGCCTTCTTTTTCTCCTCTTCTTCTGTGCCAATCTTGAGAGAAAAGTAGATGCCGGGTCTAGCCAAAAATAGCCCGTTTCTCAATTCCTCATCTTTGCTTTTCTCCCAACCGCCAAGGGGAGCGTTCTTCGATTTACCGTTTTCATCTACAAGTCTGTCCGTCCCGGTGCCAGTGTCGATGGGAGGAGGCGGGTCTATATTCTCTTTGGTGTAGATGCCATCAGTGGCCACCATCAAGATGTTGTTCCAGTCCTTGTGAAGACCCATCATATGTAGCAATTGGGCGCGGCAACCGGAGGTAATCATCCCCGCCCATGCCCAATTGTTGTAGATAGCTCTCCCAATCGACTGGGCCATTTTGCCGTAGGCTGCGTTGTATCCAAGCTTGATGACAATGCCAGCCTCTCCCTTACCGAGTCTGCACCGTTCTCGGTACAGTTCGGCGATTCCTTCAAAGGGGCCGTGATGATGGCAGTCGGACTTCTTGCACCATATCCACGCCTCTACGAATTTCACGTTATCGAAGAGACGTTCGCCCTCGAGGTACTCTCCAAGCCATACCCATCCCCCGCCTGACGTCTCGGGAAACGTAGAAGTGCCCTTCGCTGTCCGATACGGGAAGGGGCCCCAATTGCGTCGAACGGTCGGAGTCTGTGACAAATCGTAGCGTACAAGAGCGGTCTCTGTCGAATCCAGTTCCGCCCGGTTCGTGATATGCTTCCACTCACCGCACGTGTGACGGAGACAGGGGAACCGGTAAATCTGATAGGGGTATGCGGACGAGATGTCATATTCCCAACAAGGCTCTCTCACCGAGCCGCATCGAGAGATTTCGAAACGGCCCCCAAAGAAAGCACGTCGTATGGGGTCTCTCATCTCGTCGGGAATCGCTTCCTTCATGAGAGAAGACTCCTCCTGTGCGTTCATGCGCTTCAAAACCGCCCCTCCGACGCTACCCGCCCCGTAAAACTTCCCCTCGAGGTCCAGCTTGGCGCTGTCGAGCGCCTTCAAAAGCTTTCTGCCTAGTCGAGCTAGATTCTTGCACTCTAGGTTGCAGTAGTGAGTAATCTCGGGCAACTGACTGATGTTGAATTCTGACCGCTTGTCTTTCATAGCTTTGATAGCCTCAAAGTCTTCGGTCAGTTTCCACAGTTGCAAGGTCTTTATAAAGCTACTTTGGTAGAACTTGAAAAGGTCCCATATCACTCGACTGCGCCCGCCCTTGCTCACAGTGAATTTTGAACCGAGATACTCGAGGTGATACTCCTGTGCGTCCGGAGACGGTTGCCACGTTACCCCCTTCTCCTCGTCGCTAGCGCTGCTAGAATGGTTTAGCTTGTAAAGCGCTGAATTCGGTAAATCCTCTAGAATCTTGGTTAAGTCGTATTTGAAGGAAAACGCGATAATGAACGCATCGGAGGGAAGACTTAGAATGAAGTCCAGGCACTGACGAGTGCTTAAACGCTTCCCTCCGTTGCACACCTTCCAGCTGCGCCCATTCTCATCGGCCGCCAATAGAAGACCATAGAGGTGTTCTTGACCGCATTCTGGGTCTATCGGTCCAATAGACCATGCTTCCCCATCGATGCCGATGATTCGGCCGTGGTTTGCGCGAACACCTCTTCGGCCCATGACACTAGCCGATTACGCTAGTTTCATACCGTGGCGAAAAGGTCTTGTGTCGTTGTATTCCAACTTTCGGACCGTTGCTTTATAGGCGTCCACGGATAACCAGTGGGCGGTGTCGAGAGCGCGAATGATAATGTCAGCGATTTCTTCTTCACCGTTCGTTAGCGGGTCCATCACACCGCTAAGAAACTTATCCGATACTTCGTCCAAACAACCCTTGCGCGCGGCTTCCCACAGTTCTGACACTTCCCCATGCAGATTCGAGGTGAGTATAGCTACGGTGTCAATGTGTCGGATACGGCCGTATTCCTCACCCCAACCGTGTGTGAGGTTGATATCTCTCACGCGCTTTTGCAAATCCTGCATTGAATAGACAGTTACTAGTGACATTGGAGACCTCATTTAGCGAATTCGTGCGTAACGGGTTTCAGAGTAACTTTCGATTCGACGGGTTCTGTAACTCCTTTCTTAGTAAGAACTGTCAGTGCAAGGTACCACGAATCTGCTTTGACGTCACCTATATATTGCCCGTCGACCACTTAAATAGAGGACCTGTTATCATAATGACCCTATTCTTATGGGCTGAAGAAATGCACTGTGAGAATCACACCGACTAATTCTTGTGGAATGACTTCTTCGAGTGCCAACAATCGAGCCTCGCTCAATAGCTCATCATTTATGAGAGCCGCAAACAGTCGCTCCTGTTTATCGGTTTTCTTGTCGCCTAATTCCCACAGGTGGATAGCCGCAGCTTGCTGTCGGAAAGTGACCTTCTTTCCCATTTGACGCTTCAACGCGCTAAGAACCTTGGCTTCTGTCAAGAGGTTCTGGTCGTATTGATACCCGAACCCCGCCGGAAACCCTCTCACGAAAGCCCCGCGAAGTCTCACAGAAAGTGTTACTACGGGTACGTTTTCGTCGAGAAGTGGCTTTAGGAAAGGTTGAATGCCAGAACGTTTTAGGACTGGCGTCAACGTTTTGAAGGGAGAGATAGGGGTACCGGGCGGAAGGGTAATCACTGTCTGGTCTAGGTCTCCCATCACGAATGCGCGATAATGCTCGAGCTGACCTAGGTGTGACCGCTTACCGAGGAATCGGCCAAAACGGTCCCGCCGCAATTGGGCGATTGAAGATGACGCTGGGCTCTGCTTCTTTGGTGCGGCCGTAGGCTTGCGGGGCGATACTTGACGCTTCTTCGGTGCGACCGGGGTCTTCGGAGGCGCTGAACGGCGCTTCTTCGGAGAGGCCGGAGCCTTCGGAGGCGCTGGACGGCGCTTCTTCGGTGCGACTGGAGCCTTCGGAGGCGCTGAACGGCGCTTCTTCGGCGAGGCCGGAGTCTTCGGAGGAGCTGGACGGCGCTTCTTCGGTGCGACTGGAGCCTTCGGAGGCGCTGAACGGCGCTTCTTCGGCGAGGTCGGAGTCTTCGGAGGAGCTGGACGGCGTTTCTTCGGCGCAACCGGAGCCTTCGAAGACTCTACCTTGCGTTTCTGTTTTGTCATTGTTCTTCCCGTTTCTTACCCCTGCCTCGTAAATCCTGTCGAATAGGCGAACCCCCTGAACACAAGCGTTCAGGCTAGGGCTCCAACGTCCGCAGAATTCTAGTCCTGGGCCAAAAATATGAATCGAACCTGTCTCATCACGCTGAGCGTAATAGCGCCCGCTAACAGTAATCGTGGTTTTAGACATGAGTCTCCTTAATGGGGAAAGCCCCCATACTGACTAGCAGTATAGGGGCTCAACCACACACTCGCTCCGCTTACGTTGCAGATGACGCGGGAGGCTCGTTTCGGGGGGCAACCTTCGCGTTCCAAAAGGTTTTCCCGCCCTTGATTGACTGTTTCCCGACGCACAGGACAGCGCATTCTCGGCCGATGAACTGAGCCAGTTTCTTGAAAGCGGAACGCTCCGCCACGCTGATGAGGTCTCCTGGTTGCAGAAGTTCAACCTCCTTCGTCATTGTGTTCACACCCCTTGCAACTTGGGTAAGGCGAACCACGACCGACGTCATTGGGGTTCCTACCGAGGTTTTCTCGTAAGTGAACTCGCCGAGGGGAATGCCGAACAGTACGTCAAGAGCTTCCGGTTCGTAGTAGTGAAGGGGCGGGTCCTCGTCGAACGTGAAGTCCGTGTCAGCGTAGCCGTAAGCTGCTAAAACCTTCTTGGGGTCGAGCCGCCCGTCCTTTGTAAGGTCTGCGGAATCGGCAACAGTGAGAGAGTCGGTCTTGATATCGGTCATGGTTTCTTCTTCGTTCTTTCGTTCAGTTCTTCGTCGG
>JGI20214J51088_10001674_pt1 | contig 15068 bp, 15 predicted proteins | sample WetSurMetagenome_FD_51088 | JGI IMG/M metagenome (IMG submission 51088) | reverse complement strand
GCCTTCGCCTGTTCTGAATAAAGTCCGTACCGTTGATTTGAGAGTTCGCTTTTCCGTATCTGGATATTCTGATTGAATGCATGCCCGATACACTTCTGCAGAGTCCATATACTATCCTGTTGACCAAACAGATTCTGACCTGCTGCAAGAAGACCTATACCTAATATCAATATCAATTTTCTCATCGCCCTTTTTAATTTTGAAGTAAAAGTATACTGCGAACATTCCCTGGAAAAATGAATTAGAAGTTCACTGGTATTTTACCGACAGAAAGCCATATTTCAGATATGAGACAGGAAATGCCTTAATCAATATTTAAGGGTTTATTTAAGTATTTTTGAATATTATTCTTCTGATTATCTTTGAAATAAAAAAGATGGAAACAGAGATAATTATTCATAATTCTGTGAGTCTTGACGGATCGCTCACAGGCTTCATGCCGGATATGGGAGTACATTATAGTATTGCAGGGAGCTATAAACACGATGCACGCCTGATAGGTTCAAAACAGTGATTTCAGGAAAGAAACTTGATCCGCATGATAATGGCATTATGTGGATGGTCTATGAAGTTGAAAAAAAATAACTCAAAAATAAAACACTCCTCCTGATCAGATTTTTCCAAATTCTTTTGGTGATTTAAAAAATCTGTAATACATTTGACCAATTGGTTAAACTATATAGTTAATCTGTTTGGTTAAACTTAATAGTTAAAATTATGACTGAAAACGACAAGCAAACAGAAGAGAAGATCTTTGAAGCCGCAACAGATGTATTTGTTGAGAAGGGAATGGACGGAGCACGTATGCAGGATATCGCAACTCATGCAGGTATAAACAAAGCTCTTCTGCATTACTATTTCCGCACAAAAGATCATCTTTTCAATAAGGTATTCGAAAAGATTGCAGGTAAAATGATCCAGAAATTTGCACCTGTATTCGATGAAAAACTGTCTCTTGAAGAGAAGCTAAGGTTTTTCTTCAAAGCGCATATTTCTTTTATGCAGGAAAATCCCAGGCTTCCCGGTTTCATCCTCACTGAAATAAACAGGAACCCGGCCAGGATAAAAAAACTTATCAGCACAATTGAATTCAAAAAAGTCTGGATGATGCTATATGAACAACACAAAGATGAGCTCGGAAAATACAACATTACAGAAGAGAACCTCCCCCAGGTTATGACAACAATCGCCTCCATAAGTGTTTTCCCGTTTGCAGCAAGAGGTATACTTGAAGGTATTTTTCAAACCATGGGGATTGATTTCGATAATTACATTGAGGAGAGAAAAGAGTTTGCCGCNGANTTTGTGATTAATGCTTTAAGAAAGTAAGAAGTGCCTAGAGTGCCTAAAATGCCTAAAGTTAAAAGAAATGGATAATAAGGAATTCAGTAAAAAGTTAGAAGAAAGGACAAGAAAGTTTGCAGTAAGCATAATCAGACTTTCTTCATCGATACCTGGTTCTGTTGAGGGAAAAGTTGTCAGGAACCAGATTACTAAAGCAGGAACAAGTGTTGGGGCAAATTATAGAGAAGCTAACAGATCCAGAAGCAAAACTGACTTCAAGAATAAAATAGCTATCTGTGAAAGTGAATCCAGCGAAACTGGTTACTGGTTAGAAATAATTGAAGATATAAACTGGATCGAGAGAAAAAAGCTGGAACCAATAATGCTGGAATCAAATGAATTACTAGCAATATTTACTTCGATCGGTAAAAACTTAAAAGCATAAAATAATGATAACTTATACTTCAAAGAGTTTCAAATACTTTAGGCACTCTTGGCACATTAGGCACTCCCAACTTTTACTTCTGACAACCATATTGTTGATTTCTACAGGTGCTCTTAATGCCCAAAAGATTCTGACCCTAAAAGAGTGCTACGAAATGGCGATGTCAGCAAACGCTCTTTCTGGTGAAAGAGCATCATACGCCGATATTTCAAAACTTAAAGACGAAAATCTCTCCAGAGGATGGCTGCCAACGCTGGATGCAAACGGAAGCTTCGTCTATAACTCTTCGGTAATTGATATGAGCAGTGCCTTAGGGTCATTACCAATTCCGGGAATTGCAAGTGCCTTAAAACCTCTTCCTCACGAACAATATAAGGTTACGGTCGATATTAACCAGGTAATCTATGACGGGGGTGCCATAAAAGGTGCAAGAGCGCTCGAAAAAGCTGATCTGAGCATCAACGAAAAACAGACCGAAGCCGACCTTTATAAACTAAGGGGACAGATTAACGGCTACTATTTTAACCTGCTGCTGATTGCCATGCAGAAAGAATTATTGAATAACTACCTCGAAGTTATCAATAAACGTATTTCTTCAATGCAATCTGCTTTTAAAAACGGTGTCATAATAAAGTCAGATATTGATGTACTTACCTCTGAAAAGATTAAGCTTGAACAACAGTTAACAGAAAATGAAATAAGAAAAGCTTCACTTCTGAAAATANTATCAGGACTGATTGGCTCTGAGATAGAGAATACAACTGAATTGATAATCCCAACCTCAAAAAATGAATCCGCCGACGAACTGTTGCGTCCTGATCTTCAGCTCTTTGATCTCAGGAAAGAGCAACTTGGTGCAAGCATGAAAATAATTGACAGCAAAAGAATGCCTAAAGCATTCGGTTTCGCTACCCTCGGTTATGGAAATCCTCCCGGGAGCAATTTCTTCAAGAATGAGTTTGCACCATATTATATACTGGGAGCCGGTATAAAATGGAATATTTTCGACTGGAATAAAACTAAAAATGAGAAACAGATCATCGCAATTCAGCAGGGGATAATTGAAAAAAGGAAGAGCGATCTTACAGACAATCTCAACAGACTCCTTGAATCAAAAAAATCGGAAATAACAACCCTTAAAGCATTAATAGAATCTGATAGTGAACTTATTACTCTAAGAAAAAGAATAACTTCTTCTGCTGAATCACAATACGAAAACGGAACTTTAACTGCTACTGATTATCTTAATGAAATGAATTCTGAGCGACAGGCATTACTGAATAATGAAATACATAAAATTAATCTTGCAATGGCACTGGTTGAATATCTGAATATAAGCGGAAGTGAGTTAGAATAGCAACATATTGATAAACAACACATTATAATAATATGAAAATCAGCACATTAATCATCATCGCCTCCCTCCTTCTGGCGGGCTGTAAAAGTAAAACCGGCAACGCAGATGCATTCGGGAACTTCGAAGCTACTGAAGTAATTGTCTCTGCCGAAACGAACGGTCGCATTCAGCATTTAAATGCTGTTGAAGGGTCTGCNATAGAAACCGGGACTGAGATTGCTCTTATNGATACCACCCTTTTACATATGCAAAAAAACGANATCGAAGCAGGTATAAAGAGTGTANGAACACGCATCAGTTCAATAAATGCACAGAATGATATTCTAAGCCAGCAGATCGAAAACCTGAACATAAATATTAAAAGGATTGAGAAGATGCTCAAGGATGATGCTGCGACTCAGAAACAGTATGATGACCTGACCGGACAGCTGGCTGTACTGCAGAAACAGATAGCGGCAAACAATACTCAGAAAGCTTCCGTAAACGCCGAAATNGGGGTTTATGAATCAAAGAAGGCAACTCTGAATGAGCAGATAAAAAGAAGCAGTGTTAAAAGTCCATTGAAAGGTACTGTTATTGAAAAATACTCTGAAGCAGGCGAAATTACTGCAGCGGGGAAACCACTTGTAAAAATCGCAGATCTGTCTGTTATTAAGCTGAAAGTATATGTCAGCGGAGCTCAGATCGGATCAATCAGGATTGGTCAGAAGTGCTCAGTACGAATTGACAAAGGGGAAAAGGGATACAGCTCATTTACAGGGACAATAATTTATATTTCAGAAAAGGCTGAGTTTACGCCAAAAATTATCCAGACGAAGGAGGAACGTGTAATCCTCGTATATGCTGTCAACATTGATGTTGCGAATGACGGTTCATTGAAATCGGGAATGCCCGGGGAGGCAATCTTTAAAGAAGCAGGTAAGTAGTCAGATGCAGAAAACTATCGAATCATCAGGAATTTCCAAGACCTTCGGTACCACAAAGGCTTTAAACAATATCTCATTTTCAGTAGATGAATCGGAGGTCTTTGGTTTTATTGGTCCTGATGGTGCCGGAAAAACCACACTTTTCAGGATAATTACGACCCTTTTACTTCCTGATGAAGGAGAAATTAAGGTTCTCGGTATAGATGCTGTTTCCCATTATAAAGAGCTTCGCAAAAATATTGGTTATATGCCGGGGCGTTTCAGTCTTTATCAGGATTTATCGGTTGAGGAAAATCTTAATTTTTATGCAACGGTTTTTGGAACTACAGTTGAAGAGAACTATGATCTGATATCTGATATATACTCTCATATAGAACCATTTAAAAAACGCCTTGCCGGGAAACTTTCGGGTGGGATGAAACAGAAGCTTGCTCTGTCTTGCGCTCTCATCCACAAACCAAAGCTTCTTGTTCTTGATGAACCCACGACAGGAGTTGATGCAGTCTCCCGATCCGAATTCTGGGATATGCTCGGAAAACTTCGGCAGCATAAAATCACAATTCTCGTATCAACACCGTATATGGATGAGGCAATGAGATGCGACAGAGTAGCTTTGATACAGAATGGTAAAATCCTCACAATTGACGCTCCGCAAAAGATAAGAGACGGATTCGGCAGAAAACTTTATTCAGTCCGTTCAATGGAGAAATACAAACTTATCAACTCACTCAGAAGTTATCCCGGGATATTGACAGCCTATCCATTTGGTGACTCAGTTCATGTAACGTTTAAGAACGATATGCCGGAAGACTCTCTATATGATTTAATATTAAAATCAGGTATAGGTGATGTCACTATAAGTGAGACTCAGGCTGGTATTGAAGACAGGTTCCTGGAACTGATGAATAAAGGAATAAATGATTGATGTATTTCAATTCAATAAGATGAACGACTCCGTAATTTCTGTTCATAACCTGGTAAAAAAATTCGGTAGCTTCATTGCTAACGACAATCTGACATTTGATGTCTATAAAGGTGAAATATTCGGATTCCTGGGGGCGAATGGGGCTGGAAAAACAACTGCAATACGGATTCTATCAGGTCTCTCCAAACCAACATCAGGGAAAGTCATGGTTGCAGGATTCGATGCATTCAGAGAAACGGAGCAGATCAAAAAGAACATCGGTTACATGTGCCAGAAATTCTCACTCTATGAAGATCTGACTGTCAGGGAAAACATAATCCTGTACGGAGGAATTTATGGGATGACCAAAAAATTAATCTGGGAAAGGCTTACTGAACTGCTTGCAAAACTTAAGTTCCGGGAATTTGAAAACCGGATCATTGCTGACCTGCCATTGGGATTGAGGCAAAAACTTGCGTTCTCAGTTGCAGTACTTCATGAACCTAAAATTGTATTTCTCGATGAACCGACAGGCGGAGTCGATCCGATTACAAGGAGGCAGTTCTGGGAAATGATCTATGAAACAGCATCAAGGGGAATAACAGTTTTTGTCACAACACATTACATGGATGAAGCTGAATACTGCGACAGGATATCAATCATGAGCGAAGGAAAGATTGTTGCAATTGATACTCCGGAGAACCTGAAGAAGCAATACGATGCTGCAACAGTTGAGGAGGTATTTATAAAAATTGCCAGACCGGTAATAAATTAGAAAATGAAACGATTCCTCGGATTTGTGAAGAAAGAGTTCCTGCATATATTCAGGGACTACAGGACACTTTTTATTTTGTTCGGTATTCCTGCAGCACAGATTCTGATATTCGGTTATGCCGTAAGTACTGATATTAAAAATGCCGGGGTCGCTGTCCTCGACCTGTCACATGATGAAATAACCCAGAAACTAACCGACAAAATAATCTCATCAGGATTCTTCAGGAAAACTGACAATCTGCTGTATTACAGCGATATTGATAAATTATTTAAAAAAGGAAAAACCAAGGCTGTAATAGTATTTGAAAAGGATTTCGGGAAAAATCTGGTAAGCAAAGGGAAAGCCAGCCTCAGCATAATCGCTGATGGCTCAGAACCGAATACTGCCACTCTGGTGACAAATTATACCACAGCAATTGTTAATGATTTCGCTTTTGAATTTGCCGGACCCCTTCCAAATAATATGGTCCGTATCATTCCTGAAGTAAAAATGTTTTATAATCCAAATCTGAAAAGCCATTTCATGTTTGTACCGGGGGTGATTACTCTGATACTTATTCTGATATGTGCTCTCATGACCTCAGTTACAATCACCCGGGAAAAAGAGTTCGGCACTATGGAGGTTTTACTTGTTTCTCCTCTCCGTCCAATACAGATAATTCTGGGAAAGGTAATGCCCTATTTTATTCTTTCATTCATCAATGTACTTCTGATTCTCTTATTATCCTGGCTGGTATTCGGTCTGCCGGTAAAAGGGAGCATAGTACTTCTGCTTGCAGAATGTATGCTGTATATCCTGATGAGCCTGACACTCGGGATCCTTATATCAACAGTCTCGTCTAATATGCAACAGGCAATCTTTATCTCTCTTATAGGACTGATGCTGCCAACGGTTTTATTATCAGGATTTATCTTTCCGATTGAAAACATGCCAAAAGTCTATGATTATGTAAGCTCAATATTACCTCCCAGATACTTCATTGTAATAATCAAGAATATAATGATTAAGGGTACCGGACTGGTTTATATCTGGAAAGAGACTCTTATTCTTATTGTTATGACTATGGTGTTTGTGGGATTGAGTGTACGGAATTTTAAGATCAGGCTTGAGTAAAAAGATGGGGAGAGGGGGAGAAACGGAGAAGGGGAGAATATGTATTATGTATTATATGCGAAAGGCGATGTTGAAAAGAGAAAGTAGAAAGTAGCACAATGAGAACGATATTATATCTTATAAGAAAGGAGTTTATTCAGATCTTCCGGAATAAGTTTATCTCGAAAGCAATTTTTGGAGTTCCGATAGTTCAGATGCTGATACTGGTACCTGCGGTAACATTCGAGATAAAGAATGTTAAGCTTGCAATAATTGATAAAGATATGACCTTTGAATCGCGAGGATTAGTAAGCAAGCTGGAAGGATCAACATTTTTCAGAGTTGCATATTCGACATATTCCGAGAGCGAGGCCAATAACCTGCTTCATCGCAATAAATGTAGTGTAATACTTCAGATCCCTTCGGGTTTCGGAAAGGATATCGGGAACGGCAAACCAGGTAGACTTCTGGCAACCATCGATGCCATAAATGCCTCAACTGCACAACTTTCATGGGCATATCTGAATGGCGTGATCCGCAATTACAATATGGATCTTGTCAAAGAAAACATTAATTCCGCTCCAATTATGCCTCTGCCGCAGATACAGATCACAAACAGGTACTGGTATAATGAGATGCTGAATTACAAGTTTTATATGCTTCCCGGAATTCTTGTCATATTGGTTACTGCAATAGGATTTCTGCTTGCAGGTTTAAATATGGTGAGGGAAAAAGAGGTAGGTACTATAGAGCAGATTAACGTCACTCCGGTAAAAAAACATCAGTTTATAATAGCTAAGATGGTTCCTTTTCTTTTTATCGGACTCATGGATCTTGCATTCGGATTATTAATAGGAAAGCTTGCATTTAATATCCCATTTGAGGGCAATATTCTGTTAATGTTTCTCGGCGGCACAATCTTTCTGATTGCAGTACTAGGATTAGCTCTGTTCATTTCTACATATTCAGGAACACAGCAGCAATATATGTTTGTTGCCTTTTTCTGCATGATAATATTTATGCTTATGAGCGGCATTTTCACTCCTTATGAAAGCATGCCTCAATGGGCGCAGGATTTCAATCTGATCAATCCTGTCGCTTACCTTATGAGGATAAACAGAATGGTTTTGCTGAAAGGATCTTCAATCAGCGATATAAGTTCAGAGCTCTATTCCCTTGTTATACTGGCAATCAGTTTCACATTGCTTGCCGTAAGACAGTACAGGAAGACGGCATGATATTAAGAAATGGAGAGGGGGAGAAGGGGAGATTGGGGGAATGTTGAATAATTGAACATTAGAACATTCGAACAATAGAATATTGAAATCAGAAGTAAAAAAGTTCTGCATTCAGAATTCGTTTGTTCAAATGTTCTTAGTTCACTCTTTGGGACTTACAAGACATGCAAGATAAATAAGATTGGTAAATACAGATAAATAAGACTCTCCCGGATCTTTACTTAATTAACACCACCGATTCCACGGGCCAGTGATCGGAAATAAAGATCCCGTTTGATTTTTTTGCAAAAGTAGTGTGATCAAGCACTTTCATCCCGTTCCTGACAAAAATATAGTCGATCCTTCCTGCACCGGGTTTATCAGAAAAACCATTGAATGTGCTAATGGGCCCTGATGGTCTTTTCTGAGAAATAAAATAAGTGTCTTTTAACAAAGGAACACTTTCGTCGGGGCCCGTTAAGATTGTATAACCCTGACTGTTTGGGAGCATATTGAAATCTCCGGTAACAATGAACGGATAACCGGAAGAAATACTTTCGACCTCTTTAAGTAATATCCGTGAACTGCTGATTCTGGCAGAATCCGAATCGTGAGCAAAATGTGTATTAAAACAGAAGAAATGCTCATGATTGTTCCTGTTAACCAGTTCTAACCAGGTTACAATCCGTGGAAGCGAAGCTCCCCAACCTTTCGAACCCGGGATCTCAGGAGTATCAGATAGCCAGAATGTTATTGTACGTACAAGATCAAATCTATCTTTTCTGAAGAATACAGGGTTCATCTCCCCTTCCCTTGCACCATCATCACGGCCTACGCCTACCGAAGAATAGTCTGTCAGTACAGAATCAAGAGTCACAAACTGACTCCACAAGACTTCCTGCATGCCCAGGATATCAGGCTTTTCCGTATTCATGAAATTTAAAACCTGATTCTTTCTTTTGCTCCACGCATTTGAACTGTCATCCGGATTATCATACCGGATATTCAGTGTCATCACTTTAACCGCATTTATATCGGAATTGCCTGAACAGGAGGTGAGAATGATGAAAAGTATGATAGCAAAATATATTAAAGATTGTTTTTTCATTTGCCCTATTTTTTATCAAAGATAAGCAACTGAGGTTTAATATGCATCATAGTTCCGGAAAGGTACACTGAATCTGAATGGAAATGTTATGAACCAATTATTTATATATTTGTAAAATTGTTTAATAAGGGGACTTTGAAAGCTATGAAGACCCAGAGTACCATTTCAGATTTTACCAAATATTCTTAATTAATGCCTGATATAATAAAACTTCTGCCCGATTCGGTAGCTAACCAGATTGCTGCAGGAGAAGTTATTCAGAGACCTGCTTCAGTGGTAAAGGAACTAGTTGAAAATTCAGTTGATGCAGGGGGAAAGAACATTACTGTTATTATTAAAGACTCAGGCAAAACACTTATACAGATTATAGATGACGGATCGGGAATGACTGAGACAGATGCAAGGCTGTCATTTGAAAGACACGCTACTTCAAAAATCACAACAGCCCAGGATCTCTTTGCAATAACCACAAAAGGTTTCCGTGGAGAAGCCCTGGCCTCAATTGCTGCAGTGGCAATGGTTGAGCTTAAGACCAGAAGAGCTGATAATGAAACGGGTATACTGGTGATTATTAATGGCTCAAAGATTGAAGCACAGGAACCATGCAGTTGCCCGGTTGGTTCAAGTTTTTCTGTTAAAAACCTTTTCTTTAATATTCCTGCACGGCGTAAATTCCTGAAATCGGACAACACGGAAATCCGGCATATTGTGAATGAATTTCAGAAGATTGTAATTGCGCATCCTGATATACATTTTTCCCTGTATCATAATGATAATGAGATATATAATTTAGCTACGGGCAATATACGGCAACGGATAATAAGTGTATTCGGGAAACAGATCAACCAGGACCTTATCACACTTGATACCGAGACAAGTCTTATCAACATAAAAGGATTCATCGGAAAACCGGAGAACGCCAGACGTACATATGGTGAACAATTCTTTTTTGTGAACAACCGTTTTATGAAACATCCTTATTTTCATAAAGCTGTGGTGGAAGCCTATCAGAATATACTGCCTGTTGAAGCAATCCCATCCTATTTCATTTTTATGGAAGCTGATCCTGCATCGATTGATATAAATATACATCCTACTAAAACTGAAATTAAATTTGAGGATGAAAGATCAATATGGCAGATACTTATGGCTTCAGTAAGGGAAGCATTAGGCCGTTTTAATATTGTTCCGTCACTTGATTTTGAAAATGAAGCACTAATTGATATCCCTGTCAGGAATTCCTCCGGCCATATACCTGAACCACCAAGAATTGATATTAATACACAATATAATCCATTTGACGGAGAAGAGAACAGGAATGACAGACCGGGATATGTAGAACGGTTTGAGAGAGAAAACAGTGCCAATTGGGAAAAACTCTATTCAGCACTTGAAAGGGAAAATGAGAATCCTGAACAATTTGATAAGATTAGTGAATCTCAGAGAAAGTTCTTCCAGATAAAAAATAAATATCTGGTTTGCCCTGTCAAATCAGGTCTGATGTTAATCGACCAGAAGAGGGCTCACGAAAGGGTTCTTTACGAGAGATTCATTGATTCGCTGAGTAATGACCGTGCTGTCAGTCAGTCAGATATGTTCCCGGTGACAGCCGAGCTTAATCCTGCCGATATCTATATCCTTAAAGAAATTGAACCAGAACTGGTTTTGCTCGGATTTAATATTCAACATTCGGGAAAAAATAAAATCACAATAAATGGTAAACCCTCAGGCAGCAATTCTTCAGATCCTCTTGAGATGCTCGAGATTTTGATAGAGGATTATAAAAGCACTAAAACCGATCCTTTAACGGGTGCTAAAGAAAAAATAGCTTCAGCTATGGCAGTAGCTTCGGCTATCCCATACGGGAAGATTCTCAGTCAGAGTGAGATGGAAGATCTTTTTGATACTTTGTTTGCCTGCCAGTCTCCAAATTATTCTCCAAAAGGGAAACCGGTGATAAGTATCATAACTCTGGATGATATTGATAAAAAGTTTAAATAGCATGCAATGACAAATTGTCGGATTATTCCCGGTCATAATATTTGGCCCGACAATTGAAGATATAAGAATTTTTATAAAAATTGACAGATGAACGGATTTGGCAGAGGGTTTTTCGGATTACCTCCGGTAGTTAAGAATATTATATTTCTGAATGTATTAATGTTTCTGGCAGATTTAGCCGCACAAAACATTTTTGGCACAGATCTTTCAATGCTCCTGGGATTATATTTCCCTAAATCAGAGCAGTTTATGCCCTTACAAATTGTGACTCATATGTTTATGCATGGAGGTTTCTGGCATCTGTTCTTTAATATGTATGCGTTGTATATATTCGGACAGGTACTTGAAAATGTGTGGGGCCCGAAGCGTTTTTTCATATACTATATTATCTGCGGACTCGGTGCAGCACTGACACACGAAACTGTAATTGCATTCCAGTATGCCAGCATGGCAAATAACCTTAGCCCGGAAAACCTTCATATGGTACTTAATGAAGGAACAGCATTATTCAAACAGGCACAGGGATTTACAGATCCTGATATGTTAAAACTTCAGATGCTTCTTAACACACCCACAGTAGGAGCATCAGGTGCTATCTTTGGAGTTCTGTTAGCCTTTGGAGTTCTCTTTCCTAATACCCAGCTTATGCTTCTTCTTCCTCCTATTCCAATCAAGGCAAAATATTTTGTTATGATCTATGGCGGAATTGAACTTTTTCTTGCTGTTACTCAGCCGGGAAGCAATATTGCACACGCTGCCCACCTTGGAGGAATGTTGTTTGGCTTTATTCTGCTGAGATACTGGAGAAAAACAACAAACACATTGTATTGATGGGAATCTGGGACGACATTAAGAAAACCTTCAGAGAAGGTAGTAATCTTACGCGGCTTATTTATATCAACATTGCCGTATTCATTCTTATTACCTTAGTCGCAGTTATAGGTTTCCTGCTAAATAACCCGGTTATATCAGATTATGCACTTAACCTGTTTGCGGTGCCATCATCATTGAAGATATTACTTTTAAGACCCTGGACATTAATCACATACATGTTCCTCCATAAAGATATCTGGCATATCTTGTTCAATATGTTATGGCTATACTCTTTTGGAAGGATCTTTCTTGAATACCTCGATCAGAGAAAGCTTGTTGCAGTTTATCTTCTCGGAGGCATTAGCGGTGCAATTGTTTATATCCTGTCATTTAATGTTTTCCCGGCTTTTTCAGGAATTGTTGCAGAGTCGGTTGCAATTGGTGCCTCAGCTTCTGTCATGGCAATTGTAATAGCAATTTCAGCTTATGTTCCCGATTATACTGTTCAGCTAATTCTGCTTGGGAGAATTAAGATCAAATACCTTGCATTGGCAATTTTTGTCTTAACCTCAGTAATGGATTTTTCAGTTAACTCAGGCGGAAAGCTGGCACATATCGGTGGTGCTTTTTTCGGATATTTCTATACTCTTAATTTAAGGCAGGGGCATGATATGGGAAAAGGATTCAATAAGATCATTGATTTTTTTGTAACTCTTTTTAAACCAAGAAAGAAATTAAAAGTTACACATAAAAAAGCTGCAACTGAATATGAATACAACAAAATAAAGGCAGAACATCAGGCTCAGATAAACAATATACTGGATAAGATTTCCAAGGGGGGATATGACAGCCTGACCAAAGAAGAGAAAGAAACTCTTTTTAAGGAGAGCCAGAAGAAGAACTGAAATAATGAAACAACGCTTTTATCCAATTTTTCAACCACCTTATCAAAAATCCTGAAGCCGCAATAGTTTTCTCGGCGAATACAGGTAATTTAGTATTTACTAATTAGTGCATTTGAAAAATATCCTTTATAAAATTCTTCTTGCAGTTAATGCAGTTTTTGCATTTACTCTCTTATTGTCATATCTGGCGATTAACATCAATCCCGAAGATTTTGCTTTACCCGCGTTTTTTGGACTTGCCTATCCTTATCTGCTGCTGTTCAATATTATCCTGATAATTATCTGGGCAATGCTTTTAAGGTTTGAAGCGCTGATATCGTTAGTTATAATTGTGATCGGATTCAACCATTTTTTAAATTATATACAGCTAACCAGGCCTTCGGGAGACAAAACAAATACATTTAAAGTTCTGAGTTACAACGTACGACTATTCAACTATTTCGAGAATAAAAAACCCGTCTCTTCTGAAAAAAGAATAATTGAATTTCTCAAGGCGCAAAAACCTGATATACTGTGCCTTCAGGAGTTTTTCGTAACAGGTGATCCGGAACAGGAAGAAAATGCTTTTACTTTTTCGCTCGGAGGATCGTATTATTCTCATATGAAGGTCCTTGGAAGGGGGAAAAACAGGTTTTACGGCATTGCAACTTTCAGCAAATATCCCATCGTAAAGAAAGGTGAGATAATCCATCCTGGCTCTTCAAGTCTTTCAATCTACACAGATATTGTCATAAGCAATGACACAATCAGGATTTATAATAACCACCTTCAGTCTTTCAGACTCAAAAAAATGGAGCGCTCATTCCTTGAAGAAATCACTGCTCCCGGTGATAATGAGACCATTGGAGAGGTTAAAAGTATTTCGGTGAGTCTGAAAAAAGGATTTGTGCGCAGAGCTCTTCAGGCACAGGTCGTAAAGGACAATATCAACCGATGCCCTTTCCCGGTGATTGTTGCAGGTGATTTCAATGATACACCTGTTTCGTATGCTTACAGGAAGATACGCAAGGGACTTAAGGATTCTTTTGTAAATTCAGGATATGGAGCAGGTTTTACTTATAAAGGGAACTACCCTCCTAACAGGATAGATTACATCCTTTATGATAATGCCCTTACTAACAGCTATTTTGAAATTAAAAAGGTGAAATATTCCGATCACTACCCGATTATAGCTTATTTCAAAAGGAAAAACTAAAACGGGAGTTTTCTGAAATCCACATTTCCGCCTGAAATTATCAAGCCTATTCTTTTCCCTTTAAACAATTCAGGGTTTTCTTTTACGATAGCCAGCACAGTTGCGGAAGAGGGTTCAATAATAATCTTCATCCGTTCCCATACTAAAAGCATGCATTCAATAATTGATTCTTCCTTGGCTGTCAGTATCTCATCAACGTTCTTCCTGATAATTGAAAACGTAAGCTCACTGAGCGAGGTCAGAAGTCCATCGGCAACTGTTTTTGGATTATCTGAAGGAGTCAGCTTTCCTGAGGTAAAAGAAATACAGGCATCATTTGCATTAAGAGGTTCTGCTCCAATAACCCGGATTTTGTCATTTATCCCTTTAACCGAGATTGAAGTGCCGCTCATGAGTCCGCCACCACCTACCGGTGCAATAACAATATTGAGATCAGGTTTTTCCTCAAGAAGTTCAAGTGCAGCTGTTCCCTGACCGCATATTACATTGAAATTGTCATACGGGTGAATAAGAGTTNCACCTGTCTTCTCCATTATCATACCTGTAGTCTCTTCACGTGCCTTCAGGGTCGGTTTGCAAAACGTAATCTCTGCACCATAAGCGGCAACTGCATTTTTCTTCACATCCGGAGCATTTTCGGGCATAACGATATATGCCTTTACACCGTTCATCCCGGCTGCAAGGGCAAGTGCAGCTGCGTGGTTACCAGACGAATGTGTAACCACGCCTCTCCTTTTTTCGTCAGGAGTCAGAGAAAGCACAGCATTTGTTGCACCTCTGAACTTAAATGCNCCCACTTTCTGGAAGTTCTCACATTTGAAGAAAAGTTCACATCCGAATTGTTTATTTAAAAGACCGGAACTCAATACAGGTGTAAAATGAATGAATGGCCTTATTCTCGAATGAGCGATACGGATATCGGTTAAAAACGGAAGTTGCATATTATTTATATATTGGAAAGTATAAAATTAGAAATTAAAAGCAGGAATTATAAATTCTCAATAAATTTGTAATTGATAATATCTTATCATGGAATAAATGATAAG
>JGI20214J51088_10001673_pt1 | contig 15070 bp, 14 predicted proteins | sample WetSurMetagenome_FD_51088 | JGI IMG/M metagenome (IMG submission 51088) | reverse complement strand
CTCGTTGACGGAGGTTATATCAATACGTCCACGCCTGCCTCAAGTTCAATCTATACAGTAATGGCCCCAGGCGGCAGTATGGCCTCCCATTCGAACCCCGCTCAGGCCAATACCGTACTTGCATGGATCCAGCAGGGCGCTAAGAATAATTAAAAGGTTTTACCACTTAAAAGATATTTAAGATGCGAACATATTTATCAGTTTCGAAAAAATTCATCCTCCTCATTGTTTTCTTTGTAACAAGTGCCGGGGTTGTATTTTCACAAGACTCCATTCCTGCACAGGACGAGCAAAAACCCTTGACAAAGGCGCCATTTGAGAGCGGGATCTGCATGGACAACCAGACAGTTGCCATTCCTCCGGCCAATACACTCGAATTTGTCCTTGAACACCGCTTTGGTTCAATCCAGGGTGGCATTCATGACCTGTATGGTATCTGGGCAGCCTCAAACATCATGTTCGGGCTAACTACAGCATTACCAAAGACCTGGTTGTCGGATTCAATACAACGAAGAACAAAATGTACCAGACCTTCCAGGTGAAGTACACTTTCCTGCGCCAGCGCGACAAAGGGTTCCCCGTAACGCTTTCATATTTCGCCGACATGTCGATCAACGCCTCGAACGAATCGAATTTCGGCGCAGATTACAAGTTTATCGACCGCCTCTCATACTACCAGGAACTCATGGTTGCACGCAGGTTCTGCAGGCTCTTCTCACTCCAGGGAAGCTTTACNTTTACCCATTTTAACAANGTNGATTCCCTGCTGCATAATGACAACCTCGGGTTCTCATTGCTCGGAAGGATCAAGGTCTCTCCCCAGACCTCAATCGTGCTCAGCTATGAACAGTCATTCGTTCTTGGCTACAGCACCCCGTTCATCCTGCCTTACGGACAGGGTAACTTCTTTTACAGCTCCGAAACACCTCTGCCAAACCTCGGCCTCGGTGTTGAAATATCAACAAGTACCCATACATTCCACATCTTCATGACTGCTTCACAGGGAATCGTCCCGCAGGAGATCACAATGTATAACCGTAATAACTTCTATAACGGACAGATCGTACTTGGATTTAATATGACCCGTTTGTGGACCTTTTAAAGAATTCAATCTTGTTTAATCATTAAACCAAATCTAAAATGAAGACAACACAAAAAATTTTCCTGGCGACAGTTACCTTCGCCGTTATCTTTATCTTTCTTTTCAGCAATGCAGCCCATGCACAGGCAAAGAAACCGTGGGTGATCCCCGACAAATACAAAGCGATGAAAAACCCGACCAAGGCTGGTGATGCAGCAGCAGTTGCAAATGGCAAGGAACTTTGGGCAAAGCATTGCAAATCATGTCATGGCAGCAAAGGACTCGGCGACGGGCCAAAAGCAGCATCCCTCAAAACACCGGCCGGTGATTTCAGCACCGCCGCATTCCAGGGACAGGCTGACGGAGCGATCTACTATGAAACAGCTATCGGCCGCGACGAAATGCCCGGGTTCGAGAAGAAAATTCCAAACCAGAAAGATATCTGGGATCTTGTTACGTTCATGAGAACCCTGAAAAAATAAACCGATGATTTTATAAAATTGGGTGTTTAATCAAGGTTTGCTTAAACACCCAATTTTTTTTCCCTTATCAATCCTCCATGCTCAAGAAACTCATCTATGGTTAGACAAATCTTTATTCGACCTTCCTGGCTGGCAATCGTTCTTATCATGATCGCAATCATCATTGTTGCCTTTGATTATAAGCCTGCCCAGCAAAGTGTGATCGGGAAAGAACTTCAACAAACAACGGAGGTCAGGCAGACCGTAAATCTTACTCAGTTCAAAAATGCAAAGGAGAATGAGAACTGCCTGAAATGTCACGGTCAATCAAAATATTCTTATGAAAACCCTGAACAGGGAAAAGTGGTCAATAAACGGATGTACACGGAACTGATCGTCCAACCCGACCTGTTTTACACCTCCAACCACAGGCAGTTCAAATGCACCGACTGCCACTCCGAAGATTACAGCACATTCCCCCACCCCGGGAACCTCAGGATGGAATCAAAAGCCACCTGCATCGACTGCCATGGCGGCGATGCCCAGTATGCAAAATACCATTTCGAAGCTATCGACACCGCCTTCCAGGAGAGTGTCCATTCAACAAGGCATAACGAAGAATTTACCTGCTGGATGTGCCATAATCCGCATTCCTACAAAATCAATGCACGCACCAACGAAAATATCAAAGAGACCATTATTTACGATAATACAATCTGTCTCAACTGCCATAGTGATTATACACGCTTCCAGCTTCTGACGGATAAAAAGAACCCCAACCTCCTGCAGAAACATGAATGGCTCCCAAACCAGGAACTCCATTTTGAGTCGGTCCGTTGCGTTGAATGTCACGCCGAGAAGAAAAATGACAGCACCCTCGTTTCCCACAAGATCCTGCCAAAGGGTAAAGCCGTCAAAAAATGNAAGGAATGCCATTCTTCAAATTCTGAGCTGATGGCCTCNCTATATAAACAGCAGGCACAGGAGATCCGCAGTACAAGCGGCTTTTTTAAAGGCGTCCTGACAAGTGAATCCTATGTGATCGGCGCCAGCCGCAACTATGTCCTGAATATTTTCAGTGTGATCATTTTCAGTTTGGTTGTGATTGGCGTTGGAATTCATGGAATTTTAAGAACCCTCAAAAAATAACCTCGTAATGTCTGAACAGAAACTTTATTTATACCCCATCTGGATAAGGCTTTGGCACCTGGCCAATGCCCTCATGTGCCTCACCCTGATCGTCACCGGCCTCAGTATGCAATTCTCGGGTCCCAGGGTGTCAATGGTCAGATTTGATACGGCCGTAGCCATTCATAACATTGCCGGGATCGTGCTTACGGCCAGTTATATCATCTTCTTCGCAGGAAACCTGTTCATGCTTAACGGGAAATATTACCAGATGGAATTCCACGGGCTCTTTACCCGCCTGAAAAAACAATTTATGTATTATACATTCGGCATTTTCAAAAACGAAAAGCCCCCGTTCCCGGTTAACCTTGAGAGCAAATTCAATCCATTACAGCAGTTTTCATATGTCTTTATAATGTATCTGTTTGTGCCTCTTGTTTTCATCACCGGGTGGGGATTGCTATACCCTGCAACGATCCCTACTGTAATCTTCGGCGGAAGCGGGCTGCACACCATTGATTTCCTTCACATTCTTGCCGGATTCATCATCTCGGTGTTTATGGTCATACATATCTATTTCTGCACCATTGGAAAAACGCCGGTCAGCAACTTCAAAAGCATCATCAACGGTTATCATGAAGATCATGATTAATGAATATAACCAACCTGCCCTGTGAAAAAAAAATCAGAAAATAAATCCACCTCATCCAGACGTCAGTTCCTCAAAAAAAGCCTGATGACAGGAGCCAGCATGCTGGCTACAGGAGGCCTTATTGAAGCATATCTCGACACATCTGCAGCAGAATCCGGCGAAAAGGTGAAAGTACTCACCACGGATGGAACGATCATGGAGGTCGACCAGGCACACCTCCTCCTGCCAAGGGTCTCCAGGGCTGAATCGAAGAAGGGGCTGCCGGGGAAAAAATTTGTCATGGTTATTGACCTGTCGCGCTGCAAAAATGCACGGGCATGCGTCGAAGCCTGCCAGAAAGGTCACAATCTTCCGAAATCCATGGAGTTCATGAAGGTTTATCTTCTCCAGGACGGAGAAAAAGAGGCCGCCTATTGGTTCCCCAAACCCTGCTTCCATTGCGACAACCCGTTGTGCGTTAGCGTTTGCCCGGTTGGGGCCACCTATAAAAGGAGTGACGGGATCGTTTTGATTGATAATGAAAGGTGCATCGGCTGTAAGTTCTGCATTACAGGTTGTCCTTACTCCACCCGCGTCTTTGCCTGGAAACATTACCCTGAATTCGATATCGACAAACAACCCTATTCCCCGGAAGCCAGCAGCCCGGGAGTTGAAGGAACAGTATCAAAATGCGATTTCTGTCCTGACCTGGTCAGGGTGGGAAAACTCCCCTATTGCGCACAGGCCTGTCCGATGGGAGTAATCTTCTTCGGCGATATGGACGAGGATGTTGTTACAAACGGGGCTGAAACATTCCAGCTTAGCCAGCTGCTCCGCGACAGGGCAGGATACCGGTACCTTGAAACGCTGGGGACCCGTCCAAGTGTTTACTATCTCCCGCCGGTCGACAGGCAGTTCCCTGTGGATCGGGGATTCGGCGACCTGGATGAATCAGTGAAAGATCGTTACAAGGAGACTCCCTATGTCAAAAAAAATAAACCCTGACCAAGATGGAAACACCCTATAACCAATCCGACCTTTTAAAAGAATTTTCTCCCCATCTTGAACGGACCTCCGTTTTGCAGATGATTTGGATCGTCTTCCTCCTGGGAGTTATCGGGCTTGGCGGATTCGCACTCTATACCCAGATCTCCAAGGGTCACATCGTAACCGGGATGCGCGACAACGTTGTCTGGGGGATATATATCGTTAACTTTATCTTCTTCATGGGGGTAAGCTATGCCGGTGCACTTATTTCAGGTTCACTTCACCTGTTCAGGGCCGAATGGCGGAAACCGATCATCCGTATTGCTGAGTTCATTACCATTATCGCCCTGCTCATCGGACCGTGTTATATCCTCCTTTGTATCGGTCGTCTCGACAGGCTCCCTTACCTTGTACTCTTCGGCAGAATCCAGTCGCCAATTACATGGGACGTTATCGCAATTTCTACCGATATCTTCGGATGTATCATATTCCTTTACCTGGCCCTTCTCAGGGATATCGCACAGATCAGGGACTTTAAAGAGATATCCCTCCCAAAATGGAAGAAAAAAATGTACAGTTTTCTTGCACTGGGATATACCGGGACTCCCGAACAGCAGAAAAGGCTGCAAAACGCTACAGACATCATGGCGGCCATGGTAATCTCCATTGCCATCATTGTGTATTCCGTTCTAGCGTGGATCTTCAGCGTGACCCTTCAGCCCGGGTGGCACAGCACCATCTTCGGTCCTTACTTCGTGATCGCAGCCGTATTTTCCGGTTGCGGCATCATGATCATCACCATGTGGCTTTTCAGGAAAATATACCATCTTGAACACTATATCACCCGTAGACATTTTGTTAATGTAGGTGTCCTGATGCTGGTCCTTGCTGCTCTTTTCGGCTACTTCACCTTCAGTGATTACCTTACCAAATGGTATGGTTCTGAAAAAAACGATGAGTTGCTTATCCAGCTTTTATTTAAAAAGTATTACTGGCTATTCATCATTTCAAACTATGTGGGTGTGCTCCTGCCAATGATCGTTGTGGGAATCCCGAAATTCAGGACAATTAACAACATCACCTTCTCTGCCATCGTAGTTGTTCTTGCCCTCTGGATCAACCGCTACCTGATCGTTGTACCTACGCTCGAATCCCCCTACCTCCCCATCCAGGATTCAAGGCCTGAATGGCTTTTCTACAACGCAACCTGGGTAGAATGGTCGCTCACAGCAGCAGGAGTGGCAGTATTTGCACTCCTGATGACCCTTGCATCCAAGTTCATACCTGTGGTCAATGTCAGTGAAATGGGTGACAAGCCAGTTCCTGAAGAAGAAATTCTATAGTAAAGTAAATGTTCCTAAAGCTAAAAGGATCTACCAAATGAAAAAGGAATTTCACCTTATAATCATCATATCGCTCTTCGCCCTGACGCTATCACATCAAACTGCTTTTGCCAGGGAAGAAAGTGATACGGCAGCCCAAATCAGCCCGTCACTGAGTCTGAACTATTGGTGCAACTCCAACGACTCCGCCACGCTTACTGCCAGGATCTTTTTCAACAGGGACAAGGATATGATCTGCCTGAAAAATGCCGTGATCTCCTTTTCTGCCACCGATGGCAATAAAATTGTACCCCTTGGGGTGGCTGTCGCAGATTCGACAGGTAATGCAGTGCTTACCTGCAGTACGGCTTCTTTGCCGGCTAAAGAAGGCATGATCACCTATAATGCAGATTTTACAGGGGCTGGAAAATATCTTCCCGCAACCGGTTCCTTCTCTGCCAAACCGGCTAAACTGGAAGTCTCTTTTTATGAACAGGACTCTGTCAGATACATCAAAGTCACCGGGACGGTAAAAGATGCGAAGGGCAACCCTGTCCCCTTTGCCGACCAGGGCATCAAACTGTATGTTCCGAGTCTTTTCAGGCCGCTTCCCATTGGTGAGATCACGCTGGATAAGGATGGAGCAGGAAATATGGAGTTCCCCAAAACATTGGTTGGCGATTCACTTGGTAATATTACCGTCATGGCCGAAATTGAGGAGAATGATGTTTATGGCAACGTCGTTGCCAGCAACAGCATTCCCTGGGCGATCTCCAAACATGCAATCCAGGCTGAACGGCCCTCCAGGGAGCTTTGGACTCCTGTGGCGCCGATCTGGATGATCATTACCCTGATCATCATGCTCATGGGTGTGTGGGCACACTATGTTTATGCTGTCGTCCAGCTTGTGAAGATCAAAAAGAGCAGCAAAAAGGATCCTTATGCAATTAAATAAGGGTGTTTCTTAGTAGCTTTGTAAAAAGCTGGGTCTTCTTTGAACAAATTTTCATTATCCGGTACCGTTATCCATGGGAACCATCTTGGAAGAACCCTTGGATATCCTACGGCAAACCTTGATCTGGATCCGGAAACACCTCTCACATACTCATTTGGCGTATATGTTGTAAAAGCGCTGGTCAGGGGCCGTGAATATGGCGGTATGGCAAATTTCGGCATCCGGCCCACTATCAGCGATAATCATGTGACAGTTGAGGTACATATCTTTGATTTTGACAGCGACATCTATGGGGAAAGAATTTATGTGGAGGTGGTCCGCAGGCTCCGCGATGAGGAGAAGTTCGACAGCCTGGAAGCCCTTGTCACAAAAATGGACCAGGACCGCAACGAAGCCAGGAAAATTCTATCTGGAATAATCAACCCTGATCCCGACGCCTAGCAGGCCGGGCGTTTTCACACGCGGAACCAGGTTTTCAAGCTCTATGCGCATCAGCCCCTTTTCAGTAACCCTGAAATTCCTTACCAGGACCGTCTCCAGGAAACATGAATCCCCCTCGAACCTGCCCTTGAAATTACCGTCGGCATCCCTGACATCAAGGTGTCCCTCCCTGATCCGCTCTTCACCCGAAGAGTTGTCCATGATCATGTTAAACTCGAGGGTACCGTAAGGAAAATCACGTGTGACCCTTGCAAAAAGGATTACATCAGCATTCTTTTCCGAAGGTTTTACCGGCAATTCAAAATTCAGTTTATTGAACCGGTACCAGGTTGAATCCGGGAATGAAATATATTTTTCAACGGGTCCGGGGCGGTTACACGACATCATCAGGCCTGTCACGAGAAGGGCTGCAAAAAGTAATTTATTCATTGTAAATCCTGGGTTCATCATTGCCATAATACGCAGGCAAAATTACGGTAAAGGTGGTTCCGATTCCCGGTTCTGACGAAAAAGTTATCTGTCCGCCCTGGCTGCGCAGGATCTCCCTGACAATGGCAAGCCCCAGTCCGGTTCCACCGCTTTTTGTCGTGAAATTCGGCTGGAATATCCTCCCTGCCTGGTCAAGCCCGATCCCCTCTCCGCTGTCCCTGAAATTAATATGAAGCATTGCTTCATGTGTTTCAACATTTACCGTTATCGTCCCCTTCTCTTCCCCGATCGCCTGAACGGCATTGTTGAGTATGTTGGTGAATACGCGCAGNACCTGCTTGCGGTCGGCAAAAATTGAGATATCCGGGTCGCANGGTTCATAGATCACACCGATATGCGACAGGTCATTATAGAATGACAAGGCCGAGGTNATAAGACCGTTTAGCGGTAACCNTTCATTGCTGGTCTCCGGCATTTTGGCGAAATCCGAAAACTCTCCGGCAATGGCCGACAGTGAATCAATCTGTTCGATCAGCGCATCCGTAAAACGCTTTAACCTTGTGTCCCAGTCCCCGGCCTTCTCCTCCCAGGCCTTCTGCAGGTACTGGGTGCTCAGCTTCATCGGGGTAAGGGGGTTCTTGATCTCGTGGGCTACCTGGCGTGCCATCTCCCTCCATGCCGATTCCCTCTCTGAAATGGCCAGTTTCTCTGCGCTGGCTGCAAGTTCGTCCAGCATCCGGTTATACTCCTCAACCAGCTTCCCGATCTCGTCCTGCCGCTTCCATTCTATCTTTTCGTTCAGTGTGCCAAACTTNAGTCCCTTGATCTTTGCCGCAAGCATTTTCAGCGGGGCGGTTATATAACCTGAAATGGCAATGCCAAGCAGNACAGCCAGCAGGATGAACAGGACATACAGGTTGATGAAGGCTATCAGGAAGGTGGATATCTCACGCTTCAGGTCAGCCTGTTTCGAAAAATACGGGAGGTTGATGTATCCTACCAGGTTGTTGTCGTTGTTGTACATCGGAAGATAAGCCGAATAGAAGGAATGACGTCCTATATGTTCATTATGTACATATATAGATGTCTTATCATCCTGCAGGTCGTCCAGTGCCTGCCGGTTCATCAGCCCCGACTGGAGGCCTTCATCGAATACCTGCGGGCGGGAGCTTGCGATCAGGATCCCTTCAGGGTTGTACAGGTTAATATCGGAGAAAAAAATGTTGGAGTACCTGGTCAGGGTATTTTCCAGGTCATCGTGGCCCGCCTGGCTGAGATTGTCCATCGGACCGTACTTGTGCTGCATTTCGATCAGGATGGATAAGCCCCGTTCGAGCAGTGCATCCTTGTCCTTCTCCGTATTCAACCTTACCAGGAAGACCATCAGCACAATTCCTACGATGATAAAGGAAGATAGAATAATGCCGACCATTGAAAGCTGCAGCCTGTTCCGCAAAGTACTTACGGAGATCCTCTTCAGTTTGTCGAACCTTGTAACGATATAAAAAAGCGATCCCGTCAGCGAGAAAAAGATCACCAGGTATGAAAATGGGGAAAGGTCCGAAAACAGTGAACTTGAAGGCTTGCTGATGATAAGCGTATTTTCACCGTTTATGTGGTAAATATAATGGTCCATCCCGTCGCTGCTGAAAAAAGGTGCCCCGCCCGCTGCCTTCTGGTACGCATCAAGGCCAAAGCTGTAAGCGAACTTTCCGACCCGCTGTACAAGCTGGTCCTTCTGGTACATGGCATAGGAGTAATCGGAAAGGTCAGGCAGATCAACAAGCTTTTTATCCACGAGCAATTCAGGGTAGCCGAGGTCCTTGAAGGCAAGTTTTGAACTTATCTCTATATATAAGGTGTATTTCCCGGGTTCGACAGGGACCATGATCACATAGTTTTCATTCCCGTAACCGTAATCCAGGTAATACAACAGCGGGCTTTGTGTCTCCTGGCCAAAATCCCCGATAATCCGTTCAAAATAGGAATTGCAGCTTTCAAGATAGCCCTGTGGCTGGATATTCAGCATCTTTCCCGGCCGGCATACCGTAATCTGAACCGAATAGTTGTTCCACGACTCTTTGAAATACTTCTTCACGAGATGCCCGGAAAGAATGGCATCCTCCGTTATGGTTGTATCCGCACGCCTGCCAGGGGTGAAACGGACCATGCTGTCGGTCCTGATCTTTTCCGAGATCTGGCCAAGAAGCACCTCCGTCACCGGGTTACGGCGGGCAGCAAGTTTCATCGCTATGATCTTCCGCTTCTCCCGCTCCATCCTGTCATTGTTCCTGTTCAGCACAATCGTTGAAAACATGGCTGCAACCAGCACAAACACCAGGATCTCTGCAGGCCTTACAGAACCCTTTTCTCCCCTGTCGCTCCGTGGCCTGGTCAAAACAAGATCGAACAACCGGGAGGCTACCAGGAATATGGACAGGAACACGAATGCCAGGGCTGAAAAGGCCAGCAAGCTGTCGGCATCAAGCGAGGCAATGTTACGAAGGTTCAGCGGGATGGACGAATCCCCCACCATCCCTGCGATCAGCTTGCCCGCCGCGGTGAAGGAGAAGGCAATAAAGATTGTAAAAGCTGCAACGGCAACCACCCTGGAACGGGTTCCTTTGCTGCCACCCGCCCAAAACGAAGGCCATTCAAGGTAAAAGGCATAGCTGATGACAAGCAGCACCAGGGAGTTGATCACCAGGTCGCCAAGCGAGGGAAGCAGCGGAGAGGAATAAAACAGTCCCGGTGAGAACAGGATGGATCTTGATAAAAAGGATGGCCATTCAAAATACCATTGGAGCGCGCGGATGATCAGAACATCCGTCACAAAGCCGAGGTAAAGCAGGAAACCCCTTCCCATCCTCTCACGCAGGAACCGATAGATTCTGTACAGGAAAATGAGCAGGAACAGGAAAGCCCCGGCGAAAAGAAGAAATTCCAGGTAGGGGTTGCAGTATGACGAAGGTGTTGCAGGAAAGCTGAGAGAACAGATGAACCTTCCATCATCTGTATTAATATTGTATCTCCCTTTGAATGGGGAGATTTGGGTTTCATCATCAATCCTGAACCCGGCGGCAAACCCGTTCTGCAGGTAATCATTCTGAAACGGGTACTGGTTGCGCACCAGGACCAGGGCGGCAAACATGTTCCTGCCTGATGAAAAACCCACAGCTTTGTACCAGCCATCCTTCAGGAAAATTACAGGACCGTCAAGCGATTGCCTCAAACTGTCTGTCGCCGGAAGGGTTACGGCGTTATCGGACCAGTAAACCAGGCTGTCCCCCGAAAACAGGTAGAAGTAAATCCCATCTTCCGTCTCGCCGGAACGGACCAGGNCGGAAAATTCATTAACATAATAATAATTTTTTTTTGTTTTCGCCGATATCTCCTTCAGGGTTTTTTCAGCTCGTGAAATTTTTTCATTTATTGTCCTGGAAAAGGATGTGCACTGNACCTCCGGCTGGTAAATGTTTTTCCCCCACCAGTGAATAGAATATAAAATGATTACAAGGACAATTCCTGCAGCTAAAGCCGGAAAACCGGGGAATTTTCGGGGGGAAAAAGACATTTTCATATTACACACTGATTATCAATCAGTTATAAAAATTTAATTTTAGGCTCCTGGACGAATTATTTTCATAAATCCGACCAATATATCGGCTTTGACAAAAAATCGGTTAAACCAGCTAAAATTAAGAATTTTCCCGTGTAAGNACGTAGATCAGGCTCGAATGTCCGAATGAAATATCGTTTCCTTTAAAATTGGAATAAATTCCATTGAAAAATGCTTTCAGTAAATTTGGATTTTTCCGCGTCTGATATTTTTCACTTAGGATCGAAATGTAAAATGAATCGAGTTTTTGCGGTAATACTTTTTTTGTGGTGAACCCGGCATTTTTTGCAAGGGTCAAAAATGATCTGCGGTTGAAATGAAAAAGGTGTCGGGGCAGGTCGAAAGCCGCCCAGAATTTTTCATAGTGGCGGGCATCCCAGGAATCGGGATTGGGAAGGGCAATGATCATTACCCCGTTTGGCCCGAGAAGCTCACCCAGGTTCCTGAGCGTGGCCCCGGGATCTTCTATGTGTTCAAGTACATGCCACATGGTAATGCAATCAAGGGTCCCCATTTCATCAGGGGTAAAGAGGATCTTTTCCCGGATGGGCAGGTTGAAGTTCTTTCTTGCGAATGTCCTGGCCTTTTCGTTGGGTTCTACTCCCCGGCAATCAAACCCGTTCTCCTGGCAGAAATGTAAGAACTCCCCCGTCCCGCATCCGATGTCGAGGAGCATTCTGCCTTTCGAATATTTTTTTACAAGATTATATTTTGATCTGATTGAAAATTTCCTGGCAAGTTTGTAAACACGGTTGACCATCCCCCCTTTTTGTGCGTCGTGGGAAATGTATTCGTCTGACTCGTAATACCGGCTGATCTCATTTTCTCCCGGAACGGGTGTCGTAAATTTCACTTCACAAGTGTTGCATTTCCAGATGGAAAATTTTTCCTTGGTCAGAAAAAAATCCGTCCCCTCGAAAAATAAGGTCACATTTTTTTCTTTACAAACAGGGCAAATAATTTGTTCTCTCATTGTGGCGTCAATCATGTTTCACGTGGAACACGTATCTCAATTTCCCAGGAAAACAATTAAAACCGATATATCCGAAGGTGAAACTCCGGAAATTCTTGAAGCCTGTCCGATTGTCGCAGGCCTGATCTTCGATAGTTTTTCCCTCGCTTCAGATGAAAGCGATTTCAATGCATGGTAATCAAAATCGGGTTGCAAGGTAATATTTTCCAGCTTCGAAATTTTATCGGCAAGCTCCTGCTCCTTCTCAATGTACCCCTGGTATTTTACCTGGAGCTCTGCCTCCTCCATTTCTTCTTTCAGAGAATCTCCCAGTTCGTTCACAAACTTTTTAAAGACTTTTGATTCTTCATACAGGTCGAAAATTGAAATCTGGGGGCGGAGCAGAACCGACCCGAGTTTCGATTTCTGCGATAAGGAAGGNGTCTCNTTTCGTGCAAAAAGAAGTTCGACTTCTGAAGGGGAAATGCTTTCCTCTTTCAGAAATCCGGTAATTGAATCTACAATTTTATACTTCTCCTCCACCCGTTTCAATCTCGCTTCCGATGCAAGACCAAGATCGTACGATCTGGGCGTGAGCCTGAGGTCGGCATTATCCTGCCGTAAAAGGATACGGTATTCCGCCCTTGAAGTGAACATCCGGTAGGGTTCGTCTGTTCCCTTTGTGATCAGGTCGTCAATCAGAACTCCTATATANGCTTCCGATCTTTTCAGAATAAAAGGTGGAAGATCATTGATTTTTTGATGGGCATTGATCCCGGCCATGATACCCTGGGCAGCTGCCTCTTCGTACCCTGTTGTCCCGTTAATCTGTCCTGCGAAATAGAGATTTTCGATCACCCGGGTCTCCAGTGTGAATGACAACTGGAAGGGATGGAAATAATCATATTCGATGGCATACCCCGGACGGAAGAATTTTGCATTTTCAAACCCGCGCACTTTTCTCAGTGCGGCAAACTGGACCTCTTCCGGAAGTGAGGAGGAAAATCCGTTCACATAATATTCAACCGTGTCCCATCCCTCGGGTTCGATAAAAAGCTGGTGCCTCTCCTTTGATGAGAACCGTTCTACCTTGTCCTCGATGGATGGACAATACCTGGGTCCCCTGCCCTGGATTCTCCCTGCGAACATGGGGGACTTATCAAACCCGGTTCGCAGGATGTCATGCACTTCAGGGCTGGTGAAAGTGAGGAAACAACTTCGTTGTTTTGTGAGTTCAGGTGTTTTAGTGAACGAGAATTTTCCCGGCACTTCATCCCCCTTCTGCTCATCCATCCTTGTAAAATCAAGCGACCTCCCATCAACCCTTACCGGGGTCCCGGTCTTCATCCGGCTCGATTCCAATCCATATGACACAAGATTCTCTGTCAGGTTTTTTGATGGCCTCTCTCCTATTCTTCCTCCTGCAAATTGTTTTTCACCGATGTGAATAATTCCGTTCAGGAAGGTTCCATTCGCCAGGACCACTGCCCTGCCGTGAAATTCCATCCCCATTGAAGTCTTGACGCCGGTTACTTTCCTCCCTTCGAGAATTAGGTCAACTACCGTATCCTGCCAGAACTCGATGTTCCTATTCTCCTCCAGGATCTTTCTCCACTCAAAGGAAAACAACATACGGTCATTTTGCGCCCGGGGACTCCACATGGCAGGACCCTTCGAAATGTTAAGCATCCTGAACTGGATCATGGTCCTGTCGGAAACTATTCCTGTATATCCGCCCAGTGCATCGATCTCTCTCACGATCTGGCCCTTTGCGATCCCACCAACAGATGGGTTGCATGACATCTGGGCCATATTCATCATATTCATGGTGATAAGGAGCACCCTTGATCCAAGATTTGCAGCAGCAGCAGCGGCTTCGCAGCCTGCGTGCCCTGCTCCTACAACAATTACATCGTATTTGTTACTCTCTGCCATTTTCCCCGTTCCACGTGGAACCAGTGCGCAAAGGTACGAAAAGGGGTGTTCCTGAAATCAAAAAACGGCCTTGCGGCCGTTCTACACCCTATTAAAAACAATAAAATTTTTTGCTGCCCGTCAAAATTACCAGAGGACAAGCTCCTTCAGATAATGATCCTCCTTTTTCCTCATCATCTTTTTATCCGGTTCTGTTTCATCGTCATACCCCATCAGGTGAAGTACGCCATGGATCATAACCCTGGCAAGCTCCTTTTTAACCTGCTGGCGATAGATCCTTGCATTTTCACGCACCCGTTCCAGGCTGATAAAAATGTCGCCTGTGATAAAACCCTCCTCTTCAGCCATCCCAAATGTGATGATGTCTGTAAGGGTATCCTTCTTCAGGTATTTGCGGTTGATTTTAATAAGATAGGCGTCTGTGCAGATCACAATATTTATCTGCCCGGCAACAAATTTCTCTTTCCTGATCGTTGATTCAATCCAACGTCTTAAGACCCTTTTGCCCGGAACGATGAAACTTATCCCTTCATTAAAAAACTGAACAGACTCAGGCATCTTTTTTATTCGTTACCAATTCTGCGTTACGGAAGTACTCTTTTAACTGGTTGATCCTGTAGATCGATTTTTCCGCGTTCAGTGTGGTTACGTAATAGGTGATTTCCAGTCTCAACCCTCTTTTATGGACTTTAATCTCGTCTGACAGAGATTTTATGATGAACAGCTGGCGGGTCAGATGNTCCTGCTCGATCGCAAGCTCAAGCTCGTCAGTCTCTTCGGTGGTATCTTTCTTCTTATGATCCTGCCGGATCACGAATTTCAATCCTTTTGTTGATTTAACTGCTTCTATTACAATATTATCTGTCAGGCTTTTCCTCTTCCCCAGCATCAACCTCACCGCCTCCGAGGTGCCCAGCATTACGTTTGCAAAATATTCATCGCCAATGTTGTAATAGTCGCAAACCTCTTCGATAAATTTCTCGACCCTTCCCAGGGACTTCTCGTCCCGAAGGTGCAGTTCACCAATGTGTTTACTCATTTTTTCTACCCGATTTTAAGTTATTGCCCGATTTTAATCATATAACTGTTTATCCGGTTCCGGTAATACCAATTTACCGGGGGTGCCTGG
>JGI20214J51088_10001670_pt1 | contig 15071 bp, 14 predicted proteins | sample WetSurMetagenome_FD_51088 | JGI IMG/M metagenome (IMG submission 51088) | reverse complement strand
TAATGCCGCAGGTATTATTCCAATCGTACAAGTATTGCTTGAGAAAGGTGCTTCGCTCGGAACTGCTCTTGCTTTTATGATGTCTGTAATTGGTCTCTCATTACCTGAAGCAATAATATTGAAAAAAGTTTTAAAACTCCCGATGATTTTTATTTTCTTTGGAATAGTTGGATTTGGTATNATAATAGTAGGATACATTTTTAATTTAATATATTAAAATATTTGTTATGGAAAAAATAACAAAAAAACTTTCTTTCTTAGACAGGTATTTAACACTCTGGATATTTACGGTTATGCTCGTTGCTGTTTTTTCAGGATATTTTTTCCCGGGAATTGTAGAATTCTGGAATAAGTTTCAATCGGGAACAACAAATATACCAATCGCAATCGGGTTAATCCTTATGATGTATCCCCCACTTGCAAAAGTAAGGTATGAAGAGCTCGGCGAAGTATTCAGAAACTACAAAGTATTATCTCTTTCACTCATTCAAAACTGGATTATCGGTCCGATTCTTATGTTCTTTCTGGCAATTCTGTTTCTTCAAAACGATTCGCATTATATGACCGGGCTAATATTAATCGGTCTTGCAAGATGTATTGCAATGGTAATTGTATGGAACGAACTTGCGAAAGGCGATACGGAATATGCCGCAGGGCTTGTAGCATTTAATTCCATTTTTCAGGTACTATTCTTTTCCGTTTATGCATACATTTTTATAACGGTTTTACCACCGTTGTTTGGATTAACGGGTTTTGCCGTGAATATTACCATCGGGCAAATTGCAGAGAGTGTTTTTATATATCTCGGAATTCCATTTTTAGCCGGTGTTATCACGAGACTTTTATTAGTAAAACTAAAGGGTAAAGTATGGTATCATACAAAATTTATTCCCAAAATAAGTCCAATTACTCTAATTGCTTTGCTATTCACAATTTTTGTGATGTTCTCGCTGAAAGGTGAAATGATTATCAAAATTCCGCTCGATGTTATTAGAATTGCAATTCCGCTTATACTGTATTTTGTAATAATGTTTTTTGTATCTTTTTTTATGGGGAAGAAAATTGGAGCAGGGTATTCAAAGACAACAACATTATCGTTCACTGCCGCAAGTAATAACTTTGAACTTGCAATTGCGGTGGCGGTAGCGGTTTTTGGAATTAATTCCGGTGAAGCGTTTGCGGCTGTGATTGGACCGCTCGTTGAAGTTCCGGTTTTAATATCGCTTGTAAATGTTGCATTGTGGATGCAAAAAAAATATTTTAAAGAAACAGATAACAATAATATTAAATCTTCTAATTTGAGTCACTAAATTTATTTATGAAAAGTTTAATAATTTTCTGTGTGTTAGCGATATTTCTTATTTCCTGTAAATCGGAAGATAAGAAAATCGAAAGCGATATTTCATATACCATATATTATTTTCATCCGACTGCAAGATGCGAAAGCTGTATTAATATAGAGAATTTCACAAAAGAATTAATAGAAACTAAATATGCTAAAAATCCCGAAATAAAATTTATCGCTCTTAATATCGAAGATACTCAAAACGAACATTTCAGGAAAGATTATGATTTGAAATTCAGTTCTGTCGTTATAAGCAAACAAAAAGATTCAAAAGAGGAAAAATTTAAAAACCTCGATAGCATATGGACATACAGCAGTGATAAAGATGGTTTTTTCAAATATATGGATTCGGAAATTAAACAATTTATTAAATGACAATAAAAATTCTTGGTTCCGGTTGTAGCAGATGTGAAAAACTTTTTAAAAAAGTAAGTGAAGTAATTAAATCAAATAATATTAACGCTGAATTGATAAAAATTGATGACATAAAAGAAATTGCAAAATATGGAATAATGATGACTCCCGGTTTAGTGATAAACGAAAAACTTGTATGCTCGATAAACGTTCCTTCTGAAAAAGATATTTTAAAATATATTAATGAAAATTCTTAAAACCCGAATTATGAAAAAACAAATTATCTTCGTATTATTTATTGTGTTTGTTCATGTATCGTGTAAAAAAAGTAATACCGAAAGTACAAATCAATCTTCAGGGATTAAAAGCAGTGATACAACGAAATTTAAAATAGAATTTGTAGAACTTGGCTCGGTAAACTGTGTTCCTTGCAAAAAGATGCAACCGGTTATGAAAAACATAGAGGAAAAGTATAAAGGACTTGTAAAAGTTACATTTCACGATGTCTGGAAAGACACCAAAAAATCAGAAGAGTACGGAATAGATTTAATTCCCACACAGGTTTTTAAAGATGCAAATGGAAAAGAAATATTCCGACACCAGGGATTTTACGCCGAAGAAGAAATAGATAAATTTTTACAATCACAAGGAGTAAACATACCTCAATAATATGATTGAAGACATTTTTTCTTATCTTAGTACGGCTTTATCGGGTAATTATGCAATCGCAATATTTGCTTCGTTTGGATGGGGCATATTATCGATTTTGCTAAGCCCCTGCCACCTTTCAAGCATTCCCCTTATTATCGGGTTTATAAATTCACAAGGGAAAATTTCCATAAAGCGTACTTTTAATTTATCGCTCGTTTTTGCTGTGGGAATTTTAATTACAATTGCTTTAATAGGATTAATCACAGCATCACTTGGAAGATTAATGGGAAACATCGGAACTATCGGGAATTATTTAGTAGCAATTGTATTTTTTATTGTCGGCTTATATTTACTTGGTGTAATAAAATTGCCATGGGAGGGTGCGGCTCTAAAATCAACGAATAAAAAAGGTATGCTTGCCGCCTTAATTCTCGGACTGCTTTTTGGAATTGGTCTTGGTCCCTGTACATTTGCATTTATGGCTCCTGTGCTGGGGGTAGTGTTCCAGGTTTCAAAAACAAATTTAGCATATGCAATCTTATTACTTTTTGCTTTTGCATTAGGACACTGTGCAGTAATAGTTGCGGCGGGAACGCTTACTAAAAAAGTTCAGGAATATCTTAACTGGACTGAAAACTCTAAAACCGTTACATATATAAAAAAAATCTGCGGAGTACTCGTAATACTCGGCGGAATATATATGATATATAATACATTTTAAAATATAAAAAATGAAATATTTAATTACAATCGTTGTTCTGATATTATTACACTCATCACAAATTTTTTCACAGTCATACACCGATTTCACGGCATACGATTTAAACGGAGATGAAATAACATTGAGTTCCTTTGTAGAAAANGGACCTGTAATGCTTGCCTTCTGGCGGTCGTGGTGTTCATCCTGCAAAGAAGAACAAAAATGTATGCAGGTACTCTTTGAAAAATATAAAGATAAAGGTTTCACTTATATTGGAGTGAATATAGACAATCAGAAATCCGTATCGAAAGTCAAATCTTATGTTTCCGCAATGGGATTTACTTTTCACGTAATACTCGACACGGATAAAAAAATATTTGAAATGTTTGGAGGAAGTGAAGATGCCGTACCGTATTATTTAATAATTGGTAANGATAAAAAAATCTTCAGCACACATTTAGGATTTAAAAGCGGAGATGAAAAACAGATTGAAGATGAAATTAAAGAAGTATTAGGCGTTAAATGATTTTTGCAAAAAAAAATATTGGATTTTATATAATTCTATTTATTATTTTTTTTTCTTTTTTCACATCTGAAAATGTATATTCCCAATCTAATCTAAATGTTAAAGCTTCTTTAAATAATATATTCAGATATGGTAACGGAAAAGAATTTACAAACGGAACAGAGATTAAAAAAGAATATTTTGAAAATGTCGGTGATGCCCGGTTGCAGATAAATGATATCGTCTTCGGAATTAGATATGAAATAAGCGACCCGATTGAATATGGAAATGATTTCAAAGGAATAAAAAAAAGATATATTGAATACAAAGGTTCGGATATATTGAATGTAAGAGCCGGAGACTTCTGGGAAGTAATCGGGAGAGGGCTTTCACTAAATACTTTTGAACAAAGACAATTGTTTTTTGACACCGGAATAGATGGGGTAAGAGTAATTTTCAAAAAGAATTTTGGCAGTAAAAATCCCGTTAAAATAAAATCGGAAATTCTCGGGGGAAATATCGAATATANAGATTTTTTAAAACCGAATAGAATCGAAACATATAAAATAAGAGATTTTAATTTCGAAATTTCACCTCTTAAATTCTTAAACGTCGGGACTAACTATGTTTATTCCACGGGAGATATTCCATCGGGAAACGTGGTAACACAAATTAAAACTTATATACCTGAATTTTTTGCAAGCATTAATCTTCCTGATGTTCAGCTTTACTCTTCATACACGCATAAACACACCAATACAGAGGCAAACACACTTTATCCAATAAATTTATCCGCCGACGGAGACGCATTTTACGGTTCTCTTTCTTATACAAAGCCGGGCATTGGAATTACGTTTGAGTATAAAAACTATAGGTTTGACATTACGACCCCCGATAACCAGAGTAACGAAAGACCTACAAAAATGCTTCCGTTCCAGAATCCACCAACTGCTGTAAAAGAGCATACAACAACTTTAACATCGAGAACACCTCACGTAGTCGATTTTAATGATGAAGTAGGCGGACAAATAGAAATTATGTGGACACCTAAAGATGATTTATTTTTCGTTTTGAATGGCAGTTTAGCATCCAGACATTACAGTTTTTCCGATATCGATACAAGTTCAAAAATAATATTCAAAGCAAATGAAAGAAAATATAATTTTATTCCTTCATTAAACGATGCATTTTCACCTTACTGGGAAATTAGCGCGGAAATGGAATATTATTTGTCCGATAAAATATTTTTGAAATCAGGTTTATTTAAACAATACGGGGTTTTATTCAATGATATTTTTCCAAACGGTTCCGACAAAAAAAGTCTTGTAACAACTCCTTTGGAATTAAGATACACAATAAAAAAAGATTACACAATAAAATTCGTCTTCGAAAATCAATGGGCGCATTATTCATTAAGGACTCCGGAAAATCAAGATTTTACAAACCAATTTGTATCAATAAGTTTATCAAAATCACCGGATTTTTCTTTTACTTTATGCACGGAGTTTACAAGTGACAATCTCGAAACAACAGGGAAGAACAAATGGATGGAGGCGGAAGTATCGTATAATTTAAATTCATCGAATGTAGTCATTGTTTCTTATGGTTCGGAAAGGGGAGGGCTTAAATGTACAAGTGGAATTTGCAGGTATGTCAATCCGTTTAATGGTTTTAGATTAACAATTCAATCAAAGTTTTAATTGAAGAAATTTATAAATTACATATCGGTTTTATTCATCACATTATTAATTCTTTCTTGCGAAGATAATCTTAATTCACCTGTTCATACAAATCCGGATTTAAAAGCAAACAGTAAAGTATTAGTCGAATTGTTTTCAAATGTAATGTGTGTTGCTTGTGTGCAATCGGCAAACTACTGCGATGATATAAGTTTTTTAAAAGGTGTTACCATAAATGATACAAATGTTATAATAATAAATATTCATACGTCTTTATTTCAAGGTGACCCGTTTTATAGTTTTAACAGTATTATGAACAGTGTCAGAGAAAATTATTATGATGTTAAATTTAATCCCGCCGGTTATTTAATGGGTGGTTTAATGACTTCACCTTTCTCTGCCGAACAATGGACAAACCAAATAAACCGGAGATTAAGCAATACAAATTCTTTTTCGATTATAATCAGCAATACAATAGATACTATCTCAAGAACGGGTAGCTTAAATATTACAGCCGGGCAGGTTTATGGGCAATCATATTCGAATTTAAAATTATATGCTGTTGTTACTGAATCTAATTTATATTTCAACTCTCCAAATGGAAAAACAATTTATAATAATATATTAAGACAGATGCTTAATAGTAATAGCGGAGAAGACGTTATTATTAGTCAGGGACGACCTGTAAATATTATTAAAGAATATACACTCGACAACAGGATAATCTGGAAAAATNCACAAATTATCGTATTTCTTCAAAATAATTTAACAAAAGAAGTACTGTGTGCTACAAAAATTAATTTATAAAACAAAAATTACTATTAACATATAATTAATTTGTTATGAAAAATAAAAGTACTAGCATTTTACTTGTAATTTTTGCAATTATTTTTATTGCAATTATTTTAGTTTTTAGAACTGAGGGGAATAGAAAAATCGAACTATCCCAAAAGGATAAGAATGCATCTGTTTCANGTGTTTGCCCTCCATTTAATTTATATGATGAAGAAGGAACNATGATTGACCCTGTAAATGGTGTAAATTCCGATAAACCTTATTCACCAAAGCAAACCTGTGGAAAATGTCACGATTATGATAAAATCACAAAAGGATTTCATTTTCAACAAGGAAAAGATGAGAAACCAACAGATATTATGTCTAAAAGATATAAATGGGTAACCTCACCGGGAAATTACGGGGGGAATTGGTGTTCTCCCGCTCCTTTATATAGAGCATTGGCAAAGAAAAAAAATATCTCTGCAAAAGATATTGATATGACATCTTTTGAATTTGTTACGGCTACCTGTGGTTATTGTCACCCGGGGAGTGGTCCTTTAGAATTTGATAGAGATGGAATTAGGTATGATAAGAAAATGAAAGATTCTATAAACAAATTTACTGCCGGAGGTGATAATAATTTTGATGGAGATTACTTCAAAGCAAGTTGGAATGAAACAGGAGTAATCGAAGGTGATTGTATGCTCTGCCATGTACCTGAATATAACTACAAGGGTAGAAATGCAATGCTCGATAGTCTTAACTTTAAATGGGCGGCAACTGAAGGTTCAGGACTTGGAAAAATCGAAGGCAGTACTAAATCAAAACAAACAGTAAAAGTAGTTTACGATTTATCTAAATTCGATAAAGATGGAAAAGTCTCAATGCACTTTGTTCGTGAACCAAGAAATGAAACCTGTATGAATTGTCATGCAAAACCCGACTGGAAAAAGAAAGGAACAGATTTCAGCGAAAGAAGAGATGTTCATATTGCCGCAGGATTAAAATGTGTTGATTGTCACGGAGCAGGAAGTAATGCTCCAAATGACTTAATTAAAGGAAAAGAAGAACATCAATTCGGAAAAGGCGATGACCCATCGGGTAATGTGAGAAATGACCTCGACTATACAGTAAAGTCTTGTGAAAATTGTCATCTCGACGGACAGAATAATGCACCGATTGCAAAACACTATTGGCTACCACCTCTACATCTTGAAAAAATTGCCTGTCAGACCTGCCACATTCCTATGAAATCGGTTAAATCGGCTCTTGTACAGGTTAGCGATGTTTACAACAAAGGTCCGAAAATATCTCCCCCCGCAAAACACATCTGGACTTTTTATGACCAGAATATGAACTACTGGAATCATTACGGTGAATTAAATATGTTCACTGCTAAGGATATGCCCTATGATGAGTTCAAACCAATAATGGCAAAATATAAAGATAAAATATATCCGGTTAACCCTGTTCATAGTGCGTGGCCCGGAATACTTGAAGAGGGTAAAGAAGGTCTTGACCAACCTAAGATGAAAGATATTTATATGATGTGGACTGCACATCTTGCTGATTCGAGTAAATACCCGCTTCTCAATAAAATTAAAGATGACAATGGCGACAACATTCCCGAAGTAAATACCCCGGAAGAAATTGATGCTTTTATAGTTTCAGTGAAAGAGCATTTGGATAAATCAGGTTACGATTTAAAAGAAAAACAAATAGTATGGGTAAACAATGACAGGGTATATAAAAACAGCAAAGAATTCTTCACAATAGATAAATATGAATACGAATCTTCACCTTTTGCATCAGTGTATAAATACAGTCACAATGTTGCACCTTCTAAATCTGCTCTTGGTATTAACGGTTGTACCGATTGTCATAGTGATGATGCGAAATTTTTTAATGCTTCAATAGTAAAATATCCTTTTGGTGAAGACGGAAAACCTATTACAGAGCCGCAATATTCAAGAATGGGACTTCCTGCGTTTACAATTTATCTTGGAATGTTTAGAGAGGAATACTTAAAACCGATTTTTTATTCCGGATTTGTTTTATTGATAATATCTTTGCTAATTATATTGAGTTTAAAATTCATCCCAAAAGAAATTAAAACAAAAATTCCTGATAATAAATATCCTATATACATCACTTTTGCTTTTATATTATTTCTGATAATAGCAGTAATTTTGTATTTTAAATCAGGAATGATTGATTATATTTTACCATCAAGATTTTCTCTCGATGCAAATCACTTTTTGATTTCGATTGTAAATATGATTATCGGAATAATATTCCTTTATACTTTATATAAAAATTCGGGGTCAATATTTATACAGAAATTATTAATTGTTTTATTAATTTCTTCGGTTATCTTGGGATTCTTTATGATAATACAGTTTAACGCTATAATGTCAGTAGTCAGATATGCTTATACAATTTTTGATTTAAGTCAGGTCATATTGATTTTATCGACAACATTTATATCAATTAAAAAAATGTATTCAAATAACTTAAATACTATATAAAATGGAAACAGAAAAGAAAATCGGAATTATTGCTTGTTCCGGTGCTTCTAATACCGGAGCTTATTCGGATTTGGTTGCAAGAAAATTAATGAATATGGGAAAAGCCAAAATGCTTTGTCTTGCAAGGTTCAGCGTTGATGAAAAATTTGCAGAAGGATTAAAATCCGAAATTGGAAAATATATTGTTCTTGACGGTTGCCCGATAAATTGTGCAGAAGTAATTATGAAAAAAGCAGGTGTAAATGATTTTGTTCACATTAATACAACGGATTTTGGCATAGTTAAAGGTAAAACACCTGTAACTGAAGAAAAAGTAAATGAAATAGTAGAACATATTTTGAAAAATTAGTTAATATGATTTTTTATAAATATATTAGAAATAAATTTTATTATTAGCAATGTCTCACAACCATTCTCATAATATCGAACAAAGCAAGAGTAATCTTCTAATTACGATGCTTTTAAATTTTCTTATAACAGTCGCTGAAATTATCGGTGGAATACTATCTGGCAGTCTTTCTCTAATCTCCGATGCTTTACATAACTTTAGCGATGGTGTATCGATAATTATTACTTACATTGCAATTCGCTTAAGCAAAAAACCCAGAACATTAAAATATACTTTTGGTTTAAAGCGCGCAGAAATAATAGCGGCGATTATAAATTCGAGTACCTTAATTATAATATGTTTCTACTTAATAAAAGAAGCAATTGAACGCTTTTACAATCCAACTCCGGTTACGGGAAATCTGATGCTGGTTGTGGCATCTGCAGGTTTAATTGCAAACGCATTAGGAACTTTCCTTTTAAAAAAAGACGCAAAAGACAATATTAATATTAGAGCCGCATATTTTCATTTGTTAAGTGATGCCGTATCCAGTATTGCTGTTATTATTGGAGCTATTTTCATAATCTTTTTTAATATTTATTGGATAGATACTCTCTTAACAATATTAATCTCATTATATATTCTTAAAGAAACTTATTTGATTATAAAAGAAGCAGTTGATATTATTATGATGTCTTCCCCTCACGATATTGATTTAACGAAAGTTAAAGAGTTAATAGAAGAAATTCCGGATGTAAAAAATATTCACCATGTTCACATTTGGAAGCTAAACGATAATGATATTCATTTTGAATCGCATATCGAAGTTGAAGATACATTAATCAGTGACACAATATTAATTCAAAAAAGTATAGAAGATAAATTGCATGATGAGTTTGATATAAATCATTTTACGCTACAATTTGAATGTGATAAATGTGCAGATAAAGGACTAATTCAAAATCATAAGAAATCCATTATATGAGATTAAGAATATTCTTCGGTTTTTTATTATTCTATCACTTCTTATTGTNTTCAACTAACATTAATAATTTATATCCACAAGAAAAGNATTCTGCGAAGTTCCAAATTGATGGAAACATTCGCTATCGCTNCGAAAAATGGGACGGAATAAATATGTTGAATTACGGTGACGATGGTGTAAACTCAATTGGTAATCTAAATGATAACATCCTTTTGCAGAGAGTTATTCTTGGCTTTAATTACAAACCACAGAAAGACGTTTCTCTCTCTTTTCATTTACAAGATTCCAGGGCATTCGGCTGGTCACTAAGAAATTCGGTTTTACCTGAAGTATTTAAAATTAAAAAGTCTGGAACAAAAAATCCATATTACATAATGAACACTAATGAAGTGTTTTTTGAAATTTATGATTTAAATGTTTCTTTGAATAGTTTTATTAAAAATGTTTCGTTCAGATTGGGCAGACAGAAAATAATGACTTCTGATTACAGGATATTTGGTCCTGGGGACTGGGGCAATAGCGGAAGATGGACATGGGATGCATTGAAAGTTTCATATAATTCGGAAAAATTTTCTTTTGATTCGTGGTTAGGAGGTACAAGGATTAATTATCCGGAAAGAACAACTTTTCCGTTTACCTTTAATGAATACTTTGGAGTAGGTGCTTATGGAATCTATAAGATTTATAAAGATATTACTATTGAACCATATGTAGCGAGAAAACAACAAGGCAATGCAGACTATATTAAAGACCAAAGTATTAATAGAAATTGGACGGGTTTAAGAATAGCACATAACAATTTTCATAACATTATATCAGAAATAAATTACGTTCGGGAATTCGGTAGGGAAAGTGGAAAAACTATTTCTGCTTATGGATTATTTGCTAAAGCAGGTTATATATTTGAGTTTCTAAAGAATAAATTCATCTTAAGTTTACGATATTCTTATGCAAGTGGAGGGAATAAAACGGACGAAGATATTCATACATTTGACCCCGTTTATGGAGCCGGTGATAAATATTATGGATGGATGAACCTTGTTAAGTGGAGTAACCTTGACGACAGAGAAATTGTTCTTGAAGTATTTAGAGAAAATAATTTATGGATAGAAATGAAGTATAATCAATACCGTATTCCTTCATATGAGAACGCCGTTATAAATGGAACTCTGAAATTAAATCCTGGTAGTAATTACTTAGGAGAAGAATTTAATATCTATTCCAAATATACATTGAATCCAAAGTGGCAATTTGTATTTTTATTTGGAGTATTCAATCCTAAAGATGTTCAGCAAATAAACAATAAAATACCGAAAACTGCTTTTACAATTGGTATACAAACTCAATATAACTTTTCATTTGGAATTTGAAGAATTAATCGTAAAAATTGACGGATGTAAAGTATTATTATTTAAATATTTCTTCATATAAGTGATTTTTNTGACATAAATTCTGTATTATAGACATCAATATGCTTTACTATTTTCAATTCATACTGAAAAAGTTATTTAAATTTATGACACAAAAGAAGTATTAGGCGTTAAATTCTGATGCAAATCTGTAAATAGAAATAACCATTTTTCTCATTTCATTTAAAAGTAATATACATTAACTTTCTCTATTGAAGTACATTAGATTTATATTCTATCTGGTAAAGATACAACGCTGGCGAAACAAGAATTATTAAACCAATACATATTTCAATGAAAGCAAAAATATTACTGCTCACCATTTTTTTTATTTTCATTTCTTTATGCACGGTAAGTAATTGTAAAAGTCAGTGGGTTCAATGTGATGGTATTTACGGAGGTAGTTTTCAATCTGTTGCAGGTAATGATAACTATATTTTTGCAGGTGAAAGTGATTTTGGTGTATATTATTCTACAAACAACGGGAATAACTGGACTCAAACATCCTTAAACATTAAAAATGTTGTTTCCATTTGTGTAAATGGAAATACTGTCTTTGCAAGCACTTCATACGATGATTCTTTAGGTAATATTTATGTATCGAAAAATAATGGAAATAATTGGACAATGTGTACATTCAGTAATACCATCGGGGTTAGATGTTTTGCTTCTACCGGTAATAAAATCTTTGCCGGAACAATCGGACATGGCATTTATGTCTCTTCTAACGAAGGAAGCAATTGGGTTCAAAGTGGTTTAAATAATATAGATATATATGTATTACTGGTAAACGGAAATACTATCTATGCGGCAAATGCAGATTCAGGAATTTACCGTTCAACTGACAATGGAAATACATGGACTTTTAGAAATAGTATTTCCGATATTTCTTCTTTAACCGGAAGCGGGAATAATATTTTTGCTGGAACATTTAAAAAAGGTATTTATGTTTCTACAAATAATGGTGATTCATGGTCTTTAGCGGGATTGGACAATAAAACCGTTGACTGTATTACCGTTAGCGGAAACAATATTTACGCCGGTATATATAATGAAATAACTCTAAGACCTGCCGGTATTTATATTTCGACCGATAATGGAATCACGTGGAATCAAACTTCTTTGGACAAATACACAGTTAAATCAATTTACATAAAAGATAATATAATATTTGCAGGGACTTNTTCGNTTGGCATTTGTACTTCTACAAACAACGGTGCTAATTGGATTCGAAANCCNATATATCACAAAGCNGTTACTTCATTTGCAAAAAGAGGAAACAATTTATTGGCAAGTGTATTTTGGGATGGTATTTATCTATCCTCAAATAATGGGATTAACTGGACTCAAGTAACTACTGCAAATGATAAAACAGTTAGTGCTTTTGCTTATGATGTAGATAATGTTTATGCGGCAACAGATGGCAGTGGGATTTTATCTTCCGCCAATAACGGGATTAACTGGTCTCAATTTGCTCTTAATAATTATGAAGTAATATCGTTTGTTATTAAAGATTATTATTTTTATTTAGTAGGGATTACTAATCTTGGCATTTATTTATCCACGGATGTTGGTGTAAACTGGGTACACACATCTTTAAATACTCATTCCGTAACTTGTATGACAGTAAACAGAAATATTATTTATTCGGGTGTTGATAGTATTGGCGTTTTTATTTCTACAAATAATGGAAGCAATTGGACACAAACCTCTCTTAATAATCAAACTGTTAACACAATAGCTGTTCGCGGCAGTAATGTTTTTGCGGGTACGTATAATAACGGAGTCTATCTTTCGACAAACAACGGTAACAGCTGGATTCAAACAGCCTTAAATAATAAAACGGTTAACTGTATCACAATCAGTGGAAATTATATTTTTGCCGGTACTGAATATAACGGAATTTATCTTTCTACTAATAATGGTGCGTCATGGATACAGAAAAACCAGGGATTTGATAATTTCACTTCGGTATGTGGTATTTTTATAAATAATGATTATATTTTTGCAGGAACAAGGAATAATTCAGCGTATCGCCGCCCTTTTAATGAAACAATAGGCGTTCAAAATATTACATCAAATATACCCGTTGCATTTTCTTTAAGTCAAAACTATCCTAATCCTTTCAATCCTTCAACAAAGATTAAATTCAATATTCCTACGAACCCGGATTCCAAAACAAATGTTACACTAAATGTTTTTGATATCTGCGGGAAAGAAGTTTCTTCTCTTGTAAATGAAAATCTGGAAGCGGGATTTTACCAAGTAACATTTGACGGAAGCAATCTACCAAGCGGAACTTATTTCTACAGGTTGACAGCTGGAGATTTTTCCGAAACGAAAAAATTAATTTTACTTAAATAAAAATTCTCAATAACTCATCTCATCTAATTTCACTTTTCCTTTATATACTTTATATATAATTGTTGTGTATGCTATCACAAAGGGCATACCTATTATGGCAACGATTAACATTATTCCCAGTGTCTTTTGCGAAGAAGCGGAATTATAAATATTAAGACTGTTCTCAATAACCGGATTCGATAAAACAATATTCGGGAAAATACCAATTGCAAATAGAACTAATAGCAAAGCAATACTTGCCGAGGAGGAAAGAAACGCACGGAATTCCCGCCCGTGAAAAATTTCCCTTGGAATGTTGGCAATTGCAAGCATATTTAAAATTGCAACTAAGAAAAATGCTGGTTGCTCTTTAAAATGAGTAATCATACTCGGATAATAAATCAAAGTAGCCATCGTTGCGGTTACAAAGCATATAACAAAAAAGATAATTGTATTATTTACCCACGATTTTACTTTCATTTGCAATTCCCCTTCTGTTTTCATTACAAGATAAATTGCTCCGTGCATCATAAACAGAGATAAAGTAGTAATGCCTATTAATATAGGAAATGGTTTTAATAACCCTAAAAATGTTCCGATAAATTCCTTATCGCTTCCAAGCGGAATTCCCGTTATTATATTTCCAAGTGCAACTCCCATAAGTATTGCAATTATAATACTCGATATGCTAAAAGCTATATCCCACGATGCTCTCCAGCGTTTACTCATATGTTTACTCCTGAACTCTATTGAAACAGCTCTGAAAATCAACACAAACAGCAATAGCATAAACGCAATATAGAATCCGGAAAAAACCGTTGCATATACTTCCGGGAAAGCCGCAAACAATGCTCCACCGGCTGTAACAAGCCAGACTTCGTTTCCATCCCATACGGGACCGATTGAGTTTATAACCGTCCTCCTGTCTTCATCGGATTTTGTTAGCAGGTGCAATGCACCGACACCCAAATCAAATCCGTCTAAAATCGCATAACCCGTTAATAAAACTCCTACAAGAATAAACCATATTATATTTAAATCCATAATAAGTAATTTTTATTGATTCTTAAAAATGGCTTTTTGTTCAACATAAATTCCATCGTTTTCACTTACATCATCTGGACCGTGTTTAATTTTTCTATCGAGTAAAAACAAAAACAATAAAAATAAGAGAGCATAAATTAAAGTAAAAAGTATCAAAGAAAATATTATTTCTCCCGAGCCGACTGATTTAGAAAGTGCATCCTTCGTTCTTAAAAGACCGTAAACAATCCACGGCTGTCTCCCTACTTCAGCGGAAATCCAGCCAAGTTGATTTGCTAATTGAGGCAGTAGTACAGATGCAATAAGAATTTTTAAAATTATTTTATTTTTAAAAAGTAAATCTTTCCTTAATAATATTAATGATAATATGCTCAACCCGATTAAAGTAAGACCTATTGCTACCATTAAATGATAACTTTGAAA
>JGI20214J51088_10001669_pt1 | contig 15075 bp, 11 predicted proteins | sample WetSurMetagenome_FD_51088 | JGI IMG/M metagenome (IMG submission 51088) | reverse complement strand
GCCCCTACTTTATGTGCTCCGGTGGGGAACCATTTGCCTATTAAAAGAACTATCCGTGCATCAACGCCGGTGAGTGCCTTTGGCAGCTCAAGATAATTCACCTTGCCAAACAGGCCCCCTGTCTCTTTTGGCTCGTTCTTCCAGGTAATGCGGAAGAGGTTCAGCGGGTTAATATCCCACAGACCTATGCTCTTCAGCTTCGTCTTAATCTTATCAGGTATCAGTTCCGGGTTCCTCTGCTGTTCAAAAGTAGGTAGTATTATTCCCTTCTCTTTAAAACGTTTAACGGCATTGTCCAGTGCCTTCTGGTTTGTAATACTGTCAATTGGTTGAATCATAACTTTACTTTTGATGTGAAAATCCTCTGCAAGTTATTCATTGTATTAGAAAATTCTCATGAATTCATGAATTACAGAAATAAAACACAATAATTTTATAATATATAGAAAAATGTTATATTCACAAAGTTAAAAAATGTTGCTACAAGAAAATAGGTCTGTATGAAGCCATTGGATGAGATAGATATAAAGTTACTTAATATTCTTCAGGTAAACAGCCGTATTACAATAAGAGAGCTGTCGGAAAAACTACATTTATCAACAACGCCGATTCATGAGCGAATAAAAAAGCTTGAGAAGAGCGGTTATATAAAACAGTACCTGACGTTGCTTGATCCAAAACTGATAGGGAAAAAGCTGATTGTTTATATCTCAGTTTCGCTCAATTCTCATACGAAAGAGGCTGTTGAAGAATTTGAGAAAGAGATGCAGAAGCTTGATGAGATAATGGAGTGTTATTATATATCAGGCAACTATGATTTTTTATTGAAAGTACATTGCAGTGATATGGAAGATTATCACAATTTTATAACGAGCAGGTTTTCTGTCATAAATAACATCACGCAGTTTTACAGTTCTTTTGTGATGGCGGAGTCAAAGGTAAAAAGGAATTTCAGTCTATAAACCCACTTAAAGGTTTTGGATAATTAACGGGGTTTTATTGAATTCCATCCGGAAGACACAAATGAAGGTACATATAATCTTCACGGGAGCTGAAACATATTGTCGGATTTGCTTTCCAAAAGGAGTTAAGAATGAAAGGTTTGCCGCGATTAAAAGCGAAGAAGAGTTTTTTCGGATTTAACAGGAACATACTTTTTACAGGGCTGACTAGCTTTCTTACTGATACTTCTGTAAAGATGGTGTATTCTGTTATGCCCATGTTCCTGATATCAATTGGCGCATCAAAGACAAGTTTATCACTGATCGAAGGCATTGCTGAGAGTACGGCTGCCCTTGTCAAGACACTATCGGGCTACTGGAGCGACAGAATTGGCAGGAACAAGCCTTTTATGATAATAGGGTATGGTATTACCGCTCTGGTTATTCCGCTTTATTCGTTTGTTGTTTCACCAATACAGGTCTTATTCCTTCGTTTTATTGAAAGGTTTGGCAAAGGGATACGTACTGCTCCACGCGACAGTCTTGTTGCAGGATCCGTTATAAACGGTAAAACCGGGAAAAGTTTCGGATTGCAGAAAGCTATGGACAACAGTGGTGCAATTCTTGGACCTTTGGTTGCATTTGTATTATTGTATTTTCTTCCGGGTAACTATCGGATAATTTTTCTGTTGGCGGGGATACCCTCAATATTAGGTATTTTAGTGCTTATTTTTGGAATAACTGATGCCCGGAAAAGCAAGGAAAACCTTTTTAAGAAGTTTCATTTTAATGATTTCCCCAAGAGATACTACCTTTTCCTGGTTATTATTTTCATTTTTACCCTTGGTAATTCAACTGATGCCTTACTTATGGTCAAGGCAAATGAAGTAGGTGTAAAAGTTGCTTTTATTCCTCTTGTTTACCTTATTACGAGTGTTGTTTCGGTCCTGTTATCAATACCAATAGGCTCGTTATCTGACAGGATAGGCAAAGAAAAAATTCTTATTGTCGGATTCCTTATTTATGCGGTTGTCTATTTTGGGTTTGGCAAAACAGGCAGTGTAACAACAATTATAGTTCTGTTTGCGTTGTATGGACTTTATTCTGCAGCAACGGACGGTATACAAAAAGCATTTGTCTCAGATATTATTGATGAAAACAAGAAAGGAACAGGGTTAGGTATATATAACGCATTGCTAGGCATTACACTATTACCGGCAAGCCTTATAGCAGGATTGCTTTACGACAAGGTTAACTCTCGTATTCCATTTTATTTTGGGGCAGCAACAGCTTTAGTTTCAGCATTCCTCATGCTCTCTTTTGCAAAGCGCACAAAGGCAAAGATTTAAATCACAAAATTGTTTTTGTTCCCTCAATGATCACTGCCATTTTTGCTGCACGCTCAAAACGTGCCTGTCTGATGCATGGTGTTTTAAACTGTACATCCGACATGCCGAATCCTTCCCTGTTGAACCTTGCAGAAACAAAATCATTCTCATACAGAAAGCTGTCGGGAAATTCCGTAAGTGTAGTGATGTTATTTCCTTGTTTATGGATAAGGTTCTGCTTACCCTTCAGCCTTGCGAAATAATACCCTTCTTCCGACTGGTTGAAAGCTGCTACTGTAAGATAAAGCTTTGGTTTATCTTTGTACGGGGCACTGGCAGTAGGGCAGAAAGTAGTGCAGTTTCCACATTCATTACAAAAATTCGCGATGTTGATTATCTGATATTGCTGTTTTATCTCAAATATTTTGTCATCCGTTATTTCTATCATTCCGTCATCAAGCAGTGTTGCTTTCTGCAGCATCACCCTAAATGGTGTTATCTCATAGCATCGGTTTGCAAAGTTAGGGCATACAGTAGTGCATATATTACATATCTCGTCGCAATAGAGGCATCGTGAAGCTTCGCTGACAACTGACTCTTTGTCCATAGTCTCACTCACCAAGCCGAAATTTCTTCTTTGATCAGGAGGCAGCTCTTTTGCTTCGGCTCCAAAAATTCGGTGAGCACGTTTTATCATCAGCTCATTCGCAGAGTGACTCTGGCGGTAGCCTGGTTTATCAATTCTGAAGCTGATATTATACCGGGTCATTATTTCATTTGCTGCTTTACGGCCATCGCCTATGGCATTTATTGCAGTAGAGGCGCCTCGCATGGCATCACCGCCGAAAAAGATGTTACCTGCTTTTGTTTTATATGTTCCAGGCACTGTGACAAGCATATCCGGCGAGATGAAATCGATGTCAGTGACCTGTCCGATTGCTGGTATGACAGTATCGCATGGGATCTCAAACTCCGATCTTTCTATCTTTACCGGAGCAGGCCGGCCTTTACTGTCAAAGCCACTTAATTCCATCCGGCTGCAGAGAAGAGCCTTTACATGACCTTTGCTCCCGATGATTTTTTCCGGGGCAGTCAGTTCCAGTATCTCAACACCTTCTTCCATAACAGCCTTTATCTCACCCTGGTCGGCAGGCATCTCGTTTAAAGTGCGTCTATATATTATACTCACTTTCCCTTTCATGCCAACAAGACGATACGCTGTACGGGCAGCATCCATAGCAGTATTACCACCGCCAACTATAACTACATTCTTTCCTATACCTGTCTCCCTGTTTTGTTTTGCACTGAAAAGAAACCCCAGTGGCTCTGTCACACCAGTTAATGTTGAGCCTTCTATGTTTAGGGAAGCTGATAGCTGGGCCCCTGCACCAATAAAGACAGATGAAAACTCCTTATTGAGTGCCTCAAATGAGTCAGTGTCTATTTTAGTGTCAAAGTGAATCTTTACACCCAGCGTTACTATTCGTTCAATGTCTTTTTCTATTGCTTCTTCGGTGAGTCTGAATCCAGGTATTGCAAATTTTACCATCCCACCGGCCTTTGATTTTGCTTCGAAGACTTCAACACTGAAACCCGCCAGGGCAAGGTAATAGGCGCATGATAAACCTGACGGGCCGGCACCTATGACTGCAACTCTTATCCCGTTAGGTTGTCCGGGTATTAGTTTAACCTCTTTCTCTTCCGAGACAAACCGTTTTATCTCTCTTATCTGCAAGGAGATATCATAATTGATGCGGGTGCATTTGCCCTGACACAGATGGTCACATACCATGCCTGTTGTGGCAGGAAAAGGATTGGTACGGAGTATCACTTCATATGCCTTGTCAAACATCCCGGCAGAAGTATAATACATATAATCGGGTATATCCTGATTGGTGGAGCATGTATCCTGGCAGGGTGCCGAAATACAATCAAAATACCCAAGCTTACGACTTGATTTTATGTCGGGTGTTTTTATATAATCCCTTTTGTATGATTTGTCATTAAGCGTTTGCTTTGCGTAGTCCACCAGGTTAGATAATGCACCTTTAGTGACCTCTTTTTTGCCGGATGAATTTATTATATACCCGTCGGTATTGGCAGCATCTTTCTCATTGAATTTTTTACCGAGTAATTCAAAATACTGAGCGAGCCTCATATAACCGCCAGGTTTGAGAATATCGCTGCAGACGGTTACCGTTTTAAAGCCGCAGGCGATGAGATCCGGGAAATTAAAAGCATTTGCGCCAGCTGAAAAAGAAAGCATCAGTTCACCGTCAAATTCTTCCTGAAGCTTTTTTGCAACATTTATAGATATTGGATGCAGGGCGCGACCACTCATGTACATCATGTCAACACCACCGGGGAAGATGTTTTTATTATTCACCGACTCAAGCGTGTTTGTCAACTTGAGCCCGAATTGAAGATTGTTTGCTGATGCCACTTTTTGTAACGACCTGATCATTTTTATTGCATCAGAATATTTCAGATCATGCTCAAATGCAGCATCCGGCACCACGGTTTTAAAACCGAGCTTATTATTAAGAATATCCTTCAGCATCTCCGGTCCGAGAAGGGTTGGATTGAGCTTTACAAAAGTATGAAGTCTCTTTTTTTCAATAAGATACCTGGCTATATCCTCAATCTCATTGGCCGGACATCCATGCATGGTAGACAAAGTGATGTTATCGGAGATGACTCCGGGTATTGCTACATTGACAACAGCCGGGTAAATATCGCGCAGCTCTTCAATTTTCTCGCTTAGCTCTGCCTTGCAGTCTGCCATCTTTGAGAGAAACCACTGAACATTATCGTTCATAATTCCCTCAAGGTTATAACCCACGCTCATATTAAAAATTACACCAGGCTCAGATCCTTTTTCAAAGCTGTGGTTCAGGATATGAATTATCACCCATGCCTTGAGATATTCATCAAAACTCTCTTTAATCTTCAACTCCTGTGACCATTCACAATTATAACCTTCGTCCTGCATATCAATGCACGGTTTCGGCACTTCAAGCTCATCAAGTGTCTGCACAGTTTTGAGTTCAATATATCGTGCACCCATGAGCCATGCACCTATGATGTTTTGTGCCATCTGTGTATGAGGCCCGGCAGCTACGCCAAGATGATTATCGAGCTTATGATGGAACAGGCTTGTATTAAAAGCCTTCCATTGATTCGGATTGTAAAACAACTCCCGGGGTAATCCGAAAATGCTTCCCATGGTTTTATACTCATCAAAAATGAGTTGTAACAGTTGTTTTGCAGGTATCGGATAAAATTTTCCTGACATGTCTTTCATTTAAGGGTTTTTCAAGAAAGACAAAACTAAATAAAACGTGTGAGATAAGTTATAGTCGAAAGTCGAAAGGAGGGAGATTCTTACGGTGTGAAGAGGATTTATAAATACCGGATCAATAAAATCGAATATCTTTATTTAATTATTTCATCCATGTGAATACAGAATCATTAAAGAAGAATTATTCTGCCATCATACTTGCCGCGGGAAGGTCAGAACGAATGGGCGTACCCAAATTCTCCCTGCGGTTCGACGATAAATTCACTTTTCTTGAAAGAATTGCGCATATGTATTATTCTTATGGCTGTGAAGAGATAGTAGTTGTATTAAATATTGAAGGAGCGGATCTCCTTAACAATTTGAAGTTACAATTACCGTCAAACCTCAGGGTCGCTTTGAATAATCATCCGGAATGGGCACGATTTTATTCATTAAAGACAGGTATGAAGGCACTGGAAAACATCGCCCCGGCATTTGTAAGCAATATTGATAACCCGTTTGTGAATCATAAAATTCTCGATAAGCTTGCTGAGAACATTGAAATGAATGACTACGCTTTCCCATCATTTAATGGGAGAGGAGGACATCCTTTTATGATATCTGAGAAAATTGTTACTAATATTCTTGATGAACAGGATGAAAATATAAATATGAAGGATTTCCTGCGCAGGTATAAAAATATTGCTATTGAAGCAGACTACGATAAGGTTCTGTTAAATATAAATACACCTGATGATTATATGGCTGCATTTAATATTAAAAAGAAATAAACCGAAGAGACTGTCCTGAAACATGTTTTGAATTTTTAAGGTGATTTGACAAATAATTCTTTTTTACCTGAATTCTGATTTCATCTATTAAAATAAATTGATATTACTAACCAATGTCATTGCCATTTGTTTTATAAATCATTAATTTTAAAGAGTATATCCGCATTATGACTTTAAATAGACTTTAGTTCTGATATGGGAGTTGTTGATGTAAAAGACTTCGAAGCAGTTTCTCCTGTTTTCAGGGGGAAGTTGGGAAACAGGTTTGCAAGGGTTGCAATGCATTTGTTTGCATTTGATAAGGTGAATAAGGTATATGATCACTCAGGTCAATATTCCGGGGCCAGATTTGCAGCAAGCTTATTGAAGGATCTGGGCGTTAATTATGTTATTGGTAATGCAGAGCGGTTGCGGTCTTTACCTGAAGGGGCCTTCATCATTATTTCCAATCATCCATATGGCGGACTCGACGGAATTATAATGATAGACATGATGGCCGCAATGAGACCTGATTTCAGGTTAATGGTAAACAAGATACTTTCACTGGTAAAAACCATGGATGAAAACTTTATTTCAGTTACACCTACCGGAAACAAAAAGAACATTGTTACAGCCGCAAGCATTAATGGGATCCGTGAAACGCTGACTTTATTACAGGAGGGACACCCGGTGGGTGTTTTCCCATCAGGAGCTGTTTCTGACTTTCAGTTTAAAAGCTTCAACGTCAGAGATCGTAAATGGCAGCCAAGCATACTTCACCTTATTCATTCGGCAAAAGTTCCGGTATTACCAATTCGCTTTTTTGATGGTAACTCGGCTTTTTTTTATTCTCTGGGACTAATAAGCTGGAGAGTGCGTATCATCAGGCAACCATCGGAACTCTTTAATAAAAGTGGTAAAGAGCATCGAATAAGTATAGGTAAAATTATAACTGTAGAAGAACAGGATCAATTTACTGATATTGTATCTCTTGGAAACTTTTTACGGAAAGCGGTATATGACATGCCTATGCCTAAATATTTTGTACCCCATAACAGCATCTCTTTGACTAAAGAAGGTCAGTAATAAATATTGCAACCAAGAATATTAAATAGAGTAAAATATGGATCATATTCATAAAAAATCAGACCTGTTTAAGAGTACCAGCGAAGCGCTGGAATCCATTACCCGCGACAGGTTAAGGACAAATTTGCTAAGAAAACACGAACAATGGGCTATAGCATTTCTTGTTCAAAAAGTCCCTTTACGGGTGACCTCAAATATGCTGACAGGTCTTGGCTTTTTTGGTAACCTGATAGTATTTTCTGCTTTTGTTATGGCTTTTTACCTGTCTAAATATTTCCTTTTGCTTGGTATATTAGGATTTGCAATAAGCTGGCTCGGTGACTCTCTTGATGGAAGGGTTGCTTACTTCAGAAATAAGCCAAGGAAATCATATGGCTTCACACTTGATATAACCATCGACTGGATAAGCATCCTTCTGATAGGATTAGGATACATAATTTATATTGAGGGAACCTGGGAGCTTTTGGGGTATGTCTTTGTTGTATTGTACGGGTGGGAAATGATTATTGCACTGATGAGATATAAAATCACAGGAAAATATTTAATTGATTCAGGCAAACTGGGCCCTACAGAAGTGAGAATAGTTATTGCCTCTGTTATGATACTGGAAGTTTTCCTTCAGGGTTCTTTAAAATACTCTGCGCTCGTGATATGCCTGATTATGCTGATAGTAAATATCATTGACACGAACAAACTGCTGACGGTAGCTGACCAAATTGATAAAGAAGAGGCGAAGAAGGAGTCGTAGAGTCCTTAAAGTCCTTAAAGTCCATAAAGTTCATAAAGTCCTTAAAGTCCTTAAAGTCGGTAAACATTAAATCTATGTAATACTGGAACCCTGGAACTTTGGAACCCTGTTTATCTCCTTTTGTACAATTTCATCAGTACTTTCTCTGGTGTAAGAGGGGCGTCAAAATCCGGTTTATAGCCTGGGTTAAAAGCTATTATGGCATTCTGGAGGGCAAAATAAGCACCTATTCCGTACATTAACGGAGGTTCTCCTACTGCTTTTGACTTCATTACAGCCAGCTCAGGACCTTCGGTCTCAAGAGCGTGGATATCAACAGTCTCCGGGGCAGAATAGATATCCGGTACTTTGTATGTAGAGAGACTATTTGACAACAATCTGCCTTCATCATTATAAACGACCTCCTCCATAGTCATCCACCCGATACCCTGCATCAGTCCACCTTCAATCTGCCCTCTGTCAATTATTGGGTTAAGACTGTTACCAAAGTCGTGAACGATATGCGCATCATTGACATTATAAGTGCCCCGCAGGCAGTCGAGTGTAACAGTGATGGCTGCAACTCCATAAACGTGGTATGCAAAGGGGTGCCCTTTTTCTTTGGTTTTATCAAAGTATATATATGGAGTAGAATAGTGACCATTTTCAGTCAGGCTTATCCTGCTAAGGAATGCTTTATGAACCAGTGTCTCCCATGCTATCCCTGTCGGATTACCTTTTTTAAGTACAGCTTCGTTTTCTAATGTTATATCATCGATATTGCTGTTGCTCAAAGCAGCAGCAACTTCTTTGAGTCTTTTCAGGAGCTTGTTGCATGCGATTATCAGTGCATTGCCATTAAGGTCAGCGCCAGAACTGGCTGCCGTTGGTGATGTGTTTGCAACACGTGAAGTATTGGTTGTTTCAAGCTTTATCCTAGTTGTGCTCACAGAGAAAAGTGTTGCTGCTACCTCTGCCAGCTTTGTATTGACACCCTGCCCCATCTCTATGGCCCCGGTGCTGATACCTATACTTCCGTCCTGGTAAATATGAACAAGTGCTCTGGCCTGGTTCATCGTAGTATTGGTGAAGGAGATGCCAAAACATACCGGCATCAATGCCATGCCCTTTTTCAGGATTTCATTTGAGGAATTAAAAGCAGAAATTTCTGCTGTAATCTTTTCTATATCATATCTTTTTATAAGAGTATCAAAGCAGTTTCTGATTCTAACATCCTTTGCTGTCTGTCCGTAGTGAAACTCATCGTTTTCACGCAGAAGGTTTTTTTGCTGTATTTCATGTGCCGGTATCTTCATTTCTGAAGCTGCCTTTGCAATAGCTGACTCAATGACAAACATACCCTGTGGCGCTCCGAAACCCCTGAACGCCGTGTTTGGGGGCAGGTTGGTACGGCAGCTATATACTGTTACTTCGGTGTTGGGAATGAAGTAAGCATTTGTGGAGTGAAAGAGAGTGCGCTCCATAATTGCAGGTGATAGATCTGCTGATGCGCCTCCGTTCTGGTACATGGTTGTCTGAAAGGCTACAATCTTAAGATCTCTGGTAAGCCCAATGCGAAAGTCGGAACTATAAGGGTGCCGCTTACCTGTCATGCGCATATCATCAAGCCGATGCAATGCCAGTTTAACCGGACGGTGCAAAATGTATGCTGCAAGAGCCGCCATAACACCGAATCCTGTTGCCTGATCTTCCTTTCCGCCGAAGGCCCCTCCCAGGCGGGCAACATCAACCTCTATATGGTTCATGGGGATGTTAAGAACGCGGGAAATGGTTTTCTGTACCGAAGTTGGTCCCTGTGTTGAAGAATGAACTTTTATACTGTTATTGTCTGAAGGGTAAGCGTAAGCGCCTTGTGTCTCAATATATAGATGTTCCTGTGCCCCGCTGTCTGCACGTCCTTCAAAGATAAAATCGCATTTTTTCCACGCCCCGGTTATGTTTCCCTGCCTGAATGTACGCGGAGGAATAAGAAGCTCGCCTTTCTCCTTTGCCATTCGTGGATCGGTGATAACTTCCAGTGGAGCAGTAGTCATTTCTATAAGCTTCACAGCTTTCCTGGCTGTTAGCTCATCATTTGCCACCACAAGTGCAACAGCCTGACCGTTATAGTGAACGATGTTGGCAGCAAACAACGGTTCATCGGCAATTATCCCGCCTATCTCATTTTGTCCTGGTATGTCATTGAAGGTAAAAACTCTTATTACACCGGGCAGCGATTGTGCTTTTGAAATATCAAGTTTGGTTATGGTGCCGTGGGCAACAGGAGAGCCAAAAACCGCAGCGTGCAGCGTCCCCTTCAGTTCAGGTATGTCATCAAGATAGACAGAACGTCCGCTGATATGATTGCCTGTTTCTATGTTGTTCATATCAGGTCTTTTAATTTTATTTTATCATGGAATATTTTGAGAAAGTGAGCAAAAAAGAGCTGCCGTAAAAGGAGCCTCTTATACTCAGCACTTCCTCTTATATCGCTGATAGGGGATATCTCATTCTGTAAAAGCTCAGCTGCCTTGCAAATCAGTTCAGGAGTCACTCTCTGACCTGATATATACCGGCTTGTCTCTTTAAGGAAAAGAGGTACCGGAGACACACCTCCTGCCGCAAGTGAACATACTTTAATCTCATCACCTTCGGTATCTATACTCATTGCACTATTGACACTGGCAATGTCAAGATGAGTGCGTTTACTAACCTTTTCAAAACTAAAGAAAGAAGGACGATGACTTATTATAATACTTTTAAGAAATTCCCCCTGCCTGAGGTTAAGCTTCTTGTATCCTGCATAGAGCTCATTTAAAGGTAATATCCTTTCTTCATCAGGGCCATCTGTAACTATACCGGCATTGAGGGCAAGCAACATTACAGAGAAGTCACCTATAGGAGAGGCGTTGACAATATTCCCTGCTACTGTAGCCATGTTACGGACGGGTACTGAAGCAACAAGTTTCAGACATGAAGATATTCCCGGAATGTATTCACCTAATACCTGCGAGTCTTTTATCTGGGTAAGTGTAGTAGCTGCCCCTATTGATAATATACCGTTTTCAACGGTAATGCCTTTTAGCTCTTCCTTATCGCTGAATGTGGTAATTTCCCGATCTGCCAGCTCCTCTGCCTTCTGAACCATAAGATCGGTTCCTCCGGCGATAGCAATTTCACCTGCCGGTGTTATTTTGTTTTTCTGTAAATCATTCAGTTTATCGGGAATTGTGAGGAAATACTCCGGAAGGTGGCGCTGTTTTACCAGCCAGCCAACAGGGTCGTTGATGTCTTTGTCTTTCAGTGCAACTGAAATTGCTTCGGCCGCTCTTTCTATTGACTTATAACCTGTACAACGGCATATATTTCCACTCACAGCATTGACTGCACTTTCCCTGGTTGTTTTTCTGGTAGAGAGGCTCTCTCCTGTGAGGGACATTACAAAACCCGGAGTGCAAAAGCCGCATTGTGTGGCGGCATTATCCGTAAAAGCCTGCTGAACAGGAGAAAAATCTTCAGTGTTTATTCCCTCTATAGTTACAATATGCTTACCATTAGCATTACCCAGAGGAGTGAGGCATGAGACAACACTCTTATAGGTAACCATGTTATTCTCCATGGTGCCCATAAGAACTGTACATGCCCCGCAGTCGCCTTCACGGCAACCAATCTTGGTTCCGGTCAGACCGGCATCATACCTAATGAAGTCCAGAAGTGAACTACCTGATGGTTTGGAGGAGGTAATAAATGTATTATTCAGAATGAAGGTTATCATTGGACTAAGGTAAAAAAATAAGTCTAAAGTCTAAAGTCCAAAGTCTAAAGTCCAAAGTTGAAAGTCCAAAGTTGAAAGGCCAAAGTTGAAAGTTGAGTAGGTACAGATATGTGTTGTCGAAAGTCGTTTACCCTTTGCCCTTTACCCTTTAGACTTTGGACTTATCATTCCTGACTTCAATGATTTTCGCCGCGATGCTTACAGCTATCTCAACAGGAGTCTGGCTGCCTATAGGTATTCCTATGGGTGAGTTCACGCAAGCAAGGCGTTCCTCCGGAAATCCTTCAGAACGAAGCCTGTCAAACAGCTCTCCAACTTTGCTTTTGCTGCCAATCATGCCAAGATATTTCAGTTTTTTTGGAAGCATCTGCCTGAGAATTACATCATCAGATTTATGGCCGAAGCTCATGATGACAACATAACTGAAGGGTCCGTCAGGGACAAGATGACCAATATTCTTATAATTTATAATTTCCTTACTATGTGCAAAAGCATTGGTTTCCATTGTTGTGAGCTCTTTTCTGTCGTCAAAGACAACCACACGGAAGTTGAGCATTCTTAATATCTGACTTAACGGGAGACTTATATGTCCACCACCAAAGATATATACTGTGTCTGTAAGACCTGTTTTCTCATAATACTGCCAGTCAGTCTGGTTTGTATATGAAGAAGTGGTCTGGCTCTCAATGGTGTTATCTTTTGTGAAGTGAAGTCCTTTTAGAGAAATGGAAACAATACCCATTTCACCGCTTTGGGCACATTGCTTAATTTCAGAAATTACCTGAAGGTTATTTTTCCCGAGAGCAATGAAAACCTGTGTCTGTTCTCCGGCGCATATCATTCCCGATCTGTCGTGTTCCGACTCAGGGTTATGAACCTGTCGTTTAACAGCTGTTCCGGTGAAGTTTTCCCTGAGCATCTTTCTTGCAAGTTCCACCATGTTATGTTCCATAATACCACCGCCTATGGAACCTGCAAATTCCCCCTTATCTGTAACAGCCATTTTAAATCCAATGCGACCCGGACTGCTGTCTTTTGTATCTATGACAACAATGAGAATGACATTTTCTTTTGCTGACAGATGGTTATATATGAAATCCCATATTTGCACAGACGTAGCTTTTTACTGATTGATGTGGTAAAGATATGGAAAAGACAAAATGATAAAACAGGGAATGAAAAAGAATAACAACGAGAGATATAAGTCTTACGTGGTTATAGGGTTTAAGAACTCAAGGAAAGAATATCTTGGAGGAGAGTACTCTATCTTTGCATTTCAAGCAATACGATATATTCCGTAGCAAATACTCAGTTTATTTATTATCGCGTTCACGGATTTCAACCCTGCGTATTTTTCCGCTTATGGTTTTTGGCAGTTCATCAACAAACTCAATGATACGTGGATACTTATATGGAGCAGTAACATTTTTTACATGATCCTGCAATTCCTTAACCAGCTCTTCTCCGGCTTTTTCCTTGTAATCTTTTGCGAGTATAACGGTTGCTTTTACTATTTGTCCGCGGATTTCGTCGGGTACACCTGTAATAGCACATTCAACCACTGCAGGATGAGTCATCAGGGCACTTTCCACTTCAAAAGGGCCAATTCGGTAACCTGAGCTTTTAATTACATCGTCGGCCCTGCCAACAAACCAGAAATAGCCATCTTCGTCCTTCCAGGCCAGATCACCGGTATAGTAAATGCCATCTCTCATGGCTTCGTCGGTGAGTTTTCGGTTCCTGTAATAACCCTTGAACAGGCCCACGGGATATTTTTTCCCGTAGCGTATTACAATCTGACCCTGTTCACCGGCTTCCGCTGACCGGCCGTCAGGTGTAAGCAAATCGACATCGTAGTGGGGGCTTGGAAGGCCCATTGAACCCGGTTTAGGCTCAACCCATGGCGATGTAATCACTGCAACAGTAGTTTCGCTTTGACCATAACCTTCGCGCAACTTAATGCCTGTTAACTTGTAGAACTGTTCATAAACGGCAGGATTCAGTGCTTCTCCGGCAATAGTGCACCATTCGAGGCTTGACAGATCATATTTGGTGAGGTCTTCGCGTATGAGGAAACGGAAAATAGTAGGAGGAGCGCAAAGAGAAGTGACCTTGTTTTTAGATATAACTGCCAGCATGTCTGCCGGCGAAAATTTCTCATGGTCATATACAAAGACAGTAGCGCCGGCGATCCACTGACCATAAAGTTTGCCCCAGACAGCTTTGAGCCAGCCGGTATCGGCAATAGTGAGATGGATACTCTCTTCATGTAAATTATGCCAGTAGCTTGCAGTAATGATGTGAGCCAGGGGATAAACGCTATCGAGCACCACCATTTTCGGATCACCTGTAGTTCCGGAAGTGAAGCTGACAATCAACGGGTCACTGTTTTTTGTCGGTTCAGACGGACGCTTAAATGGTTCAGCATTTTGGATTCCTTTATGAAAATCTTCCCAGTTCTCAGGTACTACCGGGCCGATTGAAATTATTTTTTTTACTGACGGCGATTCAGGCAGAGCCGCGTTAACGTGTTCAATGACTACCTCATCTCCATCGCAGATAATTGCTTTTATATCCGCAGCGTTGTTACGGTAAACAATATCTTTCTTTGTCAGCAGATGAGTGGCAGGAATGATAATAGCCCCTATTTTATGAAGAGCTATGATGGTGAACCAGAACTCAGCCCGGCGTTTCAGGATAGCCATAACCATGTCGCCTTTCCTTATACCGAGTGATGCAAAATATCCTGCCGTACGATCGGAAATCTCTTTTATCTCTCCAAAGGTATAGGAACGACATTCTCCTTTGTCGTTGGTCCAGAGCAGCGCCCGCTTCCCTGGGTTGATTGCTGCCCAGCCGTCAACGATATCATAGGCGAAGTTGAAATTCTTTGGTACTATTAGTTCATAATTAGCTTTGAAGTCTTCAAAATCCTTGAATTCAGTCTGCTTCAGATATTTTTCGATCATGTTTTGAAAAATCAAATTTGTTAAATTGAAAAAGTTAGAAAATGATAGCCAGAAATTTCACGGGTTTACCATTCAGAGCCTTCATTCCGTGTGGACGTGTTGAGTCAAAGTAGAGGCTGTCTCCTTTATTAAGTGTAAGCTCATGACCATCAATGCTTAGTAGCATTGTGCCTTCCAGCACATAGTTAAATTCGTGCCC
>JGI20214J51088_10001667_pt1 | contig 15091 bp, 10 predicted proteins | sample WetSurMetagenome_FD_51088 | JGI IMG/M metagenome (IMG submission 51088) | reverse complement strand
GCCCCTTGTTTTTTTTTAAATATCTCCTTTTTTGAAAACCTTCAGAAAAAAATCATAATTTGTATGCGAAATTACGCTCAAAATATTTATATAGAGAGCAAGTATAGTAAAGAGACGGGGATACTATGAACATACTTAGAAAAGCAATAGGAATTTTAGTGTGTATGCTGATGATTACGGTCGCTTACCCTCTCGTAGGTGCAAGCAATCCTTTCCAAGGACCCTTTGATGATCTTACTTCTCATCATGTGCTGGTGAGAGTGACTACTGGTTCAAGCGCACCAGTGCTTCCCAAAAACATTGAGATTGCAAGTGACAATCCTGGAGCATGGGTTGATGTGATCATTCCATCATATAGACTGCAAGAATTATCTGAGATGAGTCTCCCGTATACCGTTCTTATCAAGGATTTGGAAGCCTATGATGCATCAATGATGGGTTCCTATCATACACTCAATCAAATTCAAACGATATTGGAAGGAATTGCTTCCAACCATTCCGATATCGCAAAACTGTACAGCATTGGGACGACGTACGAGGGACGGAGCATCTGGTGCCTTGAGATTTCAGATAACCCTGGTGCAGATGAAGGTGAGTCTGGAGTGTTTTTCATGGGTGTTCATCATGCACGGGAATGGCCTGGGGCAGAAATCTGTCTATACATCGCAAATAATCTGACGGTCGGGTATGGTGTCAATACAACGATAACAGATATGGTGAACAACCGGAGGATTTGGATTGTTCCTGTGATGAACCCCGATGGATATTACTATTGTCATGATCTAGGAATCGATTGGCGGAAAAATCGGGATTATTTCCCGCAGTATGGCACCTATGGTGTCGACAATAATCGAAACTACAATGGTTCATGTGATGGAAACGGTTGGGGTGCCTGGGGAGCTGTTCCCTCGTGGGCTAATTCTCATTCTTCTGATAATGAGTGTTACGATGGCCCAGGACCTACCTCTGAAGCAGAAAACCAAGCGATCAGCAGTATCTTTTTGAACAATAATATCAGTGCATCCATAACGTTCCATACCTACGGCGAGACGGTCATGTGGCCCTGGGGATACACAAACACCCAGACACCTGACAACGCCTATTTGTCCTTAGTCGGTCAGCAAATCGCAGCACGGATATCGATCCAACAAGGATCAGGAACCTATGATCCTCATCAAAGCGTCGGGCTGTATCCAACAGTGGGTGATACGATTGATTTCGCTTATGGATACAGTCACTACGTTCAGGGAAGAGCAACCTTTGTGTATTGTATTGAAGCCTGCAACGAGTTCCACCCTGGAGCAAATTATCTCAACCAGATATGTAAAGAGAATGGTGACGGAGCATTATATCTACTTCAAGAGGCTCAGAACATCCGGGATACCGTTGTGCCACGCGTCATCCCCCCAGTTATCACCACAATGCCAAACGATTCCGATGGGAACTACCGAGTCTCATGGACCCTGCAGAATTCGAATGCCAACCCTGATTATTTCCAACTGAGCGAAATGAAAAACTTCTCGATGAAAACTGATGATGCTGAGACAGGATCTGGATTTTGGAAACTTGAAGGGTTCTCTCTTTCAACCACCCGGTATCATTCAGGGAGCCATAGTTTCAAATCAAGTAGTGGCGATTATACGGTCTGTTCAATGACCACACTCACCCCAATACCTATCACACCTGGAATGAAACTTTCCTTCTGGTGCTGGTACTCAATACAACAAAATTACGATTATGCTTATGTTGAAGTGAGCGAAAATGGGCGTAATTATTATGTTCTTGATTCGTATACAGGATCATCCAGTAACTGGGTTAATAAAGAGTATAGTTTAGATAATTTTTCTGGCAAATCCTTGTTCATAAGGTTCCGCTACGCAACAGATGCCTATGGGCATCAAGATGTCTTCTATGTCGATGACATAGCACCAATTGCTCATTTCAACTCCACCACCATCCTTTCCAGCACTATTACGACCCCCTACTACGATATCACTAACAAACCTCTTGGGACCTACTATTACCTTGTCAAAGGCCATAATACGGTACGAGGTTGGGGCGACAACAGCACCATAAAGATGATCAATATCACCCAAGGTGGGAGCGAAAATCACCCAGTTCTCGTCCTTGGGAATTTCACTGCAAGTGCTGGAAAAATCTCCATAACCATAAAGAACATCGGTGACGCCAACGCAACAAATGTAAACGCATCAATCCATGTTAGTGGTGGCATCTTCAGTCGAATTGACAACAAAAAGACCGTGACCTATCCAATGCTAGCCATTGATCAAGAAAAGACACTGACCACGAATGGATACCTCTTGGGTCTTGGCAAGATTACACTCACTGTCTCTGCCCATTGCAATGAGGCGATACCACCTACGGTTTGGGGAAATACGACAGCAAAAATCTTTCTCTTCTTTATAACCATCTGAGGGAATCCCTCCGTTTCTCTTTTTTTTTATTTTTTTTTATTGTAATTTGTTTATCCTAAAAAAAAACAATTTTAAAGACATGTCAATGCTTATCCGATGCCCTTCTATGATTTTTATCATTTCCAAACATTTAAATGATTCAAGATTATATTAACAAGTAACCTGTTATAGACAGGGGAGGGCTCTCACATGAGAAATGATATGTGGACAAAAGGATTGGTTGTTGGAATCATCATACTGTTTGTAGGAACGAGTGTCGTACCAACGATAACTGGAAACATCAAAGATGTAAATAATGAATCATACAAACAAGGGAATAAAGAAATAAAAACAAGACAAACTATAGCTTCCTCGCTAATAACTGAAAATATTTTGACTACATCAGATGTATCAATACACCCTGATGAGGCTTTTACGAAAAAACTCCGCACTGAAGAATATCGTCAGTCAAGTGGCGATAGGTCATTACTCACATATGACGATATATCGTTATCACAACCATTGAATAATGATATTTTTAGAGCAGGAGATATCATAGAAATACAGGGTACTGCGAGTGGATCAACGTTTCAGAATTACTTCATAGAATGGGGAATTGGTGAAAACCCTAGTCAATGGTTTTCAATAGGGATCCTCTTAGTAAATGACGGACTAGTAGCGATAGTGAATGATACCTTAGCAATCTGGAACACAAGCTTAATTACTGATGACGATTTCTTCATAATACGACTTACAGTAAATTTCACCACATATCAAAATGAAGAATATATTAGAGATTTGTACCTCGATCCAACCCTGAAAGAAGGATGGCCACAGAAAATTAATTATGAGTATAATTCCCAGGGTGGTTATTATTACTGGGCTGGTTATTTAGAAACAGTTGTCGATGATATCAATGACGATGGACGTTTCGAGATAATTGTGTATAAAGGTGGTAACCCACCAAAGCTGAATGTGTACTGTGACAATGGTGCACTCCTCTGGTCAGCCCCTGTTGGAAACACAGAAGCATCCGGTGGAAACCTGCATCTCCCTCTTGTTGGTGATATCAATAACGATGGATTCGATGAAATCATTGTTTTCCTATTCCTCCCCACTCAATCTTCAAATATTTACGTTTTCGATCATAATGGAACTGTGCTTGACGGTTGGCCTATCGTCATTTTAAAGGAATATCATCCAACGTTAATTCTTGCGGATGTAAACAACGATGGGTACGACGAAATTATTTTTAAAGGAAATGATGCTTCCGTTCGGAAACTCCTTATCATAAATCATAATGGGACAATTATTGAACAATGGACATTATCCACCAAAAGCTGGGGAAGCTCTATTGAATCAAGTCCTGCGGTCGGAAATTTTGATAATGACCCTGAGTTAGAAATTGTTTGTGCAGACCCTAGTGAAAACGCTGGGTATAACTCGACATCAGGAGAATGGAACAACGAAGGCGTCATCCATGTGTATAACATTGATGGCTCGGAGGTACCTGGTTGGCCGAAATACACCGATGGAGTGATCTTTACATCCCCTGCAACGGGAGATATTGATAATAACGGGGACGTCGAGATCGTTGTCGGTCTGCAGTTTGCTGGCTCGGCTCCTGATGATCGCTTTGGAGGCTTGTATGCGTTTGATAAAAATGGGAATGTCTTACCAGGCTGGCCTTTTGAAAAAGGATGGAATTTTGCTTCTGCTCCGTCTCTTGCCGATTTTGATGACGATGGTGACCTGGAGATAACCGCAAGTCGATTAGGTTTCTACACCTATGTCATTCATCATGATGGGGCACTTGCATCTGGATGGCCGCAACAAACCACATGGAATGATTATTATTCAACGATCATCGGAGATATCAATAATGACAACATCCCTGATATTTTAACCACCGCTGGCGATGGATTTTACCCAAGCATCTATCAGCATGGAGGTGTCTACGCCTGGAATTATGATGGGACACCAATACCTGGTTTTCCAAAAGTAACAGATGTCGATGCCCAAGGGCCAGCAACTATCGCAGACATTGACAATGACGACAAAGTAGAGATAATCGCAAGCTCGGATTGGGATCATGATTTTGAAACAGGTCAGGATAAATATCGAGGAAGCATCTACGTCTGGGATGTCGATGCCCCTTATAATCAGTCAACAATGGAATGGCCAACCTTCCATCATGATCTTCAGCGTACAGGGATGTATCCATACGTCCCGTCTCTGTTTGATCTTGAGGTGGGTAATGTTACTGGGGGGCTATTCACAGTAAAAGCGACCATTAAAAACATCGGTGGAGTGACAGCAAACAATATTAATTGGAGCATCATGGTAACCGATGGATTGATTTTNTCTGGAAGAAAAACAACCGGGTCAATCTCAACACTTATTTCCAATGATGAACAGACCCTCACCTCAAAGCCCATTATTGGTTTTGGAAAAACGGTGATAAAAATCATCGCAACAGTACCAGGGAACACCGCATCAAAAGAACAAAACGCAACGATATTGCTGTTTCTCATCCGCATGAAATAATACTGATGATCTGGCTTTCGAACCACGTATCTCGATGACCTGAAAAGGTCACCATCTTTTTTTTTTTTATGATTTTATTTTGCGAAAAAATCAAGCTAACTTGACTGGTAAACTCCCTATTTTATCCTTACATCAACAGTGAACTCACCATAACAAAAGTTTAAATAACCAACGACCTTTTATTTTTCTCCGGCGGAGGGATATTCATAAAAAGGAAATGTTTGACGTTTGGAATCATTCTTTTATTCATCGATACGTCCTTTACACAAAACATCAATTTAACTGTTCTCAAAGCATCTAATGACAAAGAATGAGAAGATAAAATCATTCAGGAAGAGTTGATAATCCAAAATGCAAAATAAAAATGTATTACCAAAACTATTCGTGTTTACTACAATCGCACTATTGTTTTTTGGAAATATTACTCCCAACATTTTAGTAAATGCAGAAAAATTAAATCAAAGAAAAACCTATGACTATTCATTCGAACAATTAGACTTACCATATATCTATAACATTACTGAGAATCTCAGTAATATCATTTTCACGCAGTATAATGAATCAAATGGTGAAATCGCAAAAGGGAGAGCATATGGGACGAAAGGAGAACAGAAAGCAGCAGAGATTATTTATGAACACATGAATGCATTGGGTTTATACACCTATAAAGAAAAGATAACGAACACCCCGGAATATCCTGATCTAACGCATGAGTTAGAAATAATTGATTTCTCTGTTAAAATTAATGATAGAAAAATTGATTCGTACATCACCCCAGTTTGGTTTGAAACATCTGAGAATAATCAGGATTTGAACCATACCTATGAGTATGAGGACCTTACCGTCATACGTCCACCACTAAACCCCTCAGTATATATTCAACGACAAAAGATAGTAGGGAAGTTAGAACCATTTGTTGTAATTATTCAAGATAGGGCTTTTTACCCAGATAATCCATTAAGTAAGATTCCAGTCCTCGATAATTTTTATTTTAACTATTACGTTCTTCGTCAACTGCAAGGTGGAATTCCAATAGTCTATTCTTTATTATGGGATAACTATCCTGATGATTGTAAGGGAATAATCTTGTATGATTTCAACGAAAATGTCCATGATATGAATCTGTTGAAAAATAAGAATCATATCCCTTTTATTTANATCAATAAGAGCGATGGCGAAAATATCCTGAAGGATATTAAGAATGTGAGAGTCGATTTTAAGCTAGCCCAGCATTTGAATACTTCAGTGATCAGTTATAATGTGATCGGGCAGATTAACGGCACAGATCTAACGAAAACAGTAATTGTGGATTGTCTTTATGACTCCTGGTGGTGCCAAGGCACTGCTGATTCAGCGATCGGAGTGGGAATGGTTCTGGCGATTGCGAAATATTTTAAGGAAAAAAACATCATACCAAAATATACCATGAAATTTATTGGGTTTTCAGGGGAGGAGCATGGTTTTTGTGCTGGATCAAAACATTATGCTTCATCACATCCTGATGAGAACATAGTCTATATGATTGATGTAAATCAGGTGGGATTCAGACAAGATGATAAAAAATTAACGTTAAATATCATTGGAAATAGAATTGGGCTTTTAGCCAAAATAAGCATACTTCTTAAAATCGCAGAGTACGACGATCGTGTCGATAGTTCAAGTGCTCTCAAATATGTCTGGTTAAAAAAAGGCATAGTAAGTAATCCATTACCCTTTGAAAAGAGCCATCCTCATTGTGAGATTTTATGTTTTCTGAAAGATGGCGGATGGAAACTACATCATAGAGATGGTGTTAACCACTCTGAGGGGGATGTATTAAAATATTTTGACCCAGAGGATGTAAACGTTACCGGTGAAATTATCCTAAATGTGATAAAATATCTCACCACTGATTATTGGAATTAAAAATATAGACAAGTTTATTTAAATTATAAAATACCTTGTTTGTACAATTAAATCAGCATAAAGATCAGCGTATGTGAAGGGATCTCAACATCGATTTTCTGCTCTATCATGAATTGACATTCTTTTTTTCAAAAAAAGAAAAATCAAGGTTTGACCAGTCATCATGATCAAACAGCCCATGAGATCCATCGGAATAATCCAAAATTGCATACACGTATCGATAGTTCATACAGCTTTTATAATTACCAAAAAGCCAAAATGCAAGATTTCGTGGATGAATGGATCGTTTCATGTCGCATCCGATGGGGAACATAAAATCAATACTCATCATATGTCCGGTTTCATGCATCATTGCGCAGGCAAACACATAGTCGATTGGTTTGATTGATTTTATAGATGTCTTCTGCATGGTTTTTGCTGAAATGACAAAAGTGTTGCTGCCTTGTGCATGCCAGTAGAGCCATGGATGATCTCCAACATACGCCATGCCACTTGCTGTAAATTCATGGATAATCATTGCGTAGCGGAAGATTCCTATCCGCCAGTTTTCCGAATCATTATGGAGAAAATACGTGTTATAAAGAGTTTTTAATTCATCACGAATTGTTTTTCTATCAAATGGTAAGATTTCTCCACCGCCGCCCATGCAGCCATCATCGAGATGAAACACAATATTTCGTCGATCAAAGACTGTTCTGAGTAGTTCCTTTGTATGAGCTGAAATTGAGCTATTTTGCCCAAGAGGCCCTTCAGCCATGATGTCAATTTCAATATAGATGTCTCGCCGATAGGGATCAGAACCCCAAGAAGACACACGGTATTCCTCGGCATTGGTCAAACTATCATTATCTGGGTCTAATCTAGCATGGTCATCCCACATAATGGGGGAATACATCCACTTATGTTCCCATTCAATAGGGAGACCGTCTCTATCAAGGTCGTCTCCTGTGTTGTTAAAAGTAGGATCTGTTCTATAGACATAGACCTCAGTCCAGTAAGGGATATGATCACCATCATATTCATTTTGATCAATATTGAACCAAAGCTCGCAATCCTGTTCACATTCATCAAACCTTCCATCATCATAGCCATTTAATCGTCCATAACCACTCGAATCACCAACAAAATCATCACCAGTCCAATGGTCGGTCTTTATATTATAGAACATTTCAGCGGTAAATCCTTCTGTTTTTGTGTTTTGTTCTTTGCTGATATCACAAAGATTTTCACCCCTTGTCGTTTTTTTATATAATTCAATAATAACGTCGACATATTCGATATCATCAGGGACATTTGCCGTTGCTGTCCAATTAATATTATACAGATACGGGGAATCTAGCCAAAGAGGAGATAAAAATTCCTCTGAATTGATAAGAACTTTTACAAAAAAATCTGGAGAATCATGTATGTTATGGTCAACTAATGTTCGAATGGAGATAATATTGACAGTTACTTCAATATCGACAAGAGGATCAAAATCTCCTTCAGCACATTTGTTAGGAATGACGTTTCTATCATTTTTAATAGGAGTGTAATTGATATTCTTTATAGCAATTTCAGAAAAAAAACCACTCACTGGTACACTGCATACTAAAAATATACAAATAACTAGTATCATGATTTTTTTCCGTATTATAAATCCCCCGACTAAATTATCCCTTAAAAATTAATCTCCTATAATCTTATATATTTTATTCTTCACAAATTCTATGGTTTATTCATTTTTTCTCCCTCTTTTATTGTCCTTACGGATTTTAACTTTTAACTTATATTTCCTCTCTTTTTACTGGATTACTGGCCTTTATTCGTCAATGTATACAATTATATAGTGATTGTATTATTCACGCAACTAAAAAAAAGGATGTAATGAAAAATGTATCGAAACAGTAGTAGTGGTGGTGGCTATGGTGACGCACCCCGAGAAATGCATAAGGTAACTTGCGCAGATTGTGGAAAAGAAACAGAAGTTCCCTTTAAACCAGATGGTTCTAGACCAGTTTATTGTCGGGACTGTTATCAGAAACATCGGCCACCAAAGAGATATTAAATCTCTTCTTTTTTTCTTTTTTTTCTCCTATACGCCACCGTAAACTATCACGAGAATAGATTCTCTTAAATTATTTTTAGGTCCGGACTCCCTTATGGCCGTATAAACACTTCAAACCACGGTGATTGATTTTTGTATAAAGCCCCAGAGGATACAATACGCTGAGATCGTAAGGGTATCACCTGGATTTGCAGTAACGTTATACGTATAGCTGAAGAAGGCAATGCGGGGTTGTCTGAGATAGAGATGGGCTTGGTACACCAATCCGTTTTTATCGATTTCTACCCGATAGACATAATGGATTTTCATCGCAGGAGAAAAATGCAGGATCGTGACCTTTAGCGTGTTTGTCTGTTTTTGATACGTGAGTTTTAGGTATCGTGGTGCGGTTGCGGCTGCTTGGTTACCTACTAAGGTGATGCACAGGAGTGCAGCAATGACTATTGTAAGCAATTGGAGGTGTTTCATGGAATCACACTCCTACAATATGCCAGACTTCACCTGTCTTTATCAAGGAACCGGGGATGTGTTGGGTCAGCACGTAGAGTTCTCCAGCCGCATCCTGCCCTATTGCTTGGATGTAATGGTTTAGGGATTTATCAGGTTGAAGTTTGAACTCCATGTTGTTCCAGGTGTTCGGACTGGTCTCCTGCAGATAAAAGATTTTGCCTCTACCTTGGAAGAAGGTGTCGCTGAAATCAGCGTAGATGTATTTTCCTTGGAGCTCTAGGTATTGTGATCCTCGGTAGACGTAGCCGCCGATAATGCAATGACCGACGTAATGGCTGTAATCATAGATCGGTGGCGTCAGTGTGCTGAGATTAATATGTATGGTTTGCGCAAGCGCAGGATCGTAGAGGTGGTCTCCTTCCATGATCCTCCAGCCGTAGTTTTTCCCGTTTTCAACGATGTTGATTTCTTCCCATTTGTCTTGGCCTACATCTGCGGCGTAAAGCCTGCCAGTGACATTGTCAAAGGAGAACCTGAAGGGGTTGCGAAATCCGTACGCATAGATTTCTTTGGCACCACTCCCGCTCGCAAATGGGTTATCAGCTGGGATTGCATAAGGGTCGCCATGGTCAACATCGATGCGAAGTATTTTCCCAAGGGTTGTGTTGATGTTTTGTCCGTTTCCTATCGTTCCATGTTGGTCTCCTTCGCCTCCGCCGTCCCCGACGCCAATGTAGAGCATGCCATCAGGGCCGAACGCAAGCTGTCCAGCATTGTGATTCGCCTCAGGCACATCAATGCTCAGTAGTATTTTTTCTGTGGTGGGATCTGCTTTATTAAAATCCAATGGGTCGACTTTGTATTCTGCGATGATGTTTTCATGATTCGGTCCTGTGCTGGTTGGCGATGCGCTGTAGTAAACGTAGAATTTTCCGTTATCCACGTAATGGGGGTGGAACGCAAGTCCAAGAAGACCACGTTCGTCGTACAATGGGCTGATCTTGATCATTTTACTTGAGATATCAAGAAACGGAGTGGCAAGAAGATTCCCTCCTTGGATGATTCGAATCTGACCGGTTTGTTCGACAACAAAGAGTCGGTTTGATCCATCATCCGCATGCGTCAACAGGAGTGGTGATTTGAGGCCGCCTGCGATTTTTTCAAGTCGAATGGTTAATGCGCCATCAGTCCCCGGGAGAACGAGCACGGTGATTGCTTTTAACTTCCCTTGTTTTATCTCTGTGGTGGTATTTGCATTTGAGGCATTAACCGTAGCGGTTATCTTTGCTGTTCCAAATCCGATGACCAAAGGAAGTGAGACGATGATACTTTCATCAGGGAACATCTTGGGAATGACCCCCGATGCTTTCTTCCCCAGCAGGACAATTCCACCGTTAAGAGCAATGCTCCAATGAACATCGGTTGCATTCACAAGACCTTTGTTGTGAATAACTGCATGTAACCCAAACATTTGAAAGAGATGATATGCGACATCGAAATCTCTGTTCATAATCTCTATTTGCAGGGTTGTGTCAGTCGCAACGTTTAGCCTTGCTGGTGTAACAGGTTGTTGTTCTGCTGTGGCAAATCCAATGGCAAAAACTAGCGTTACAATTATGATACTTACGATTTTTTCCTTCATGATTTTCTCCTTATTAAATGAATCTTTTGTTCTATATAAAGATTATTGTAAAACGATATAAGAACGAATGAATAATGATCCAAAATATTAGAAAATGCTTGTCGACCGATAGGATGATATAAAAGGATAATTCAGGAGAAGAAATTGTTAAAATAATCTATTTGAATTCTCTGCATTAATTTATTAAANATATGTACGTTCATTGANAAAGATGAGAATCATCATTCTTGGAGGAGGTTTTTGTGGCACGATTATTGCTAAAAAACTCGAAAAGCAAAAAANCCTCGATATTGTTATCATAGATAAAAAAGAATATTTTGAATATTCACCAAGCCTCTGGAAACTACTGTTAAAACCCTTACAATACGAAAAATATATCGTTCCTTTTGCCCAGTTCCTGAACCATAGTCGTATCATCACCGACCCCGTGCTCCAGGTTACACCAAAATTTGTTGAAACCGAAAAAGAAAAACTGACCTTTGATTATCTCGTGATATCCACAGGAATAGAATATCCGATCTTTCTTGACAACACACAGAATGTTTTCACGATAAAATCAGGATTTGAGGTATTACAAAACAGCAAAAAAATTGTAAACGCGAAATCAATTTTGATTATTGGTGGCGGTTTAATCGGCACAGAAATCGCTGGGGAACTTGCAACAAAATCACCTGAAAAACAAATAATCATGGTTCATCCTCACGACCGATTGCTTGAGCGAAAAACGAAAAGCGCTTCTCGTTATGCAAAAAAGTATCTCGATAAACGTGGGGTACAGATCATTTTTGGAGAGAAAGTCGTTGACTATCAAAACGGAATTTTCATAACGAATTTAAAGCGAACGATTAAGGCAGATGTTGGAATTTGGTGTGCGGGAATAAAATCGGACCCCTGGTTTATGAAGGAGTTTCCTCCCTCAATTTTTACTGAACTAAATACTCTTAAAGTAAACCAATCTTTGCAACTGGAAAACCATCCCAACATCTTCGTAGGTGGGGATATCACAAATGTACTCGAAGAAAAAACAGCTGCGAACGCTAAACGACACGGAAGTTTTATTGTCATGAATATTCTTCGATCAATGAAACAGAAACAACTAATCGTGTACAAACCACGAAAAGGATTGATGATCATAAGTTTGGGTCGATGGGATGGAATCCTAATGTTTGGAAAATTTTTGTTCCCTGGTTTTATACCAGCAATGATAAAATTAATTATAGAAAAAGTTGGTATCAAACGATTATAAGAACGTTTGAATTTAGCTTAAATCGTTCGTGAAGCAAGATACTTTTTTTTTGGGGAGGGGTTAATAATCTTGGTTTTAAAAAAAAAAATCATTTTTAAAAAAAGATGTTCAGACGTTTTTTAATCGTTTTTTATTTGATTTTAAGTCATTATTTTATAATCCGCTGAGATTGTGTCGTCTATGAATGGATTTGGAGGCTTGTAGAGTTTGAAGGAAAAAATTAATTTTTTTGCATCCCGTCCATTTTCTCTCCTTAAATTTTCTTCCGAACTCTACAAGTCGCCCCCCCTTTATCAATCAATTGTAAAAAATATGGAGTGAAAAAAAATGAAAAAAAATATAATAGAAGCCAAAGGGTTTAGCAGGATTATTGTTCCCGTTGATGGATCAGATGGGGCTGCAAAAGCACTAGAAAAAGCGTTGTTTCTTGCTAAAGAGACCAGAAAACCGATCGTCGCATTGTATGTAGTGGATACCCCTCGTCTAACAGATGTCGTCCCAGCAAATAATCTGTCTGTCGCATGGGAAGATCTGCTCATGAAACAAGGACAGAAAATACTTAATGATGTTAGCAAAAAAGGATCGAAAATGGGTGTAACTGTCCAAAAGAAACTTGTCGAAGGCATCCCCGAAGAAATAATCATGAAAGAAGCAAAAAAGAACGATTTAATTGTCATCGGCTGTAAAGGAAAAAGCGCAATGGACCGTATATTAATGGGAAGCGTCTGTGAAAAGGTGACGCGCCATGCATCTTCACCAGTCATGGTGATACGATAGAAAGTCATGTTAAAACAAAAGGTGGATTGACGCATCTAATAAATAAAAAACCTGAGGAGGTAAAATAATGCAAAATAACGATGATCGAAAGAATGTAGTGATGGAGGAATACAGAAATCAGACTGATTGTGAAGTAGCGAGTCGTGATCGACTAAACCCAAGTTTAAAAGCCATGCAACAAAACGAGAATTTCATTTGCTGCGTTTGTGGTGAGGAGCATAGCGAAAATGAAACCAACCAATTTGAAATAAAAGGAAAAACAAAAAATATCTGCCAAGGTTGCGCAGATATCGTGCATGGATTAGCGTAAAAAAAAATTGCGTGTCTTATCAAGAAACTTGCTTTTAAAAAAGAGCTATACGGACTGCTGAAAATGGTACTGCTAACTGATGATACTTAGAAAAAGAGAGAAAAAATTATTGATAACGTATGATAATTTTTTTTTACCTTTTTATGAAATATGTTGAAATTGTTTTTTATGTGTTTTACAATTGTTTTTTGGTCATTATATTATACATTGATTCGATTTGTTAGAAACTGAGGTAAATAAAATGAAAAAAATAATTGGAATAATAGTAGGTATGCTGGTAGCTGCCCCTCTCATCTCAATGGCAATTGGTCAGAGCACGACAATGAATCTATTGCCGCCCCCAAACTCTAGAATGATAGTAGATGTATCAATACATGATTTTTTCTTCAGCCCAACACCGGTGACAATCAATGTAGGTGACACAGTAAAGTGGACTAATATGGGTCCGACCACCCATACCTCAACAAGCGATACTGGTGTCTGGGATTCCGGCAATTTAGGTGTCGGGCAAACGTTTTCTTTTACTTTCAATACTGCTGGAACTTACCCATATCATTGTAAGATACACACGTCTATGCATGGAACCGTAATTGTATCCGGGTCAAACCAACCACCAAATACTCCAACCGAACCAGCTGGACCTACGACACGAAATGTCGGCCAATCTGGTAGTTACAGTACTATGACAACTGACCCGAATGGGGACCAAGTGCAGTACCGGTTTGATTGGAATGCAACCGGTTCTCATGACATGAGCGTCTGGTCAGCTCTTGTCCCTTCCGGTCAATCCGTTAGCATGTCCCATACATGGACAAAGGTAGGAACCTATGTCGTAGAGGCCCAAGCACGCGATTCTCTCAGTGCGATGAGTAACTGGTCAACCGGTTTGTCCGTNATTGTCTCTTCAACCGGAAACACACCACCAGAGACTCCAACTANACCGACTGGACCTGCCACGCGTAACGTCGGACAATCAGGTTCATACAGTACAAGTGCGATTGACCCCGATGGAGATCAAGTGCAATACCGGTTTGACTTTAATGCAAACGGTACCCATGCATATAGCGCCTATACGTCACTTGTTCCCTCAGGACAAACTGGGAGTATGCCTTATATATGGAATGCTTCAGGAACTTATGTTGTAAAAGCCCAGGCGAAAGATTCTATCGGCCAAACAAGCAATTGGTCAAATGGATTCACTGTTATCGTCTCTACCGCAAACCAACCGCCGAACACCCCGACAGTCAGTGGACCATCTCAGGGGAAAAAAGGCGTTACCTATGAATTCACCGCAACAACCACTGATCCGAATGGTGATATGATAGAATATTATTTTGATTTTGGTGATGGTACAAACAGCGGGTGGACTCCCATGGTCGCTTCTGGGACTGCTGTCCATGTAAACCATTCTTGGAATACAAAAGGAACTTTCACGGTGAAGGCGAAAACGCGGGATACCTTGCTTGCTGAAAGCGCCTATGGTTCCGTACCAATAACGATACCGACATCTGCGACGTTTACCCCAGCCATGACGTTCCTACGATTCATCCNTGAAAGGCTCCAACAACTATTCCCCATCTTAGACGAAGTCATCCTGCTCTAACCCTATATGACACTCTCCCCTCTTTTTTTTTATATCTTTTTTTTAGAACTAATAACAAGTTAAACCTACAACAATCAATCATCTTTCAATTATTTTTCACTTGTTTTTAAGTCATCGTTATATATTTTTGAAGAATAGATGATGGAGAGG
>JGI20214J51088_10001666_pt1 | contig 15092 bp, 17 predicted proteins | sample WetSurMetagenome_FD_51088 | JGI IMG/M metagenome (IMG submission 51088) | reverse complement strand
ATATACGACCAATCCATGTATTTACCCGTAAACAACAGGGCGTAATTTATTACGAATAATAAACCCGCAACGATAGTTGCTATATAAAGAGCGTTTGAGGATTTGATCATATAAACACCACACCCATCTGTGGTAAATGAAACAACAACCCGATTATGGATACTGCCCCAATAAAAACAAATAATTCCAGTTTCTCTCTTCTATTAAAAAGGGTAAATGGTTCTTGTAAGGAAGGGGTAATTTTTATCATTAGAAGATCCTGCCCTTTTTACCTTTCTTTTTACTACTACTGAATAAACCTGCAATGTTAACCCCCATATTAGAGTTCTGTTGCCTCTTGGGCTTATATGCTTTAATATTGGGTGTGGTAATTCTTGAAACTGGATTTAAATTACCTCTTTTTACTGGTGAGGCTCCCACACTTGATTTTATTCCGCCACCCAACATCCCAAAAGTTTTCTGGAACCTATATTTTGTTGTACCAGTGGCTATGGTAATATCTCTTAATGGGTTAGCAATTTCAATCTGACCGTGACCTCTCCCGACAGCTCCACCTCCACCAGTCCCTGGTGGGGCTAAGAATGGAACACCGCCTGAATATCTCCCTGTATATGGTGGAGTAGTTGGTGTTCGTGGAGAACCTGGAGTAGTTATTCCCGTTATATATGAGATATAAAAGGATGATGGCGGTGAACTGACTGGAGAAGATGGTTTATAAGTTGAACCCGTTGGTGGTGTATAATCAGGGGGGGTAATCCTACTTCGTGGAGTTGTTACTGAGGGTGATGGCTCTGTTACTGATGGAGAGGATGGAGATTTAGTTATTTGATACTGACTTGGTGACGGTGAAGTATAGATTTTATTTAAAGATGGTGTTTGAGGATTGTATATCTGTGTTGTTGATAAAACAGATGGTCCTGCAATTTTTAAACCTGATTTTGATTTTATACTTGGTGATGAGGTTTTAAAATTTGGTGGTGAAGATTTTAAACCTGATGCGGCAGAAGGAATTGATACTGCTGAATATGCTACTTTTGTTGGAGAATATGATTTTGAGGTAGTTTTTGCCCCTCCAAAAATATTATCAACGATATCCTGATTTGATTTTGTTGAAGTTTCACCCATTTTTAATGTTGTTCCAACTTCACCAGCTGTTTCAACAAATTTAGGTGAGGCTTTACCTGTAAGAGTTACTCTTTCAACAGGTATTCTTATTCCAGCGTCTTTATAATACGCAACAGGCTTGGTTGTTACTTCACCACCAGCTCTTAAGTGAAATTCAAACTCTGATTTGCCATGTTGACCAATAATAGGCTGGTCATAAGGAGCGTTTACTTCCCGTATCCATTTACCTATGGCAATATTACGTGGATTTGTAGGATCATTTATTGATTTACCTCCTGTTGGAGTGTGTAATACATCTTCTGGAACTTGTGTATATTTACCTTTTTTAACCCCTATAGCATACATCGTGGGTCTACGATAAATACCTAATAAATCGTTAGTTATACCAAATGTATTACCAATTCCCGTTCCTGCTTTTGTAAAATATGATAATCCTTTTGGAGAAGTAGACATACCAGGGATTTCAGAATGACCACTGTCAATAAATCCCGCTTTTAAATGTGGATATTCAGCACCAGAATAGATATCTGTTGTACCAGGAGCCGCTATTCCCTGAGAGTTACCCGTTAGTTCTTCTACGGTTAATGGTCTGTTTGTACCACTCATTTTTGTTTTTATTAGATTACTTTCTGGGATTGTTGTCATTTTCCCTTCCTTAAAACTTGCAACAAGGTCACGAGTTTTAAGAGTTGGATTAGTGGGAAAACCTTCCTCTGCTGCAATAATTAAATCGGATTGTTTTAATGGTGTAGATTTATCAGTTGCTAATTTCTCTATTGATGGTAAACCTCTGGTTGATTGATATCCAGTTAATATATCACCAGCCTTTTGACCAACTTTATAAGCACCAATAGCAATTCCAGCTTCTAATTCAAGTCTGTTAGCATTATGAGCCGCAACATCCCATCCTGGGAATTTCTTCTGCACATCCTCAAATGTAGTCGTCTCTGGCTCTTTACCCTGGGCTACTGTTCCTATTTTTCCTGCTGCATTTTCACCCATACTAACTAATGAAGTTCCAGTTGTCTCTTCTGCGGCATAATTAGCAAAAAGTCCTGCTAATAAAGCGCTTGCACCTTTACTTGCAGCTTGATAGACTTTACCACCCGTTGCAGTTGGTCCTAATATTTTAGTACCAACACCTACAGTCCTTGCTCCCGCTCCAACACCCGTTAAAGCAATAGAAAACGCAGCTGCAGGTATACCAAACGCTGGATTTTCTTTAATATTTGCGTAACTTTCCCTTGTCCATCGTGGTGTTGTTGGAATTACTGACTGTAAAAATTGTACCGGACCTGTTACAGTTTCCCCCAACGATGTAGCTCGTTCCTCACCAATTAAGGGAGTTAATAAATAATACGGTTTACTTCCAGACGAAGCTACGGGGTATATACTATTATCAGTTTTCTCCTTTAAATCAGGCATTCTGGAACTAATGAAATCATTAAAACCAGCAAATATACCAGTATCCTGTTTTTTTACTTCATCAGCTGCTTTTAAATTTGCAATTTCTCCTCTGAATATTCCAAGTCCATCAGCAATAGTAGATAAACTATCAACGTTCTTTTTTTCTGATAACAGATAATTATATTGAGTTTCGTTTGTTTTATCGGATTGTTCCCATGCAGCCAGATCAGCGGTATATGTATCAAGTTTATTTTTATAATATTCGTCAAATTTAGGTGTCTCCTGTACAGAAGCGCTTCCAGATATCTTTTGCGCACTATCAGCATCAAAAGCGTCTGCACGTATTCCTAATATACCACCAATTTGTGAATTTAAATTATCCAACCAACTACCGTTATTACCACCAATAGACGCATTAACGGGTGAAGATATAGTGGAACTCTCCCCTGGTCCTTCCTTTGCAACATTGGTAAAATAATTATCCAGGTTCTGTACTGGGACATTAGGCATAACATCCGCTGGTTGATATAAAAACGACCCAGGATTGTTTTTTACTAAATTATCATAATCGTCAGACGATGGAAGTTGTGTCAGATTTTTACCAGTTAAATTACGACTTAATTGTTGGTAATGAAGAGCCTCATCACCCAACCTTTCAAAAGGATTTAAGGGCTCTACCTTATCTGATTTTAACGCCAGCGAATGGTATTGCGCTGATAATCCTATCAAATTTTCATTATATTTTTCATTTTCACTACCCCAGAATAAATCGTCTCTATCCGTAGCAGTTAATTTAGAAGCTGCTATTCCCTGCTCTATTTTAGATTTTTGCTCAACGGTAATAGGTACGTCAGGGAATAACAGCCGTAGAGTTCCAGTATTAACTAATGGTGTCTCCTTTACAGGAGCGATAACAGGTTGTGATATTATATTATTTGCAGTTGTGATAACTCCTGGAAGATTTTGATAAGCGGCTCCTGATGAACCACCATAAGAACCCCTGTAACCCGCTTGCATCCCAGCAATCGACTGCGCTTGCGCAGCAGTTAGTTCGTTTTTACCATTATTTGTTAAAATATTTGATAAGGCAGTAGCTATTCCAGCATTCCCTCCAGTATTATAATTTTGAGCGGTTGACCCTTGACTATATTTCGGAATTTCCTTATAGGTATATGCATCTGGACCCTGCTCTAATATACTATTTAATTTATTAACAGCGTTCACGTATTTATTCTGAGCTACCACCACCCCTTCTGAATTACCATAATTCTGGGATGATATCATTTCACGTTTGGCTGCGTCTATCACCAGTTTTTGGAAAGCGATATCATTATTAAACTGGTATATAGCGGGTGATTTCTCTGTGAAACTCCCGCCAGTAATCATAGGGTTATCCCTTTTATACTGTTCCTGAGCAGCCGCAACCTTAGCCTGATATTCAGGATCGTTAACTATGGAATTATATTTATTCATCGTTTTTTGTTCTGCCTGCTGTTGCAAATAATCGTAGCCATCAGCAGCAGTTTCAATAGGGATATTAGACCCTGCATTCCCACCTATAATTTGCATTGCAATCGTTTGGGTAGCAGGTTGATTTGGTGTTATTAGATCTCCAACTGGCATATTATAAAACCTCTAATATATTTATTGTCGTTAGAAACATATAAATATACGCTTATGATTTGCTTATAACTCTTTGGTTCTTGGTAAAAAAGAAATAATGATTTTAAATTGAGGAAATTAAAAAATAACCTCAATTTAGTCCCATCTCAACCTTCCTGAAACTACGCGAACTATTAGCAGCGATAATGACAGCATCATCATAAATCGTATCGCATTAGTCCACATAACACCTATAAACGGCACTAATATATCATTCAACATAGGCAAAGTGAATACGTCTATGAAGAACGTGATATAATACTGCAACATAGCAACGATTTTTAAAGGATCAACAATTGCAGAAGCATCTAAACTGGTATCGTTGCCGTATCCATATTTAGCCATTGTATCATTCCAATCTTGTTGATTACCAAATATGGAAGTGGAAGCGTCAGCTGTGTAAGTCTCTAAAGAATTAGTAGTAGAATTCCATCTTTGCCCCGGAAAATAACTTCCAAAGATATTCATAGAGAATACTATTGTTAGAATTAAATAAAAAGCAATTAAATATAAAGCAATTTCTTCTGTCCGTAATCTCATTTTAATCACCTCTGAACACTATCAAAAGTGTCCCAAATATAACTGTAGCCGTAATACCCAGCGTCGTTAGCGTATTTGGTAAAAATCCCATCGCTATAAGTAGTACCATATTACCTGATAGGAATACAAGACCAGCCTTTGTATTATATGAAGTAATACCCAGACCGATAATCATTAAATAAAGAGTGGATAAGGCGTAAACCCATATTTTTTCCTGTGAACTCATCGTATCAACGATAGAGCCAGATCCATAGACATACACCGTCTGTACATAACTATGACCTGTAGACCGGGTAAAATAGAAAGTTACTTTATAAGTCCCGTTAGTCTCACCAGAATAGGTATTGGTTACAGACGTTGTTGAATTATAAGAACTATTAGAGATAACAGCCTTCGTTTTCTCATTGTATATCCTGATCCAGACGTTTGCATTGTTAACATCATTATAGGTAGAAGTAACAACACCAGAGGTTCTGTTGATTGAACTGGCGTATTGGTATGGAACACTAACCAGTGGAACGGGTATATTTACTGTAATCGTCTTATAACTGTCAGAACCCATATAATTCTGCGTATATTCACCAGAATTGATACTTATAGTGTATAAAGCACCAACTGTGGCTGTCCATGTGAATTTACCTGTTGCATCTGTTATCCCTGACGCATTACCAGAAGTGGAAGTAATGTTAACATCCACACTATCATAGAAAGCCCCGCCTTTAGATACAATTAAATCAGCAGTATAGGTATTTTCTGGGTCAACTACCGGAGATTGTAAATTATATAATTCAAATGTTCCTCCCAATCTCCCAACAGCTAAATATTCCCCGCCATTAGAGATTGCTACAGAAGTTATCGTGTTACCAATATCTGATATATAATATACAGACCAGGCACTTGCAGTAGATTTAGAGAAAACGTATAAAATCCCGTCATCACCCCCACCAGCCGCAAATAATCCATTATCCCGACTTATATCTACAGAACGAACTAAACCTCCAGAGGTATAAGTTCCGGATTTCGTGCAATCACTTTCATAAATATTGATAACGTTACCCCTTCCCTCAATAGAACCCTGATATTTAGATATTTTGGTTTTTGACGGAACTCCAGATCCGCTGGAACCTGTATATTGCGACCCATACCCCATATTAGAAACTTGTTGGTGGAAAACGTGGGTATCACCAGATATTGTACACCATCCATTATAGCAATCAATAGCGTAAGCAGTATCCGATAAATTTTGTATAGATACAAAGTTCAGCGCCAATCCAGTAGTATTCCATAAAAATATCCTACTTGATGGGACACCATTTACCGAGTGGTTTAAAGACACCACCGATTCGTACATACCATCCCATGAATAACTAAAACGGTCAAAAATAGTGGACCCATCAACAAATGACCCAGTTGTATATAATTTTGACGTTCCTATGGACATATTAAGACCTGAGGTAGTGGATGTATTACTGACATACCATAACTCTCTACCATTCGCCATGTAAATATCCGTTACATTCCACCCCGTTGTCGATTTAGAAATGTTGAAATTTGCTTCGTATGTCCCGCCAGATGTTATTGATCCTACAGAACTATAAGACGTTAGATAACCTACATCTCCGTCGTCATCAACACTAATTTTTATAATCGAATTATTTGACCCTGGCGTACCCGCACCAATAGGTTGTACTTTTTTATTCCACAGTACACCCCCTGTATTATCATACATAATAATAGACGCATTCGCAAGAGCTACAACTATCTTAGAGCCGTCAGCAGATGTCTTTATATCAGACACATCATATGTCAAAGCCTTTGAAAATATCAATGATGCTTCTGTAGCTGCTAATACAGGGGTTATCACCAAACATATAAATAGGAGAATAATTATTATTAAAGTTTTTTTATTTAACATAAATCCACGTCCTGGATATATAATATATAATCGCTTCTATATAAAATAAACTTAAATATAAGCAGTTATAAGATGTATATATAAGAGCTGGTATTAAATATAAATTACAACATATATAAATAACAGGAAGTGTTATAAATGTCGAACCCTATTGCCTCAGGATTAAAATTTATTGCTGGTTTTTTTATAATTGCTGTTGCGTATATCGTTTTCAGTCCAATTACGAATAATATATTGAATACCGTCGTGCTTGATGCGTTAAGTAATCCCACAGGTAGTCTACTAACAAATGTATCAGATCTCTACTCAGCAAATGAGATGGTAAAAAATGTTATGCGGTTATTTCCCTACCTTATTGCGTTTGGACTGTTTGTGAGGTTCTTTATTTATACTAATCTTAAAACGGAAGAGGAGGGTGTTTACTGATGGATGAAGAGTTCGGTCCAGCAGTTACCTGGATATTGATTATAATGGCAATCCTCACGTTGGGTTTGATGGGGATGATGTTAGATCCAATAATGCAGAAGTTTTTGTTAATGGGGTTAGAACAAACCTCTAATGGAGGAACAGACCCCGTTACGATGGGTGTCCTTGCTGATATATGGAACACATATTTGTGGATAGCAGTTGTGTTCACTTTGATTTTCTACGGTTGGAGACGGACACACTCCAACAGGGTAGGATGATTTAAATGGCAGATTTTACTTTAATCAATGCAACCAACAGTACTGCTTCACTCTTAACAACAGGGTCATTCGTGGACTTTAACGTATGGCTTCTTATAATAGGAGTATCGTTTGTCCTACTGGTAGTCAGTCGTGCGTTTACGAAAAATTTAATTAGTGCTTTGTTATTTGGAATTGTATCATTCTTATTTGGTATAGCTTCTGTATGGACTTCCTTATCTGTTGCCAGGATAGATAGTGCCGTTTCAGGTATTGCCTATACAGATACAGGATATATTCAATATATAACTCCTACAATACAACCCGTCAGTTCTTTACCACTGACAATCCTGTGTGTTATTTTAGTCATATTCTGTGCGTTAAATCTGGTGGATTTATTCCTGACGTTAATACAAGAACCACCCAAGAAACCAGAACCCAACAGACTTAGAATTAACGGTATCGGGGTGAAATTCAGATGAAATTAAAAAATATACAGGAGGCTTATAATGAATAGTTTAGGTGCAGGTGTTTTAATATTTATAATGTTAGTCGTTGGTGTTATGGGATTTGTAATGCTGAGTGGCAGTTATCAATCACAATATGCCAACGCCATTAGTGATCCAACAAACAACACCATAGATAATGCGTCATATAACCTGACAAAAGATATTACACAACCTATCGGGGACAATTTGGATATTGTAATCTTTATGGGTCTGTTGTTTTTCATTATCTTATTGATATTCGCTATTAAGGAGTTTTTAGGATGAAGATTAAATTTAAAACAGGGATTGGTAAAAAGATATCGTTAAACGAATGGGTTAGTTATGGTACTGATCTACAGGACCGTATTATGAAGAATTGTTTATCGTCAGAAGATATAGAAAGAATTTTATATGGGCGTAAGAAAAAGAGCAAAGCATGAGAACAATTTGCGTCAACGGAACAGAATTTATTTTTATAGGTTATAATAAAAAGAAAGAGAATAAAAAGAAAGAAACGTTATTTAAGGTTCTGTCTCTTTCTCTTCTTCACAACCACAGGTGAGTTTATATACCTGAATGCATTTGGATTGAGTTTCCATGCAACGCCACCATCTTTATATCTTTTATGTTTCTCCTGAATTAGATATCCAGAACACTTCAACCTGCTTAAAACACTCTTATTTATATCAGGATGTTGTCTCTGAATATCTGACCACCTGAATGTTCCTGATCCAGCGGTTGCATGTATCTTCTTTAATATATCTACCCAATATTGCTTGCTTACCCCCATCATGAGCCCATAAAATGTACCTGCCATTGTGTTATCACTTCTATATAAATAGGCGGATAAAATATTTATAGTTAGGTCTCATCTATAAATAACTTCTCTTTGGGTTGCTTCTTCTTTGTTATCTTAATTCCTTGGGGTGGACGTTCTGCATTGGTATTGTTAAGGATAGGATCCACCTGCTCCTGTGGGTATCTCTTGATAGGCGGTTTGTGTTTGCATATCATGCAGACTTCACCTTCTTCTTATTCTTATACTGAGCCTGCACATACGGGTGAGCAGTTTCTATTATGAAGTCTTTCACTTCCTCAGTATAATCAGCCTTCAACACCTGCTTCTTACGTGGAGGCTTCATTGGAGATAAATTCAAAGACTTGCATTTATTCTTATTGAAGTCCTCTAAATCCGCCGTATAATTATATTTCTTCTTGGGTATCTTCTTCTGTATCTCCTTCTTCTCAACAGGATAACTTACAGATATAGGAGCTTCAAAAAATGGTTGCGGGATGTATTTGCTTATTACTTCACCAAATGTCATGTTATATTGTTGTCTCAGCTCATTGAGAGCGTCATAAACATTTTTACTAATTGATATACCTTTCATATTAATTCGCATTTTTATCCACCATATTATATATTAGTTTGGAAAATATAAAATACCTGCTCAAGCCCGATCCCTGATATACAGCAGTATGACCATTATAAGGTTCTTATTTGTCACGATTAATCATTTAGAATTATTAAATTGTCAGACATATGTCAGACATTATAACTCATTATAATGTGATATTAACCTGGCGCGGTCGCGTGATCATACGATATTTATAAAAGAGAAAAAAACCCAAGCCACACGCACCCCACCTACCCTAGTATAGGGTATTATTTTTTTATTTTGAATATGTTTTTCTTCATAATTAGGTTTTATTTAATTTATTTAATTAAATCCGCTACGATAGATTGTATCAGATTAAATTAAATTAAATAAATAAACTATGCTGGCTGGGTCCGTAATCCTATCATATACTACTGGAAGCAATACTGGATTCCACAACAAGGTAACTTCAAGTAAAAGTTATAAGGAATTATGAGCCGCCTATATTTTTGGTCTTACTGTCCGGGCTTAATAGATAAATTATGAACATACCAGAACAGAACAAGAACAAACATTGGGACACCTGGCGAGCTGTTAACAGGTACCTGTTAACGCTGCGACAGGTTACCTGTTAAGCAACCGCCACCCCACCTGTTAACGCTGCGACAGGTTCGCTAATATTTTATTTTCTGTTATAAGATGTTATAAGGTATTATAATTATGTGATATGTTTATATATCTAATATAATTAAACTATAAATACTTTATGCTGAACTATAAATATACAGAGAGCATTATATTATTTGGAGGTTAGAAATGACTGACAGAAATGAAAGTAAAACACTAATTGAAGTAAGTAAGTCCACTAGGGATCGTATAAAACAGATATCTGCTATAAATGGCGTTACTATGCAGAGATGGATAGAAAACCAGTCTTTTTACGAACTGGCTAAAATTATCTATAAAGATAGTTTACCAGAAAATTCGTTTGATGCAGATGAATTTGAAATGTCTCCAAAAAAGATTAGGGTAAAGATTATTGAACAAAAACTTCGTGAGGACGAAAAGAATAGAAAAATTAAAGTAGGTGAAATAGTATGAAGGTAATTGACGAAATAGAAAATAGATTAAATAATAATGAATCTGGAGGTACAAAATTTTGTCCTCTGATAAGGAATTATTGTAATGCGAATTGCGAATGGGCTGTAGATTATGAACAGGACGATGGGTGTCCGGTTTCCTGTGCTGTTATTGTTTTATTGAAAAAACTTCAGTACGTCGGAAAAGATGTCCGTTTTGCGGCGGACAACAGTGGTTTGATCCTGGAGCATTTTAAGGATAAGGAGGGGTAAGATGACTACAGAAGTTACTTCAAATACCCCAACAGAATCAACCTCAGACACAACACCAAAATTAGAAGGATTTAATATTGATGATTTTGGTGTACGTGAGGGAGATGCCGCTGTCTCTAAAAGAGTTGTTTTAACTGTACCAGTATGCAAGCCAAACCCGCAGAATTTCTTCCGTACATTATCCGGAGTAGATGACGAAGGTAAACCCTACGTTAAAACAGTTTACGCAATAGTTCTGAAAGACGATATGTCGTCTACCACCTATATTGTAACGCCAGAAATTGCTGATACGTACCCAGGCGAGATTAAACAATTGACCTTATACGTTTGTTATAACCAAAAAGGTGCTTATTTCATCGTTCCTGTACCACAACCGGAAGATGGTGACTACTCGAAATGGAACAAATGGCACGAAACCTTAACAGAAGTCTTGAAAAGAGGTATGGAAGCGTGGGTAAGGTGTGTAAATAATGATAGCAGGACAGGAAAAGATTATATAGAAGCTCTCAAACCACTCAAGGAGCCAAAAAGACGCAATATAACATTTAATGAATGTATGAAAATTGCTTTCAAGGACCGAGTGATAACTGACGAAAACCACCCCTTACTGAAAAAACTCCTGGGCGATCCTGATATGGAGTGATTCTGTGATTACCCTGGATAATTTCAAAAGAATATGGTCGTTTGACTTTGAGTTTAGACANGAAAATGGCGAAATCCCCATTCCAGTATGCTATACTGCAAAAGAATTGTATTCTGGCGAAGTAATAATGGAGTGGCTTGATGGGGTGGACAATCCTACCCCAAAATACCCAATGGGTAGTGAAGATTTATTTTTAGCTTTTTACTCATCGGCAGAATACGGATGCCATATAGCGTTGAAATGGTCAAGACCGTGTTATTTAATAGATTTGTTTGTAGAATTCCGTAATATTACCAATGGTAATTTTGTTCCTGGTGGTAATAATTTAATCGGGGTTTGTAATTATCTAGGGTTACCGAGTGATCAGGTAAGAAAAGACCTTATGAGAAAGCGTATTCTTGAAGGTCCACCGTACAGTGACGAAGAGAAAGAGCAAATACTAACCTATTGCCTTTCCGATGTTGAATGTGGTATCGGTATATTTGATAAAATAAAAGACAGGATAGATGTCCAACACGCATTACTGAGAGGTAGATATATGTATGGCGTAGCTGTTATGGAAAATTATGGTATTCCGATAGATACGGAATCTTATGATCTACTTAAACTTAACTGGGACAAGATAAAAAATACGCTCATAGAAAGGGTAGATAAAGATTATGATGTTTATGTATTTAATTCAAAGACTGGACAGTACAATTTTAACATTGAAAAATTCGGTAAATTTCTATCAAAACACAATATCCCCTGGGATGTCACAAAAGTTAGTGGTGCTTTAAGAACTGATGACGAATTTATGAAAGAGCAATCTAAAGCCTTCCCCCTACTCCAGCCGTTAAGGGAATTAAATTACGCTAAAAATAAATTGAAATTAAATGATTTGCGTGTCGGCAAAGACGGAAGGAACAGAGCTATGCTATCGGCTTTTAGTAGTATTACTGGTAGAAACCAACCAAGTTCGTCAGGGTACATATTCGGGAACGCCAAATTTATCAGGAATCTTATAAAACCCCGACCAGGTGAAGCGTTAGGGTATCTTGATTACGAACAGCAAGAAATTGGCGTAGCGGCTGCTTTGTCCGGCGATAAAAATTTAATTAAAGCCTATAAAAGTGGAGATCCATATATAGAATTTGCTGTATTAGCTGGTGCAGTACCACCAGGATCCACAAAACAAACACACCCCCACATAAGGGAGCAGTTTAAAGTATGTATGTTAGGGGTTAATTACGGTATGACAGAGGTATCTTTTTCTAAAAAAGCTAACATATCAGTCCTAAAAGCTAAAGAAATTTTACAATTACATACGAATATTTTTCAGGATTATTGGGATTGGGTTAACGATTATATGGATAGTGGGAAGTTATCAGGTCGTGTGACAACCAAGTTTGGGTGGGGATATAACGTACCAGTAATAGATTTCCACAGCAAGGAATGCAATGCCAATGGTAAAAGAAAAAGTTACAGAACGCTTCAGAACTTTCCTATGCAGGGAAACGGCAGCGATATTTTAAGGCTTGCTGTCAGTCTGTGTGTGGAAAACGGTATCCGGGTAATAGCTCCGGTTCACGACGCATTACTGGTAGAAGCTCCTATTTCAGACATAGAGAATATGGTATTAAAAGCTTCTAGTATTATGACCAAAGCTTCTGAATATGTTATAAAATTTCCTCTTAGGGTAGAGGCTGAAATCATAAAATATCCTAATCATTTTACCGATGAACGCGGCGATGTGATGTGGAATAAAATTTGGGGTATAATAAATGAGCAGAAATGATGTGTTATATCCCCCAATGATGATTGGGTGGTTAGAGGAATCAAGGAAGCAGTTAGTGGCAAACCATATTAAATGGTCGTCATACCACGTACTGGCTTTGATGACTATAAATAAAGAGGCTGCGATTTCAGGCAGGTTTAATAATCTACATATTAGTCACGCTTCTTACAAAAATCTACCCATAGGCAGACAAACTATGAATAAAGTCCTTTCAGATTTGTCGTATTCTGGTATTATATTACTAGATAGGCGTAAAGGGACATCCCCATTAGTGGATGTAATTGTTACACCAGATAAGTTTGATAGAAGAAAAAGAGGTGAAAAATGATGATTTACGAAGAAAATATAGCTACTTATAGTAAATACAAGACGGCTATCAAAAAAATACTAAGAGAAAAATGTTCTCTTTATTCCGCTGATGTGCGGGATGGTACAGAAGAAGAAGATTGCGGGTACGCTACGGATTTCAAAATCCTCCATACAGAAACTCCGGTAGGTTGTAGAACCAGGGATATTGAATATTTCCGTAAATTTGGGGATTTTACTTTAAGGTTGATTACCCAATATGGTAATAAAACTGAATTTGAGAAAGTCCTGGAAGGTAATCCTAAAACCTATTTATATTGCTGGGTTGGTAGTAGAATAGATAAAATTCCACTGTGGGTATATGTGGATATGGATATTTTTAGGGAGAGGGTAATAAATCACCCCAAAATAAACTGTAAATGGAATAAATCTGATGGTGGGTCTTTCAGGTGTTATGATCTTAAAGGGATGTACGATGCTGGTTGTATAGTCTTGATGTCAGACGCAATGAAAAACTATTTTAATATGTTTGAAAAGTACCCATCCTTTTCCCACGCAAGAATGACAGCGTGGGTATAACCTTTTTTATAACTTTTTTATAACGGCTGATTGAGCACATTTAAAATAGGAATAAAAGCAATAGTATAAATAGGTGTTTATATATGTCAGCAATTAAATTTACTGAGGAAGATTGGCAGAAAGTAGTGGATGCCAATAAGGGTAATAAAAACTTTAAATATGAAGAAAATATCCCCCAAAGAAGTGGGGCAGATGAATACGAGGCTGCTGAACGAAAAGTTCGTAAAGAAATGCACGATAAAGAATTAAAAAATAGAGCTATGAAAAATATAGAAAGAGAGCGGGAAAGGGAGAGAGAAATAAAAGAAATGGAGGCTTCTAACGATAAAGAAACACAAGAAATACGTGAAATGATGGAAAGGGGTCACATGAATAAACAAAGAGAGACAGTAAAACGATGGGATTATGAAGATAAAAATCCCGTTACTGGTCCGTATATAAATAAAGTTAAAGATAAAATAAAAAATATAAAAGAGAGGGCAAAGGAAAGCGATATAAATAAATTTTTAAAGGAAACGGCTGGTAACAACAGAGATAAAGACCTGATAAATCACGGTGTCCCGTTAAAAGATATAAGAGAATACAACGAATTGGAAAAGAAATATAAAACACACCTGGATTATGACGATAAAGAGGGAGCTAAAGAGATAAAAGATGAGATCCGTGCTAAGAAACGTGAGATAAATCAGAAGGTTGAAGAGGATAATACAGCAAAATTAAAAGAAAAAATAGAACAGAAGAAATTACAACAGTTGCTTAACCCCAAGCCCACGTATAAATCTTCTGGATCTGGTAAATATCGTGAACCCAATTTAAAAATGGGTACTAATTTAAAAGGTATATCCAGCTCCGTAGTTCCACGAATGAACCCCAATATTGGTGGATTATCACGACCTAATGTTGCTTTAGGTGGAACTTCTGTAAGAGGTATTCCGTTATCAGCCCCATCAATACAAGGTAACAGAAATTTATCATTACAAAATTATGGTGATATACAACTTGCGCAACAGAGGGTGCAGGATCAACGAGCCAGAGCGGAATATATAGCGTTTAAAAGACGGCAGCAAAAGGAAGAGAGAGATAACTTTATTAACCAGATATTTATGCAGAAGTCAAGAGTGAATGCAATGCGGGGCGAAATTCCCAGCAGTAACAATCATGGTAAGATAATTAAAACCCCCAGAGCTGGCACTTTAAAATTCCGCAACCCTGTTGGGATTACCCAGGGTATTTTAAATAATAAAAAAATTGGTG
>JGI20214J51088_10001662_pt1 | contig 15106 bp, 6 predicted proteins | sample WetSurMetagenome_FD_51088 | JGI IMG/M metagenome (IMG submission 51088) | reverse complement strand
GGTATTCCGCATGACCATTTGCTTATGGCGGTGCTCATCCAGGAAGTGATGGAAGCGGATTACAGCTTCGTCATTCACACGGTCAACCCGTTTACCGGAAACCGTGATGAAATCTATGCCGAAGTGGTGCTGGGTCTGGGGGAAGCCCTGGTGGGAAACTATCCGGGAAGGGCTCTCAGCTTCACTTCCAGAAAAGGCGAACACCAACCGAAGGTCTTGAGTTTTCCGAGCAAAAGTGTGGGATTGTACGGGGGGGGCCTGATTTTTCGGTCCGATTCCAACGGGGAGGATCTCGCAGGCTTTGCGGGCGCAGGACTCTACGACAGTTTCCTGCTGCCGCCATCGCGCAAGGTCTCTTTGGATTATACCGAGGAACCGTTGTCCTGGGATGATGATTTCCGGAGGAACCTGCTGGTCAGCATCGCCGTCATCGGGACGGTGGTGGAGAGGGTTCTGGATTTTCCTCAGGATATCGAGGGCGTCTACCGCGGGGGGCAGTATTGGGTCGTGCAGACCAGGCCTCAGGTGGGATTGGAAGGAGCTTGATGAGCCATATTCGCATCGGCAATCAGACCGCCTCTTCGGCTCCCGCTTTGGGAATGCCTTTCGATTTTGCCGTGGCACATGGCTTTGACGCCTTTGAGTGGTTCCCGGACCGGAACGAGACGGGCAAGGGATGGGCGGTGGATGACCTTGCAGGGGAGCAGCGGACCAGCATCAGAAACAGGGCCCTCACCCAGGATATCCGGCTTTCGGTGCATGCACCGTGGTGGGCCAATCCAATGAACCCGGAAGGTCCTGAGATTCTCTTTAAGAACATTGACTTTGCGCAGGACATTGGCGCCTCACTCCTCAACATCCATCTTTATCACGAGCAGGGGATTGCCTCCTACGCGCGCGCTCTCGCCCCGGTAATCGACCGCCTGGCCGCGGTTCCTATCATGCTGGCCATTGAAAATACGCCCCTTACGGGACCGGGCGATTTCGAGGAGCTGTTCCGTGAATTACATAGAAATGGTTTGGCCGATCCCGAACTGGTTGGGATGTGTCTGGATCTGGGACATGCCAATCTTTGCGCGGCCACCCGCAACGATTACCTGAAATTCATCGATCTTCTCGCTCCCGGGATTACGATCATCCACGTTCATCTTCATGAGAACTACGGCGACCTCGACCGCCATCTGACGATCTTCAGCGGGCCTGCCGGCAAGGACCCCTCAGGCATCCAGGGCTTTTTGGAACGCCTGAACCGGCGTCGATTTTCGGGCTGCATCATTCTCGAACAGTGGCCCGACCCTCCCGGCCTGCTCCTCGATGCCCGCAATCGACTGGTCGAAATGATAGNCGAGGAGAACAAAATCAGCCTCCCACCGCGAACGAAAAATAGGGATCATTAAGAGTGTGTCCAAGAGCGCTGAGGGAGGTCCGTTGTCGTGATTGTTGCGAACTGCCATGACGCTGGAAACAACAGCCAGCGTTATTCCCGCATGCTTTAAGCGGGAATCCGGGTGCGTTTTGATCCCTGGACTCCCGCCAGGGCTTGCCCCGCAGGTTTCAGGCGGGGAGCATGCGGGGGTTGACAACCGGAGGACCTTTTTGGCCACGCTCTGAGGACCACTGACACGAGTGTATAGATAAGGGAGATTTCATGAAGAAAGCCGAAACCATGATCATTTATAACCTGTTCCCTCTTCTGGCCGGCAAATTCTCGGATTGGGAAAAACATCTGTCGAGAGCGTCCCGAATGGGGTTCAACTGGGTCTTTGTCAATCCGGTTCAGTTGACCGGCGCCTCCGGCAGCCTGTACTCGATTGCCGACTACTTCGCCGTCAACCCGCTTTTCGTGGACGCGGAAAGCGGCAAAAGCCCGCAGGAGCAACTTCATTTAGCTACTGCAAGCGCCGCGCAAATGGGTCTCAAGATGATGATCGATCTCGTCATCAACCACTGCTCGGCGGATTCGGCGCTGCTGGAATTACACCCGGAATGGTTCGCATGGGAATCCCGGGGACGGGTGGTCAATCCCTCCTGCGATGAAAACGGGAAAAAGGTGGTTTGGAAGGATCTGGCCAAATTCGACCACCGGGGCCGGGATCGGGAAGGGCTGTACCAGTTTTTTGTTTCCATCGTAAAGTCCCTCATTACACAGGGGTTTTCGGGCTTTCGATGCGATGCCGCCTATCAGGTCCCAAGGATGGTTTGGGAAAGGCTCATTGGTGAGATCAGAAAAGATCATCCGGAGGTGCGCTTTTTTGCGGAAACCCTCGGGTGCCAGCCGGAGCAGACCAGGGAAACGGCCAGAGCCGGCTTCGATTACATCTTCAACAGTTCCAAATGGTGGGATTTCCACAGCACGTGGCTCATGAAGCAATACGTGTTGACCCGAGAGATCGCTCCTTCCATTGGCTTTCCCGAAAGTCACGACACGGCAAGGCTCGCTGATGAAATGAACGGTCACCTCGACGGACTGAAGCAGCGGTATCTTTTTACGGCCCTTTTTTCTGCTGGCGTTATGATGCCAATTGGGTTCGAATACGGGTTTAGGAAGCCACTGCATGTGGCGAGGACCAGGCCGGAAGACTGGGAAGATACGGGCGTTGATCTCACCGCTTTTATCACCAGTGTTAACGGGATCAAGGCGGAGCATGCTGTGTTTCAGGAAGAGGCGCCCACCGAGATCGACCACGACGGCAATCCCAATGTGCTCCTCATGTGGAAAGGATCAACCCAAACCAAACAGGAAGCCCTCCTGATCCTTAACAAAGACATCTACAACCGGCAGACCTTTTGGGCCAAAAACCTCTATGATTATGTGCAGACCACGGCACCCCTTATCGATGTCTCGCCCGAATATCGGCTGGAGTATATCTCAGCCCCATTTCACTACGACCTGCGGGCCGGTCAGGGTATCGTTCTGATTACGGAACGACGATAAGTCCCATGATACAATGACACATCGNTATGCTTTTTGCCATCACTTGCCAGAAATCGGCACGTGAATGTCTTTGACAAGATCAAGGATAGGTGCTAAAATAAAAATCCTTCAAAAAACGATCTCTTGTCACCGCACCTCACTTCATCGAAATAGCGAGGGCTGGTCATGAGAACTCCAGGTCATTACCCACCAAAGAAACCGTCCGTGCCCGCATGCACGGCAATTCTTTTTCTAATTGCCATGGTTCTGTCGCCCTTGGCGGAAAGCGCGCCCCTCCTGGATTTTCCCGTAACCGTCAAGCAGCCCGACGGCATTATCCTCCATCTCTATGTCAGCGGCGACGAGCACTACAACTGGCTTCATGACAAAGAAGGGTACACCATCATCCAGGATCCTGTGACCGGTTATTACGTTTATGCGGTCTCGGATCCTTCCGGCGACCTGGTCTCCTCTGGACATGCGGTAGGGAGCGTCCATCCCAAGACAACAGGGTTGGAAAAAGGTATCAAGCAGTCCCCGGAAAAGATACGAGAGAAGGTGGCAACGGAACGTCTTTTGCTCCAAAGATCCCTCCTCGATGGACGGGAACCGCTCCTCGCCCCGAAGACGGGGACCATCGATAATCTTGTTGTCTTCATCCGCTTCAGTGATGAGGCGGAGTTCACCGACACAATCGACACCTATGAGGCCATGTATAACGATGCTGCGGCCGGGGCCAACTCCATGGCCAACTACTTCAGCGAAATTTCCTACGAACAGCTTTCCATCTCCACCACCTTTTACCCAATTGCGGACCTTGGCAATGTGCGTTCCCACCAGGATTCCCAACCGAGGGCGTACTACCAGCCCTACAACGCAGCCACCAATCCAAGCGGGTACAAGAACCTGGCAGAACGAATAGATCGTGAAGAGACTCTTGTGAAGAATGCCGTGAATGCCATAGCCACCCTCGTTCCTTCATCCCTCAATGTGGATGAAGACCATGACGGAAATGTGGATAACATCTGCCTCATTATCCATGGTGCTCCCGACGCCGGCGGCCAGAATATTCTCCTCTGGCCCCATAAGACGACCCTAGATACCAAGGAGGCCTACCTCAATGACAAGAGGGTCTGGACCTATAACATACAGTTGCAGGCTGTCTTGCCGCAGGATGGTGTGGGGGTACTCGCCCATGAGATGCTCCATTCCATAGGATTCCCCGACCTCTATCGCTATTACTTTGGCGGGCATCCTGCCTGGCAGTGGGACATCATGGACACGAACATCAACCCTCCCCAGCACCCGCTTGCCTATATGAAGCACCGCTATGGAGGGTGGATCGATGCCATCCCTACCATCACCACCCCCGGCACCTATACGTTGAAGCCCCTCACCTCTTCCACCAACAATGCCTATCGGATCAATTCGCCCTATACGTCCGACGAATACTTTCTCGTCGAATATCGTAGGAAAACGGGACCCTTCGACGGGAACCTTCCCGGCGAGGGACTCCTTGTCTATCGCATCAACCGGACTCGGGCAGGACAGGGGAATGCCAACGGTCCACCTGACGAGGTTTACGTTTACCGGCCCACGAAGGTGAAAGATGCTCCTGAGAATGCCGCCTTCAGCAGCAATGCAGGGCGAACCGCAATCTATGACGGCACCGATCCATCACCCAGTTTATTTGCTACAGCGGGTGGTTTGTACCTCTACGACATATCAGCGATAGCAGACACCATATCCTTTACGGTTGCGTTCCCGCCCTTTCTTGCAAGAACGGGACAGACCCAGAGCTATGCAACGGGGGATGATGGTGAAACGCAGGCTGGTATCGCTTGGCCGGATCCGCGTTTCACCGTGTTGTCGGGAGTATGTATTCAAGACAACCTCACGGGACTTCTCTGGACAAAAAGGGGCAACCTTCCGGCAAAACCGAGCGAATGGCAGCAGTTGTGGTGGGGGGACGCGATCGACTTTGCCAAGAGCCTTACCTGGTGCGACTGTTCCACATGGCGTCTGCCCAATATCAATGAGCTTGAGAGTCTTCTCAACATCGCGAGTCTCAGCCCATATTCGTGGCTCTATGGACAGGGCTTCTCGGATATCGGCGCGGCCACGTTCTGGTCATCGACCGCTCGTGCCGTCGATGTAGGGACTCAAAATCCGACGGCCTGGACACACGAGTTTTTCAATGGAAAAATGGCGTGGGCCCTGAAAGGCACCTGGGACTATACGTGGCCCGTATGCGGTATGGGGACTGACGGCCCGGGAAGGCTTCTTCGAACCGGCCAGGAAGGTGTCGACAGAGCAGGAGACGATGGGACCTACCGGGCCGGAAGACCGTGGGATACGGTCCGATATTATGAGGTTTTCTGCAACGACAATGGTCTCTGTCCAACCGAGCGGTACGTGGACTGTGATACGAATGATTGGAACAATCTCGTCATTGATGCAGCCACCGGACTGATCTGGACCCGATACGCCTCCTCCATCGGGCTGCCGGCACCGTGCAACAAGAGTATCTTCAAGAACTGGCAGAATGCCCTCGATTACATCCAGTGCCTCAACGACACTGAATATCTCGGGTTCAAGGACTGGCGCCTGCCCAACAAGAACGAGCTTCGGAGCCTCATCGATTATTCCAAGTGGAGTCCTGCCACCCAATCAGGTTTTTCTGGTTCGTTCATCGGCGCAGGCGGCAACTATTGGTCTTCAAGTACTGTTGGAACAAGCGGCGAGCAGACGAAGGCAATTCTTGTGGACCTGACCCACGGACAAACCACATGGGCATTAAAGACCAATTCTACCGCCGGTTACGGTGTCTGGCCCGTCCGCACCGCCAAGGCGAAGGTGCCCAACGCGATCCTCTCCGTAACCAAAGCCGGTGCCGGCCAGGGCACCGTCACCAGCTACCCTGCCGGCATCGCCTGCGGCGCCACCTGCACCTTCGGCTTTGATGCCGGCCAGGCGGTCACCCTTGCGGCCAGTGCCTCGGCAGGTTCAGCCTTCACCGGCTGGAGCGGCTGCGATTCCTTCACCGGCAACAACTGCAACGTAACGATGGATGATGATCGTGGAGTAACTGCCAACTTTGCGGTCCCCACCTATCTTCTGACCGTCAACAGGCTCGGCCAGGGCGGCGGTACGGTGACCAGCAGTCCTTTTGGTATCGACTGTGGTGCCGACTGTTCGGAATCCTACACGGGAGCGGCTGAGGTGACACTCACCGCCGCTGCAGACAATGGCTCTGAATTCCTCCAATGGTCGGGCTGTGACAATGCTGCCGGGAATACCTGTACCGTAGCCATGACCTCCAACAAGGTGGTGGGCGCCACCTTCGTCCCCCTCCACACGCTGACCGCAACCAAGTCCGGGGACGGCGCCGGTACCGTGACATCGGCTCCCGGCGGTATCACCTGCGGCTCCGATTGCGGGGAACCCTATCCCGATGGAACCGTGGTCACGCTCACAGCCTCTCCGGATCAGGGCTCCGTGTTCACCGGCTGGTCAGGGGGGGGATGCAGTGGCACCGGCACGTGCACCGTCACCTTGAACGGGGATGCCACGGTCACCGCCGCCTTCACTCCCGGCTATAGCCTTACCGTCACCAGGCAGGGAGGAGGCTCGGGCACGGTTGCCGGCGATCCTCCCGGCATCAACTGCGGGACAGAGTGTTCCTTCTCCTATATCTCCGGTGTCCAGGTCACCCTCACTGCCACTTCGAACCATAAATCTGTCTTTGCCGGCTGGACCGGCTGTGATACGACATCTGAAAACACCTGTACCGTCACCATGGTGACCAACAAGTTCGTCTACGCTTCGTTTAATCCCGCCTCCAACCTCCGAACCCTGACTCTCACCAAATCCGGCACCGGTAAAGGAAAGGTTGCCTCCTCTCCCACCGGCATTAACTGTGGGAGCGACTGCGGTGAAAAGTACATCCAGGGGACGTCGGTGACCCTTACGGCAACCCCAAATCAGGGGTCCACCTTCACGGGTTGGTCGGGGGGAGGCTGCAGCGGTGCCGGCACCTGTGTGGCAACCATGAATAGCAATACCACGGTGAACGCCACTTTTACCCTTGCCCCCCCCCGGTACACTCTCACCGTCACCAAATCCGGCACCGGTAAAGGAAAGGTTGCCTCCTCTCCCACCGGCATTAACTGTGGGAGCGACTGCGGTGAAAAGTACATCCAGGGGATGTCGGTGACCCTTACGGCAACCCCAAATCAGGGGTCCACCTTCACGGGTTGGTCCGGGGGAGGCTGCAGCGGTGCCGACCCCTGTGTGGTGACCATGAATGGCAATACCACGGTCGAAGCCATTTTTGCTGCTCAGCGCACCCTCACCGTCACCCAATCCGGTTCTGGTGAAGGAAAGGTTGCCTCCTCTCCTGCCGGCATCGACTGCGGGAGTGACTGCAGCGAAAAATATGTCCAGGGAACGCAGGTGACCCTTACGGCAACGCCAACCCAGGGCTCCACCTTCACGGGTTGGTCGGGGGGAGGCTGCAGCGGTGCCGGCACCTGTGTGGCAACCATGAATAGCAATACCACGGTCGACGCCGCTTTTACCAAGCAGGGGACCGATCCCCTCGACACCTGGCATTTCCGGGACGCAAAGACAGAGGAGAACGTCTGGGCCGCAGCCTACGGGAAGGGCACCTTTGTATTAGTAGGCGAAGGAGGTACCATCCGCAGTTCCCCGGACGGCAATATTTGGACTCCCCGGTACGCCGGTGTCTATGGCGATATTCTGAATGTCACCTACGCCAACGGCCTCTTTGTTGCGGTGGGACAGCACGATCTCATCTTCACTTCACCGGATGGCATCAGCTGGACCTCCCACACCGGTTCCACTTTGCCTCCCGGTACCTATGATACTGAACTGTACAGNGTTGACTACGGGAATGATACCTATGTAGGTGTGGGCAAGGGGAGTGTCATCGCCATCTCCTCAGCCGGCAAGGATTGGAGCCTCACCAAACTCTCGGATACGGTGGATCTCTACGGAATCGCTTATGCGAAGAATACCTTCGTTGCGGTAGGGGCGAACGGTCTCATCATGACCACTGCCAACGGCACCTCATGGCAAGCGCAAGACTCAAAGACAGACGAGAACCTGTGGTTTGTAACNTACGGCAAAGGGCGCTTCGTTGCGGTAGGTGATGCGGGGACTATCCTCACCTCTTCCGATGGTATTTCGTGGAAGGCAAGGTCTTCCGGGCTCTCCACGCCCCTGTGGGGGGTCTCCTATGGCAATAATACCTTTGTCGTCGTGGGACCTTACGGTACACTCCTCACTTCTCTCGATGGTATTGCCTGGCAGAATAGGGATCTCGGGGTCAGTACCAGCTTCTACAACGCCGCTTACGGTAAACAGACTTTCCTTCTTTTGGGGACAGACGGCACTGTCCTCCAGTCCGAGCCCCTCCCTCTTTCTTCTCAGTACTCCCTTATCTTCAACGACCATTAGTTCCCGTTGCCGTCAACAAACCCGGTCTGGGCAAGGTAAGTATTACCATCACCTTAACACTCGTTCCCTGGTCACAGCACTCGCTCAATGTTCGACCGATACAACACGAGCGATAACGAAGACCTTCACAATGCTGGGTGTCAGGCGGACTCGAACTTGCAGGGACTTAGCAGAACCATTAGACAGGCGCCCGTAACTAATTGATTTAATTGCCAGGCACAATGGATTTCCACTCGACGCGACAGTCGGAACACTTAATCGTGTCATACGCATTATAGAAACTGGTGTAACCGGTGCTGGTATCCGATTTGGTGAGCGTCAGTTCATCATGAATGTGGGCGTGCCCATGGCAAAGGCCGCGGCCGCAGACCGCACAGGTTCCTCTTGCTTCCTCTTCACAAAACCAACACTTCATAATGCCGTCCTCCCTTCATTCTATTCCTTGATGTAGTTATAAATATTCAGGTAATGTCTCGCCGGATGATTCCACGAGAAATCGTAGCGCATCCCGTTGATCATGAGTTCACGAAAGTATTGCGGGTAAAGGTACCAGAGCCCGACTGCTCTCTTGAGCGCCGATTCCAGACCTTGATGATCAAAGTGATCGAACACATAACCATTGCGTTCGTGATAGGGTTTGGGGGCGTAATCGGCATCGAAGACGGTGTCGGCGAGGCCGCCGGTGTTTCGGACCACGGGTACGGTGCCGTATTTCATGGCAATCATCTGGGTAAGCCCGCACGGTTCAAAGGCGCTGGGAATCAGGATCATATCAGCGCCGGCGTAAATGAGATGAGCCAGTTCCTCGTTGTAGGATATTTCCAGATGACAATCCGGGTTGTCGTTGAATTGGCGTTTCAGCTCCCAGAACTCATGGCTGATTTTGGGATCGGGGCTCGATCCCAGGAGGACAAACTGGCAGCCATTGGCCAAGCAGTAAAAGATGGCATGGCGCATCAGTTCGACGCCTTTTTGCCGGTCCAGGCGGCTCACCACCGCCACAATGGGTTTATGGTCCTGCCGCAGCCACAGGCGATTGCGAAGTGCCTCTTTATTTCGGTACTTGTCCTCGATAGTGTCAATACCATAGCGATGGGCAATGAGGGGGTCGATTTCCGGGTTCCAGAAATTGTAGTCGATGCCGTTGAGCACTCCCCCGAATTTCATGCTGTGCACCCAGAGGGTGTGCTGCAAACCGCAGCCTAGGTCGGAATATTTTATTTCCTCCGAATAGCGGGGGGAAACCGTGGTAACGAAGTTGGAATAGACGATGCCCCCTTTCATCAGGTTGAACCCCCCGTGATTGAAATCATCCTGCAGGCGATCTCGACTGCGATAAGCGGCAGGGTCAAGACCGACTTGACGGAGTAAGGAGTCCTCGGTCACACATTGATGCATAACATTATGGAGGGTGTAGCAGACCCTGGGATGGGTCATGCCCAGATGCTTATACAAGTCGAACAGCAGCAGCGGCATCAACCCGGTCTGCCAGTCATGACAGTGGATGATATCCGGGTGTTTGGTGGTCTTGAGCATGAATTCCAGGGCGGCCCGACAAAAGAAAGCGAATCGCTCCGGGTCGTCGTGATGCCCGTAAAAAACCCCGCGATTGAAAAAATTCTTGTGAGAGTGGGGTTCGATAAAAAAACACTTCAGTCCATGAACAAAGCCAAAGAAGACATCGCAGTGAACGTGCTGATCGAAGTATGGAACCCAAAGATCACTGTAAGTTTTTTGAAGCCCCCAAATGTGATCATAACGCATGCAATCGTATTTGGGCAGAATGATTTCGACAGAATTGCCTCTGATCTGAAGTTCGTTCGAAAGACCCTGGACCACGTCTCCCAGTCCCCCCACTTTGGCGGCGGGCGCACATTCCGGGGTAACCATCACAATGTACATTTATTGAACCTCCGTTTCCGGCAGTGTTGCAGAGCCGGCGCTATTAGCCTCCAATCGCCTGCTCCCGCTCCTTAAGGTCAAACAACCGCTACCGGAGCCAGCCTGCGAAACTCTCTGTCCGGCAAGCTTTTATCCTGACAAAGGCGCGGTCTAAATGTATACACGCTCCTTGTCGCAATGGATCGCTCGAAAGGCATTAAAACCTGGTAATCGTTCAAAACCTGAGCACAACCTTTTATGAGCCCCTACTATAATACCCTGACCAAAAATCCGCCACCCTCGGTGAGGGAATAGACCATGATAATATGCGATACTTGGCTCGACACGGAAGGTTAACCGGTAAATATCATGTAAACTGCTGCTTACCATCGTTCACGGTATTCAGCCAGTGGGTCAAGGCCCTGTTGAGGATTCTCTCGGCGCGGCGTATGTCCAGGCGATACTTTTCAGGAATAAAAGCAAGGTCCACGACGGTGATTCCATCCAGTCGGGCCAGGAAGGGACAGGCGGTGATTGCGGTCGGTCCCAGCCGTGCCATGATCGAACAGACCTGGTTGAGAAGCTGCTTGCAGCGTTTTATCTTGATCCCCTGTAAGGCATAGTTGTTGGCGAAAAAACTTATTTCTTCTATACCGACGCCGGGGAGAAGTGATTCAGCGCTGATGCCGTCCCTTTTGAGAAGGAAGTAAGGGGCGACCAGGGCGAGGGAAACCGGCGAAGATGACTCTCCAATAAACGACTTTGCGATTTTTGGAAGCAGGTCGGTGAGCCTCTCCTGTTTCGGATCGAAGTCGGTAATTGATAAGCGCTCCGGCATTCCTCCCCATTTTGCCGTGACGGCATCGCGAATTTCCGGAAGGACAAGCAGATGCACGCGGTCTAACGTTTCTCGCAGGTTGTTTTCCAGGAATCCCGGGTCGAGTTCCTCCGGGTTCTTCACCTGAATAATGGGCAGGCTGTGAGCGAGGCGAAAAGGCTTCTCGGCAAGCAATCGAGACACTTCCCGGGCATGGGGTTCGAAACCGACGGCGAGAGACTCCAGTTCGGAATCGTCGAGAAAGGCGACTCCGGCGGCCTGGACGATATGGTCCACGGCAACCACCTCCAGAATATGCCGTGAATAGTCAAAAGGGGGGTGCACACTCTTCCACCCCTCGTAAGTCAAAACGTGCAGTTCTTCCTTGAGGGCTTCCGGCAGGCGCTCGATACCGCCTTCACCGGATAGGTTGTCTTGCGGGATGATTACGGTTCTACAGCCGGCATTGTGGGCCGTCTCAATTTTAAGTGATAGCGCTCCCACGCTGGTAATGCGGCCCTTGGTGTCGATCTCTCCGGTCATGGCCACATCTCTGCGAATCTTTCTTCCGGAAAGAAGCGAAGCCAGGGCCAGGGCAATTGAGCCTCCGGCCGATGGCCCGTCCTTTCGCGTCGACCCACCCATGAAGTGGAGGTGAATGGGCTCGGTTGCGGTCTTCAAGGCAATCCCCAGTTCCTCTGCACAACTGAAAATTCCGGTGGTAGCGACTTTGCGGCTCTCGTCCATGATCCGTTCAAGGTTTCCCGTGGCATGGATAACGCTCAAGGAACTCTGCTTGGAATCGCCGCCGCCGGCACCCTCTCCCATCCGGGTGGCCTGGATCGGGATAATCGAGCCGACCCCCCGCTCGACATCGACTCCCAGGGCCAGCATCTCCCCGATGGCGTCATCGGGATTGATTTGTCGGGGACGGGTCGGCTCCCTGAGGTACTCCTTGATTTGCTCGCGGGTAATCCGTACTGACTTGAGACCTTTGCCAAAGATCTCCTTGCGTTGGATACGAAGAAAGAGCGTACGGATAATGCGCTCCAGTTCCCTGACGCCCGGCTCATATGTATAGGTGCGGATGAGATAGCGAAGCAGGTCTGGTTCCTCTTCCGGATTAAAAAAGACGGCGTCCTCAGTGATCTGGTATTGGCTTCTCAGACGTTTGACCAGATGTTCCCGGGCAATGACCACTTTTTCTTCGACGCTGTATTGACTCAGAAAAATCACTTCACAGCGGTTTACCACCACCGGGGGCACCCCGTCAAGGGTGTTCGCCGTGAGGAAGAAATGGCAGTCGGAGAGATTGATGTCGACGCTTGTCTCCGTGTACTTGTCGTGAAACAGGTGGTTCTGTTCCGGATCGAGGATTTCAAGCAATGTCGCAATCGCGAATTTCTCGGTCTTGTCGGCTTCGTCCAGAATGAACATGCCGTTCATCGTCTGCATCTTGATGAGTCCCTGGACGATGGCTCCCGGCTTGGACCCTTCGTAGGTGAAGCTGTGACCGCGCATGTCCGCTTCGTCGCGCATGCCGCCAAGGGAGATCTTGTGATGGGGAATGCCCAGGTTCTGGGCAATGGAGATGGCCAGGGAGGTCTTGCCGACGCCCGGAGGACCGACCAGCAGAAAGGAACTGCCGGTTCGCTGCCAGGTTGCGGCCTGGTCCTGGCTAAAACGGCGGTAACGCCAGATGAGGTTGGAATAGAAGTCGCAAAGGATCTCCTTGGGGGTCTGGAGGCCGTAGTGAGAACGATTCAGCCCTGCTTCAAAGGCTTCCGGAGAAACCTGTATTTGGCGGATTTTGCCCCACGGAATGGCGAGCAGGGTTTCGATCAGTTCGCTGTACTTGGAACCACTGTGACCAACGGCGTTCTGCTTGTTCTTATCGATGACCTCCAGCACCTGCCGGGGGATGGCAGGATTGGCGCGGGCTTCCTCAATACGCTCCATCAGGCCTTTGCCCGTCATGCCGCCGGTCCTCCACGGTTCTGCTTGAACCGCGGATGGAGGGCGAATGAAGCTCTCCGTTGAGGTCTCTTCCAGATGGGAATAGAGGGCCGCAGCGAAGCGCTGGAGAAACTCCTCCTGGGTCTCCGCATCGACTGTCGTTTCCGGAAGATCAAGTTCCCGGAGAAGGTCCACCAGCCCCCAGCGATCCATGAAAGCGCGAAAAACGTCAGCGGCTTCCGGTTCGCTTTTTTTGAGGAGCAGAGCGAAAAGCTTGAGGGCCAGCCGCAGATCGTGCGTGCGGTGAAGCAGGGAGTGGGAAGGGTCTCGACTTTTGCGGTAGATCTCGCCCAGGGTCCTGCTCTTGAGCTCAGTGTCGAGAGTGGGGAAGACTTCCTGGATCAAGCTGTCGGGGAAGTCTCCCAGGGCCGTCACCAGAGTGTTGAGAATGTTCGAGAGGAGCGGTTCCAGGGGAGTTCCGGCCTCGGCTCCATCAAGGAGAGCGAGATACTGAGCGCCTCTCAATCCGTTCATCTCATCGTCCATGGCATAACGGAGCATTCGATAAAACGTCGGGTCGCTGCGGCGCCGATCCTGGGCGAAATCGACGTCGGTTTGAATGACGTCGCGCTCCTTGCGTCCCGGATAGAGCTCGTGTTCGATTTCATGGCGCAGGAAGAACTCGACGAAGGCGAGCATCTTCTGTTCTTCGCGAGTCCCGTCGCCGAGTCTTGCTTCGGGGTGGGTGGGGATTACAAAAGAGAGAAAGTCAAAGATCCGTTCGTGGATCTTTATGGTCCAGCCGGTTTCGGTGCGCGCGACCACGCTCACCGTCCGGATGCGGTTGGTCTCATCCTCCAGGCGGGCGATGGCAAGTTGATCCGGGACATGGCTGAGGCGAAAAGCATCGGTTCCCCTTTTGGTCCTGAAATAGGGGAGGATGTGCCGGTTGACAATGGCCTGCAGCATTTCGGTGATGGTCTTTATCCTTTCGTTGTTGGGAAGCGGCAGGGTGGCCAGGATGCGATAGTCAAATTCCATGGGAAACATGGTGTTCTCCTCAAAGGCCGTTGAAGCGGATCATGAGCATGGTAATATCATCAGACTGGGGGGCGTTGCCGGAAAAAGCGCGGAGATCATTCAAGACTGCCGCAACGGTCTCCTCGGGTGAGAGTCCTCGCAGAGAGGAAAGAACCTCTTGCAGTCTCGCTGTGGAATAAAAATTGTCATTTTCGTCGAACGCCTCCGTGACTCCGTCGGTGTAGAGAAAAAGACTGTCGCCGGGCTTGAGCAAGAGCCGCTCGGTTTGGTATTCAGCTTCTTCAAAAACCCCCAGCATCATGGTTCGCTGAGGTCGCAGGAAGATCGCTTCCTCAGCTTCCCGGAGCAGCAGGGGGGGATTATGTCCGGCATTGCTGAACCGGATTTCCCCCGTGGAACTGTTCAGGACGCCGCAAAAAAAGGTCACGAACATGCACGTCTCGTTGCCCTGGTTGAGCTCGGTGTTCATGTCGAGAAGGATCTTGTGCGGCTCGTAATCTTCGTCGCGGGCGAAGCTCTTCAGCAGGGTCATGGTTTTGGCCATCAAGAGAGCTGCCGGCACCCCTTTGCCGGAGACATCACCGATGGCAAAGAACAGGTTGGCGTTGTCGACGAAGAAGAGGTCGTAGAGGTCCCCCCCCACTTCGCGGGCGGGTTGAATCGTCGCGAAAACCGTGAATTCGGTCCCATGAGGTGGTTTCGGCAACTCCATGGGCAGGAAACTCATCTGAATGTCGCGAGCAATTCTCAGTTCGCTCTCCATGCGTTCCCTTGAGGTCGTAGCCCGGGTGAGGTCATCGATGTACTTCCGCAAGTCACTTTTCATCGCGGCCACCGAACGTGTCAGATCGCCCACCTCGTCTTTTGAAGTGACTGTCGGGACTTGCACGTTGAGATTTCCCGCGGCGATCTCTTTGGTGGCTTTTGCCAGGGCGTGCAGGGGGTTCGCGATGGAGCGCGATCCCAAGTAGGAGAAGGCAACGACGGCCACTATGGCCAAAATGATGATGGTGCAG
>JGI20214J51088_10001661_pt1 | contig 15108 bp, 6 predicted proteins | sample WetSurMetagenome_FD_51088 | JGI IMG/M metagenome (IMG submission 51088) | reverse complement strand
TTCTTATTTGAATAAATCTGTTTCGGTGAAAACTTTTTGTGATCCCGAACGTGATGAATTGACTTGTTCGGCGGTTACTCCTTTGGCACAGAGCGGTAATGTCTCGGTTATTTTTCGTTTCCCTTATCCTACCGGTAAACATACTGATGATGCTTGTAGCTGGTCTTCTAATGCAGGGAACAAAACTACTTTCTTGACCAAAAGGAAGGGATATGCTGTATTGAAGAGACAAGTTGACAATACTGTTTATTATGTAACTGTAAAGTGGACAGATAATTGTTCGTTTAATATAGTGGGAGATAATTATTTTATGCTTGTTCCTCATGATAAGTTTATTCATTTCTCGTGTGCGTTCACGAGAAATGAACCGAAGAATGAGAAGACCGGTGTGAATAACGGAGAACGTTGCGCTGAATATTGGCATAACTTCTGGACAAAAGGTGGTATGGTTGACTGCTCTGCATCATCTTCACCTCAGGCTCGCGAAATAGAACGGCGTGTTGTTTTGTCGCAATATTTGTTGGCTATTCAGTGTGCCGGCGATACTCCTCCACAGGAAACAGGGTTGACATATAACAGTTGGTTCGGTAAGTTCCATCTGGAAATGACTTGGTGGCATGAGGCATGGTTGGCTCTTTGGGGACATACCGATATGCTTGAGCGGGTTATGGGGTGGTATCAAAAGGTGTCTCCTATAGCACATAAAATAGCTCGCCGACAGGGCTTTGACGGGTTACGCTGGATGAAAATGACTGATCCGAGTGGTATGGAAGCACCGTCAAAAGTCGGTTCTTTCTTGATATGGCAACAGCCGCATTATATTTATTTGGCGGAATTGATTTATCGCTCGCATCCTACGCGTGAAACGCTGTTGAAATATAATTCATTGGTACAGGCTACGGCTGATTTTATGACTTCTTTTGCTACGTACGATTCATTGAATAATCGCTATATATTAAAAGGTATTATTGCCGCTCAGGAAACATTGCCGGCAAATCGTACGGTGAATCCGCCTTTCGAGCTTTCTTATTGGCGTTGGGCATTGGGTATAGCTCAGCAGTGGCGTGAGCGTTTGGGTGAAAAGCGCGATGTACATTGCGATGAAGTTATTGACAAACTGGCTCCTTTGGCACAAAAAGACAGTCTTTACTTGGCTGCCGAAAGTGAACCGAATACTTATAAAGATATAAAGATGATTTCAGACCATCCCGCAGTTCTTGGAGCTTATGGTGTGCTGCCGTTGAGCAAGAAGCAAGTGAATCCTGCAATAATGAGCCGTACTTTCGATTGGATTATGAAAGGTTGGAATTGGGATACCACATGGGGATGGGATTATCCTATGGTCGCAATGACGGCAACCAGATTGGGACGCCCGCAAACGGCTGTGGATGCTTTGCTAATGAAAAAGACAAAGAATACTTATTTGAATAATGGTCATAATTATCAGGATGGGCGTTTGCGTATTTATTTACCTGGTAATGGCGGCTTGTTGACTGCCGTAGCGTTGATGTGTGCCGGTTGGGACGGATGTACAACGCCGACTCCCGGACTTCCTGAAAGTTGGAATGTGAAGTGGGAAGGCATTAAACCTTTACCTTAAACGATATATTTATGAGAACATTTTTATGCATGTTGTGTATGCTGTTTTCTTTGCCATCTTTTGCGCAAGTATGGCACGGCATTGAACGTACATTGAGATACAAACCTGTGAATGGCGACTTTGTATGCATTAACAGCAAGCTTAAGCAAAACCGTGCTTTGTATGGCGGATATACGCCGTTTAGGGTTGAAACTGGTGATGTGCCTGAGTTTGCTTTGGCTTATCCTGAGATGTGTGGAAACTTACATTTCGGATTAACGGTTAACGGCAAGTCGTTGCAGTTGAATGATGCAGACCGCATTGAAGCACATTATGGCGGAGGACGTAGGTTTTATATAATAACCGACTCTTTGTTGGGAGCCGGACAACTTAATGTTGAGGTGGCTGCACGTACGGATGTTGAAGGTATGGTGGTGAAAATAACTCCTGTGAATATCCCGTCGGGAGTACATTTGTCGTGGATATTCGGCGGAGCATCAAATGAACGGTTGAACAGAAACGGTGATTTAGGCGTTGATAAACCTGATTGTTACAGCTTTAAGACCGAATTTTGCAAGAATAACAGATACAATGTTGACGGTAATCATTTTATAATGGATACAGGAGGCAAAAAGAACAGAACGATATACGGAATGTTTCCTGATAAATTGGTTCTTGATTCACACAATTATATTAAAGGAGAAACCGAACTTGACAGAGTTTTATATATATCGGTAGGTTCTGTTACAGACTCATCGCAAGATATTCCGCACATATTCGATATTGCTTTGGCTGAGGCTAAGCACAAGGCTGACGCATTGGAGATACATACGCCGGACCCTTATTTCAACACTTTGGGCAGCGACATCAGTATGGCTGCCGACGGTATATGGCAACCGAATGTATGGCTGCATGGCGCTATCGGTTGGCGAATCCCTTTGTGCGGTTGGCGTGCTGCTTACACGGGTGATGTGCTGGGATGGCATGAACGTTCGCGTCGTCATTTCGACGGATATGCTGCTGCACAGGCTGTGGATATTCCGCCGACTATTCCACAACCGGCACAAGATACTGCATTGAATTTGTGCCGCGGACTTGAAAAGTGGGGTACACCGATATTCAGTAACGGTTATATCAGTCGTTATCCTGGCGGAAAAGACATGAAAGTTAACCACTATGATATGAATTTAGTATACATTGACGAGTTGATTCGTCATTTGAACTGGACGGGAGATACTGCATACGCGCGTAAAGTGTGGCCTGTAATAGAGCGTTCGCTTGCGTGGGAGAAACGCAATTTCGATTCGGACAATGATGGATTGTACGATGCTTATTGTTGTATTTGGGCAAGTGACGGATTGGAATACAGTGGCGGAGCAGTTACTCATTCTTCATCATATAATTATTATTCAAATCTTTATGCTGCACGTATTGCCCGCATTTTAGGAATTGACGCTACTCCTTATGAAAAAGAGGCCAATAAGATATATTCTGCTATAAATAAACGACTTTGGCTCCCAAATGAAGGACATTGGGCTGAGTATCAGGATGCAATGGGCTATAAATTGGTACATCCTTCGGCCGGAGTATGGAGCATTTATACGCCTGTTGACAGTAAGGTGGGGAATATGGAACAACGTTATGAAGCTACGCGGTATGTGGATACGCAGATAACTCATATACCGGTTGTTGCCGAAGGCCTGAAAGGCCATTATTCCACATTATCAACTACCGATTGGTTGCCGTATATGTGGAGTACGAACAATGTCGCAGTGGCGGAGGTTGCCCACACTGCTCTGGCTTATTGGGAAACAGGGCGTAATGAGGTCGCTACCAACTTGTTGAAAAGTTCCATTTTGGATAATATGTATATGAGCAGTTCGCCCGGTAATTTGGGGCAAATCAGCTTTTATGACGCTTCACTCGGTGAAGAATACCGCGATTTCGGGGATGTAGTCGGCATCACTTCGCGTGCAATAGTCGAGGGCTTGTTTGGTGTTCGTCCTGATTTGCTGAATGGAACGGTAGTGATTTCACCTGGATTCCCAAAGGAATGGAATGAGGCAAGCATACGCACGTCGGATGTAGACTATAGCTTTTATCGTAATGATAATAATGAAACGTGGAAAGTTCGGTTTAATACACCGTGCAAGAATGCAGTAGTCAAGTTGGAGATACCTGTTTACAGAGACAGCATATCAATGATTAATCTTAACGGAAACGACATTCATTATTCTTCGGAGATGGATATGCAGAATAGTATTGAGCGTCCCCGAATTGTCATTACTATGCCATGCAATAAAGAGAATCTGTTGACATTCCATTTTGCAGGAAAGGCAATATATACAAGTATCATAACTGATGGGAACGGAGAAAATACTGTTTTTAAGAATGAGAAACAAGGATGTTTTGAATGGATACAACCGCAATTTGTTAACCGTATTCATAAAGAATCTGAGGTGGTTGATAATACTAGAACAAGAAAATATCATCAGGTGAACTTGTCTTCATACTTTAATGATGATGTTACAAATATTTTCAAACATTGTTATCTTTCGCCGCGTCCTTCGGTTACTTCGCTTGAAATACCTACGCATGGAATAGGCGATTGGTGCCACCCGAATGCTGCAATTGAAAGAAACGATGTCAGCCATTCGAATAAGACTGTTGATATAGATGACAGCGGTATACGCGCTAAAGGCGGACATTTGAAAACTCCTGACGGAGTGCCGTTTTTGACTCCGGCAAAAGGGCATAATATAGTGTTTACATCATTATGGGATAATTTCCCTGATAGTGTTTCCATTCATGTTTCAGGTAAATATCGCAGGGCCTGGTTGTTGATGGCAGGAACTACTAATCAAATGCAAAGCCGTTTGGAAAACGGACAAATCAAAGCTGTATATACCGATGGTTCGGTGCAGACGTACAGTTTGCGTAATCCTGAAAATTGGGCACCAATTGAACAGAATTATTATGAAGACGGTTATGCTTTTCATAATAAAAGCGGAATACTTACACGTTTATTACTGCAAACCGGTAAATTTACCGAAACTAATGGCGGCATGATACCCGGAGGTGGAGGATTATTACTGAATATGCCTTTGGATAAGACAAAGGAGTTGAAGAGCATAATGCTGGAGACTCGTGCTTATGAGGTTATTATAGGCTTAATGGCACTTACATTTGAAGAATAACATATAAGAATTAAAAAATAACATGATGAAGAAGCATATATTATTACTTACAGCAATTTGTTTTGCGACAATATCTTTTGCTGGAAACATAACAGAAAAAGGGAATGTAACTATAGATGACACTCCTTTTACCATTGATTTATGGCAAGGCGGTTTACCTAATTCAAACGGCTTGGAAGCTCAAGGTTACGATGATGCAAAATATAACTTTAAACCTTGTATAATGGTCTATTTACCTAAGTCGGATACGCCGACAAAGGCTGTGGTTATATGTCCGGGCGGAGGTTACAGTCATTTGTCGATGACTAATGAAGGTTACGATTGGGGCAAGTTCTTTAGTGCACATGGCATTGCAGCCATCGTGTTGAAATACCGTATGCCTAACGGACATCATGAAGTACCCGTGTCCGATGCGACCGAGGCTATTCGCCTTGTTCGTGCAAATGCGGCGGCATGGCACATTAATCCTAATTCAATAGGCATAATGGGCTTTTCGGCAGGAGGACATTTGGCTTCTACTATTGCCACTCACGTAACAGACAGCATACGTCCTGCTTTTCAGATATTGCTTTATCCTGTAATAAGCATGAATCCTCAGCTCACTCATAAAGGTTCGTTAACAGGATTTTTGGGTAAAAATCCGATGGCAGAAGATGAACAGTTATATAGTAATGACCTGCAAGTAACAGCCTTCACTCCTCGTGCATTTATAGCTCTTGCCAATGACGACAGAGGTGTAAACCCCATTAATTCCGTGAATTATTATATGGCATTGCATAAAAAAAATGTACCTGTCACATTACACATATATCAGTCAGGCGGACATGGATTCGGTTATCGCTCAACTTTTAAGTATCACGATGAATTATTGGCAGAGTTGAAAGCATGGCTTAAAACCTTCTAATGTATTATATTACATGTTTTTCGTATTTTTGTATATTACGTAATAGTAAATTGATTGATATTTTTGTGAAATAAATAATTATGTTACACATGAAGAACTTTTCTTATTGTTTTGTTTCGGCAGTGTTGATACTAGTGCTGTCGTATAATAATTTAAGCGCGGCAACAAAAGCGGTAAATGCAAGTGGAAAAAATTGTTATTACGTAGCTGTAAACGGAAGTGATTCGAATACGGGAACGATTGATTCTCCTTTTGCTACATTAAGTAAAGCTCAATCGCTTGTCACACCGGGTGATACGGTATATATTCGTGGAGGTGTATATAAAGTTACCGAAGACCGGATTATGGCTGGCAATGGTTTTGTGGCAAGTCCATTTTATATAGATAAAAGTGGTACTAAATCCAAATATATATGTTATTTCGGTTATAAGAATGAGCGTCCGGTATTTGATTTGTCGGCAGTAAAGCCAAAGAATAAAAGAGTTTATGTTTTCTTCGTAACCGGGTCTTATCTTCATTTTAAAAATTTTGAAGTCGTCGGGACACAAGTCACTATTCTTACACATACTCAATCTGAATGCTTCCATAACGAAGGCGGCAACAATAATATTTATGAGAATTTGTCGATGCATGACGGTATGGCTATAGGATTCTTTTTGACATACGGCAAAAACAATTTGATATTGAATTGCGACGCATATAATAATTATGATTCGGTATCTGAAAATGGTTACGGCGGTAATGTAGATGGATTTGGATGCCATCCGAAATTGCCAGGCAGTACTGGCAATGTGTTCAGAGGATGCCGTGCATGGTATAATAGCGATGACGGGTTCGATTTAATAAATTCTTATGCAGCAACCACCTTTGACCATTGTTGGGCATTCTTAAACGGTTATAAAACAAATGGCTCGCTTGCTGCTGACGGAAACGGATTCAAGGCCGGCGGGTATGGCATGAAACCTGGAACAAGAATACCTGATGTCATTCCGAGTAATACCGTTCGATTTTGCATTGCATACGGCAATAAGGCAAGTGGATTTTACTCGAATCATCATTTGAACGGTGATACATGGCTTAATAATTCTGCTTATAAAAATGCTGCCAATTATAATATGGTTAATAGAAAATCCGCTTTTGAAATTGTGAATGTACCGGGGTATAATCATGTGATTATTAACAATCTATCATTCAGCCCTCGTCGTAACGAAGGTGATATTATAAACATCGACTTAAGTAAATGCAAAACGACGAATAACACATTTTTGCCGAGTCAGATGAATGTTAAGCGTAGTGACTTCGTTAGTTTGGATGCTTCGCAACTGATGCGCAAGCGCAAGGCCGACGGCAGTCTTCCTGATATTGATTTCATGAAGTTGAAGAAAAGCAGTAAATTGTTGGAAGCAGGAATCGGATATTCGGTAGCTGATAAAAACGAATGAACGTTTGTTACGGGTGTTGAACATAATTTATCAACATAATGAATAAATTAATACGGATATGTTTTTTGTTCATTTTTTTGCCGATAGCGGTAATGGCGCAACAGTCTCAATGGATAATTGAATCGGAAGTAAAGGATTACAAAATATTCTTTCGCGGAGATACGGTGGAAATGTTCGCTCCACAGGGGTTTACATTATGGTGGAAACAAAAGATGAACAATAATGTATGTATCGAATATGATGCATGTGTAATTGATAATGGGCAAAAAGGTGATAGGTTAAGCGATTTGAATTGTTTTTGGATGGCTACAGACCCGCAATATCCGAATGATATTTTCAAACGTGCCGAGTGGAGAACAGGTAATTTCAATCGTTGTTACTCCTTGCAAACATATTATTTAGGTTGTGGTGGCAATAGCAATAAAACTACTCGCTTCAGGCGTTATGACGGTGACTATAAAGATTTTGCATCTTCAGGTAAAAAGCCTGAGGTTTTAAAAGAATATACAGATAAAGAACATTTGTTGCAACCTAATAAATGGTATCATATCAGAATAACTGCTTTCGGAGATAAAGTGCAATATGAAATTGACGGCAATTTAATCGTTGATTATCGTGATAATAATCCTTTGACTTTAGGCTGGTTTGGATTTCGTACCACTCATTCGCATACGAAAATTGCTAATTTTAAAATTAGGAAAATTACGAGGTGAATACAGTTTCTCTATGAAAGGTAAAATTTTAATATAAGCCCCCCTCTAATGTTTAGTTGTTAAGGTTCTATTCATGTTTCAGACTATATTTGTTTGTCGGCATTCCCTGCTGATTTTCTGTATGCTTTAATCATTCAGAAAATCAAATTGTACATTTGAAAAGCACGGAGATTACCTCATCTATAAACTGAGAATTGCGTCATTCACCAGCGTGTTTACCGTGTTTCTCCAGCATGTTTAGTATTTATCACAGCTGTAAAAAGATGATTTTACAGCTGTAATAAGATGATTTCACAGCTGCAAAAACAAGTTGTTACAGCTGTAAAAAATAGTAAACTCGTTGATCTTTCACGGTAAACACGGTGAATAGTTACGGTAAACTTAATGAAAAACTTTGCTAATTACTCTATAATAAAGATTGTTTTTGTGTAGAAACATAGCAGTTTTTCCTGAATGCCTGCGAAAATAATACATATATACTCCAATTAAAATCATTCAGTTAAAACGCTGAACAGTTGCAGATTATGAAGGTTGTCAGCTGAAAACACCTATTAACAGAGGCGTTCTGAAATATGAATAGCATGCTCAATAATTAAAAATAAGAGAAATAAAAGGCGATGTTTTGATGATATTTATTGTAGTTCAGGTACTTATGAGTCATGATATGATAATGTGCGTACAATTTTATATGCTTATGTACTTATTTACATTGTATAATAAAATCTATTCTTATATTTTTGAATATTCTAATTAATCAGATATTATTATGAAATTTTATTAATAACTAATACTTAATAGATATATGAAGAATAAACTTTTAATATTCATTTTTATGTTTTTCTCATGTTGCTATGGATTTGCACAAGAGAAAGGGATTACTGGTATTGTAGTCGATGCGAGCAATGAACCGATTATGGGAGCCAGTGTGTCTGTGCAAGGTACTACAAATGGTACTATCACGGATATTAACGGAAATTTTACCTTAAAAGGTGTTCGCAATAATGCTAAACTACAGATTACATATGTAGGGTATGTAACACAAATTCTTTCGGTAGACGGACAATCAGCTTTTAAAGTCGTTTTAAAAGAGGCATCTACCACTCTTAACGAAGTTGTGGTTGTCGGCTATGGAACAATGAAAAAGAGTGATTTAACCGGATCTATGTCACGCGTTACATCTAAAGAAATTGAAAATCGGCCGGTGCAAAACGCACTTCAGGCTATGCAAGGTACGGTTGCCGGCGCTGATATTACGACAAACAGTCGTCCCGGAGAGTTAGGCTCTATACGTATTCGTGGTAATCGTTCATTATTGGCAGATAATACACCTTTATATGTAATAGACGGTATACCTATGGAAGCCGGTTCAATGGCAGATGTCAATCCTAATGACATTGAATCTATGGAAATTTTAAAGGATGCATCCGCCACAGCTATTTACGGTTCGCGTGGTGCAAACGGTGTTGTTTTAATTTCTACAAAGAAAGGTAAAGAAGGAAGAGTATCTATCAACTATGACGCTTCATTTTCATGGAGTAATTTACATTCTGTGACCAATTATATGAAAGCAGGGCAATTGCTTGATTATAATCGCCAATCTGCAATTACCGGAGGTACATATAATGGGACTTATGGTACAGCGCCTGATCCTGATCGTGACCGCGCATTATGGCTCGGCACCGATACTTATATGGATAGAGTTGTGAAATCAGCCTACAAATATGATAGTAATGGTAATTTAGTTATGCGTGCTTCTACTGCTGCTGAACAGGCAGAAGGATATGCTGCCGAAGTTCCTGAATATGATTCGTCAAGCCTGTTAAACACCGATTGGGGTAAACTCGCGACGCGTACGGCTTTCACTCAAAACCACCAGCTTTCTTTATCGGCCGGAACAGATAAATCTAAACTTTATTTTTCTTTGGACTATCTGAACCAACAAGTTCCGATGAAGGATCAAAACTATAAACGTTATTCAGCAAATATTAACGGTGAAATAGATCCTTACAAATGGCTAAAAGTTGGTATGGGCATTAATACAAGTTATTCTATAGAAAACTACGGAATTGTTAATAATTCATCTAATACAGTATTAAAAGATTCATATGGATTGGCAATGAATTTGATGCCTTATGCTCCGGCTTATAATGAAGACGGTACTATAGTAGTTACAAACTCAGGACTTTCATGGCATAATATATTAAGAAATATAGATTCGGCTTGGAATGAGTTTCGTTATGCAAGCGTTCTGTATACTTCATTTGCAGAGGCACAAGTCTTACCTTGGTTAAAATGGAGAACAAATTTGGGAGCTCAGTTCCGTAATTCACGTTATGGAAGTTTTTATGGTAAAAATTGGAGTAACCCTTATCAATTTGACAATACAGCACCTGAAGTAGGTTATAATGAACAATCGACGAAAATATCATGGACACTTGAAAATTTAATTTACATCGATAAAACATTCAATAAAATTCATAAGTTTAACATAACCCTAATGCAATCAGCAGAACGCTATCGTACTGAAGGTCTTAATGTTCGTGCCTATGATATAGTTTATCCCACATCTTTATGGTATGATTTAGGAGATTCCGAGAAAGACTTGTCTTCATATGGAAGTAGTTATTCCACTTGGTCACGTGCCTCATATATGGGACGTATAAATTATTCATTAATGGACCGTTATTTAATAACATTGACAGGCCGTTATGATGGAGCTTCAGTGTTGGCTAAAGGTCATAAATGGGATTTCTTTCCATCTGCTGCATTGGCATGGAAGATTAATGATGAAAGATTTATGAAAAATTTAACATGGATAGACCAACTGAAACTGCGTGTAGGCTATGGCGTTACAGGTAATTCTGCCATATCTCCATACCAAACAGCCGGTTCAGTGACATCGACGTATGGAGATATTCCTTTTGGCGCAGGTAATGTTACAGCCAATACTACCGGTACGAAAACTGACGTTATGCCTAATACTGAATTAACATGGGAGAAAACAGCATCTACTAACTTCGGTGTTGATTTTGGCGTATTGAATGGCCGTATATCAGGTACTATTGAGTATTATATTGCCAACACATCCGACTTGTTGATGAATCGTTCTCTTCCAGCTATTACAGGTTATGGTCAAGTTAAAGATAATATAGGTAAAACTCAGAACAAAGGGTTGGAAGTAACATTAACGACTCAAAATATAAAGACAAAAGACTTTAGTTGGACTACAGATTGGACTTTTGGTATAAATAAAAACAAAATTAAATCATTGGCTAGCGGTGTGACATCAGATACATCTAATTTATGGTTCGTTGGCTCTCCTATAAATGTTTTTTGGGATTATAAATATGATAGAATTTGGCAAAATACCGCAGACGATAAAAAACTTATGGCTGTGTATGCTGCAAACGGCATCACATTTTTACCCGGTCAATATAAGATTAAAGACCAAGATTATATCGAAGATGATACACAATCAGGAGCTAGCGGTTGGACAACAAAAACTATTACAGTTGATGGCAAGTCGGAACAAGTTACTTATAAGAATAACGGATTTGGTAAATTTGACAGCAACGATAAGGTTATCTATAAAAGAGACCCTAAATGGGACGGAGGTGTGAACAACACTTTTAAATATAAAGATTTCACTCTTAATTTCTTTACTTTTTTCCGTTTTGGGAATGAATATTATGGACTAACACAAACTATCGGTCGTCGTGTTGAACACAGTACATGGAGTACTACCAATACAGGAGCCAAATTTGCACAACCTACAACAGCAACACGTACTACTGCTTATGATTATGTACGTAATTATACCAAAGGCAATATGGTTATTGTTCGTAACATTGCACTATCGTATGATTTAACCAAACATTTGACGAAGTACGGATTGCAAAGTGCTCAAATATATGCACAAGTATTAAATCCATTCCTTTTTGGCGGTGAATTGGTTAAAGCTGGAATTAATCCTGATGACATCACAGGTTGGGACAATACATCACATATTGGTGGTCAAACAAATAATACCTGTATTACACGCAGTTTCGTATTAGGCATAAGAATTGGTCTATAATTAAAATTAAAAAGATATGAAAAAATATATATTAATAACGGTGATGACACTTTTAACAGTGTCTTGTACAAATAGCTTTTTAGATGAGAAGATGGTTTCAACTATAACCCAAGACTATCTGACAACCGAAGAAGGCATTAATCAATTAGTCGTTGGTACATATAATGCAGAACGTTTACGTTTTCAGTACGGTGAGGGTCCATATATGTTTGAAACAGGACTTGATTGCTCTCAAATGGGAGGTACTACATCCGGATCGGACGCCGATATGAGCAAGTATTCAAGTTCGGAATGGAGCACGTCTAGTACAATAGGAACATGGACATATTATTATATGGGATTTCAGTCAAAGCAACAATCTGGCTTTAATATAAATTGCTTTCCGATTATAGATAACTGCAATAAAGGAATTACAGCCATCCAAAGTGGCTCCGCAACGGGAGAATATGCCTCGGATGCGGCTTATGCGGCAGAACGTTTGTCGGAATTATTTTTTAATCGTGATTATCTGTTCTTCAGTATGAATACTGTATTAGGAGATATACCTGTTTCTACAACAAGTATAACATCCATACCTAGTAACTATTATTATCCGCGTGTCAGTTCGGAGGATTTGTATAAAAGAATGATTAGTGATTTACGCTATTGCGTAAATAATTTACCTGCATCATGGAGTGCTGCCGACTACGGACGTGTAACAAAATATGCTGCCGCACATTTATTGGCAAAATTATATTTACATCGTGCTCAAGGCGCAAATTACGGAACCTCTACTTACGGGCGTAATACGGATGGAAGTATTGACAATACAAATCCGAAATCTTATTTAGGTATGCTGTACAAAGGTAATGTATCAACAGATTTGGATTCATGCATCTATTATTCAAATCTGGTTATAAATAGCGGCAAATACAAATTGGAGACAAATTATGCAGATATTTTCAAACATCCTCTAAATGATTATAGCAATGAAAGCAGTAAGGAAATTATACTTCCTTGCTTGTATGGCACCGGTACCGACAACTATCGTTATGGAGCACGAACCCTGATAATGTTCGTTAATAATTATACATCCAATATGTGGGGTATACCTAATTATTCATGGGAAAATGGAACAGCTCCGAATTTCTATTTCCGCAACAACGATTGGGGATATGACGTATATACGGATAAAATAAATGATTCTCGTTTCCAAGGTTCATTTAAGCTCGAATATAAAACTGCATTAATGGGCGGTACAACATCTTCACCTGCAGCTGATCTAAATTATTATGCATATAATAATAGTAGCAATACAACTTATCAATGGACATCCGATCAAGCATCTTATTTCAATGCTAATATACTCCCAACATATAATAGAGCATCCTGGGGTGGTCGCCAAGCGGTGGCTGGTCAACATAAAATGGGAACAGGAGATTTGGCGTTTGCTTATCTTGAAAATACTAAGGCAACGGCAATTGATGTAGATAAGGCTAATGCACAACCTTTTGTTCTGTTTGCACGTTGGATGACGAAAAATGGTAAGTATTTTTACAGGCCTCAAATTGTGGCTTCCGGGAAAACTTATTCATTTGTCGGATCAAGCGGCGTTTCATCCAATTTTTATGGTTATGAAAATTCTACAACAACGGCAAGTACTCCTTGTTGCGATAAATATGATGATTCAAATCGTAATTCAAATAATGGTTATCTTGGAACTCGCGACATTCCTGTTTTTCGTCTCGCCGAAACATATTTAATTCGTGCTGAAGCATACGGACGTAAAGGTGATTATTCCGATGCCATAAATGATATAAATACTGTTCGTACACGTGCAGCATTCCATGTAGGTAATACAAGAAATGAGGTTATTGCCCGTTTATATTCCGGACATGAAAACTTAACTGCGGCCGAACAGCAATATCCTTATTCCGTTGCTTCGGATGGATTTAATGCTATTAAAGTTGATGCATCATACTGGGATGGCAGTTCAGCAAAGTCAACTCTTGAAGACTATCCTTCAAGTGCGACTACTACACTTGACAGATTCATTAATTTCCTTTGCAATGAGTTTGCCCGTGAATTCAATGAGGAGATAGGCCCGTATTATGAAGAACTTCATAATAGCGGTTGGCAAGCCGATCGTATTCAATGGCATAGCGAAATGGGATCTTCATCAGCTGCTCATTCATCGCTTTGGGGCGTAACATCGGACAATTCTAATGGGACATTGGGACAAACCGGTTTAGCTAAGGGGGCTTTCGATAGCCACTATACATTAAAACCATTCCCGAAAACCCAGTTCTTGGATTTGTTGACAGATAAAAACGGCAAACAGTTATCTACTTCGGCTGAAGCTGCTTATCAAAATTATGGTTACTAAAATTAAATATTAATAAGATTAAAGGGGCTATGTCATTGTGATATAGCCTCTTTATCTTCAATCAATAGATCATATTATAATTGGAATTATGAAAAAATATTTCTTTATATCATTTATGTTTGTTGTCATTATACAGACAATGGCAAATGCACAAGCTCTGGTTTTAGAAACAGGAAAGAATATGCCTAATGAATGGATTGATAAGGACACAAACCATAAGATTATTAAATTGACTCGTAGAGATGGAATTAATATGAGCTTTTATTTTAATAATAATCCGTTTATTGGTAATGAAATGATTTTCTGCGGAGGCAATAGAGGCAAGAATGACGCTACGCCTAAAAAAGAAGAAATATATAATATGAGATCCGAAAATATACAAATGTATAAGGTAAATCTGAGTACACTTGATATAGAACAAATGACTCATGAAAAATTTCCGGTTCATTCTGAAATTGTTTGCGCAAACAAAAAACAAATCTTTTATCAGATGATGGATAGTGTCTTCAGCCTTAATATTGATACTAAGCAACGTAAACTTGTGTATGTGTTTCCAAAAGGTAAAATAGGTGGTATTGTTACTGTAAATTGTGATGGAACATTATTGGCCGGAACTTTTTCGAGTCCGAAAGAAATGTCACTTTTTAGGAGGTTTCCTGCAAAACGCGATTACTTTGATCGCGCCCTTGAAGCTAAATTCCCTCACACAATATTTATTATTAATATCCAAACAGGTAAATTGGAAAATGTATATACGGAATATGCATGGACAAACCATTTGCAATTTTCACCCATAAATCCTACTCTTTTAATGTTTTGTCATGAGGGTACAT
>JGI20214J51088_10001660_pt1 | contig 15114 bp, 11 predicted proteins | sample WetSurMetagenome_FD_51088 | JGI IMG/M metagenome (IMG submission 51088) | reverse complement strand
AAGTCCAGATTGACATTATGGCAAAAGCAGCAGGGATCGATCCTGTTGAATTCCGGCTTAAAAATCTGAAGAATGATAAGTTAATTGCCTGTCTGAAAGCAGTTGTTGATAAATTCGGATATGTTCCCGGAAAATATCCAAGCGGAAGAGGTATCGGAGTTGCACTTGGTATCGATGTCGGTACCTGGGTAGCCCAGATGGCTGAAGTTAAAGTTGATAAAAAAACCGGCCATGTACAGGTTGTACGTGTTGTATGTGTGCAGGATATGGGATTATGCGTTAATCCTGAAGGTGCAACACTCCAGATGGAAGGCTGCATTACAATGGGATTGGGTTATACTCTTGCTGAAGAAATGATTTTTGAAGGAGGTAATATTACTTCCAAAGGATTTGATACTTACGAAATTCCACGATTTTCCTGGCTTCCCGAAATCGAAACTGATATCCTGCAACAGATTGATGAACCACCTCATGGAGGTGGTGAGCCTGCAATTATTACTGTTGGGGCTGCTGTTTCAAATGCAATTTTTGACGCAACCGGTGCTCGTTTATATAGGATGCCAATGACACCAGAAAGGGTACTAGAAGCTCTGAAGAAAGTATAATGTGTCAGACATCGGGTTAAAGGCTACAGGTATCAGGAAATCATCAGATCCCCTGATACCCTTTGCCTGACCTGATATCTGACACCTCAAACCTCACTCCTGTTGCCTTAAACCCGGGATCTGGATAGAGATCAACTATGTCCTTGAAGACAATGCTCCGATGAATAATGCCATTAATAAACTGAATGCAAGGCCATTGAGACGTTATAGAGTCTACAAGAAGGAGATATAAAAATGTTATTTTTCAGAAAAGGTACTTTTTAAGTAATTCAATACCTTTCTTTATCTCTTCACGCCCCGATGATTCTATCCCATACCATCCGCGGTAGCCTGAATCCTTAGCCAGCCTGATCATTTTAGCTGTCATCTCTTCGGTCGGCTGGTTACGATACGACATCCCACCGGCGTATGGAAGCATTTTCAAAAGATATCCGAAATTATCAAAGCTGTCTGAAGGACGGCGCCAGTCAGGATAACTACCGAAATAGAGATTGTTGACTTCTTTCATCAGCGATACCATCCAGTCAGCATCATTAGAGACACCTCCATGATTCTCGATCAGAACGCTTATTTTTGCAGGAACTGCATATTCCATCATCATCTGGTAAGTTTCTGCCGACCATTTAAGCATCTCTTCTTTTGATCCATTGACAGGGCCGCGACAATTGGTGCGAATAGCATGGCATCCCAGATAATGTGCTGCATCGATCCATTTCCGGTGATTAATTTCAAACTGCCGGCGTTCTTCCTTCGTTGCAGAACATCCGTCACCCTCATCATCTACCATGATTAATACCATTGTTACACCATTGTCTGCTGCATTTTTCTTCAACTCCCTCAGATAACCTTCAGTAGGTACTTCGAATAATGTATTTACAAATTCGATTCCATTGAGTCCAAAATCGTTTCTTGCTATTTTTGCAAAGTCGAGGGTTTTCCATTTACCTGCTTTTACCTCATCAACGAGAGCCCATTGGGCAAGAGAAATGTCATCTTTGATCGGCCTGTTTGTAGCTGCAGAAAATGATGATCCTAATATTGAAGGTGCAACAACACCTGCTGCTCCCAATACAATTGTTTTTTCGAGGAAATTCCTACGTGAAATCTCATTCATACTTTATGTTTTGTTATTTGTATATTTCCTATAAAAATGGTCAGACAAGATTATAACTCCCATCCTTTCCGGTATTCTCTCACAAGGTATTTATTTGCTTCAGGAATATTTGTAATACTCATATTCGCAGTATTATACTCCACTTTCTGTCCTGCTCTTAAAGCCACTCCTCCAAGAAGGATGGTCTCTGTAACTGGTCCTGCATAAATAAAACTGCCAGGTGACTGGGTATTATTTTTAAAGGAGTTAATCCATACGTCATTGTTGTTCTGCCTTTCCTGTTCAGGAGCGGGTTGAGGTGTGAGGGGACTATTTTTTCCAGAGTACAGCACAGGATTTTCACCTCTGAAATCGGCAATAATTTTACCTTTATCCCCAACGAACATCATTCCTTCCCTCTGAAGGGATTTTCCTTCAGCACTATACTCATCCGGAGTAACAGGTTTCATTCCTCCATCGTACCAGAAAAGATCAAATGAGGGTAACTCTTTCTGAGCAGCAAATTTAAAACGAATTATACATGATAACGGGAAAGCAACGTCATTCTTAACTCCTACAGAAACATTATTCTGAAGAGTGCATGTTGTAGTGGCATAAGCTTCGGCGCTTTTAGCCGGGGTATTAATCCCTAATGTTAGGAAAAGAGGAAAGAGGCTGTAATGGCCCATATCAGCGATAGAGCCGGCTCCAAAATCATACCATCCGCGAAAAACTGCATGGGTGTAATTTGGATGATATGGACGATCAGGAACAGGTCCAAGCCAGAGATCCCAGTTGAAATCTTTTGGAATGGCAGGAGTATCGGTTGGATTTGCTTGCCATTGAGGCCATACAGGTCTGTTCGACCAGTTATGAATTTCCTTCAGTTTCCCGATTTGACCATCACTTATCCATTTCTTAATAATATCATAGCCTGGTCTTTTACTCCAGGCCAGGAGATGTGTACTCAATCCTGTTTTTTTGGCAGTATCTATGGTTAGCCTGGCCTCATACATACGGTTTGCAATAGGTTTATGAGTAACAACATGTTTCCCTTTTTTCATCGAGGCAATAGCAACCGGTCCGTGAAGATGATCAGGGGTCATGATTTTAATTGCATTAAGGTCACTTTCTTTTTCCAGTAATTCACGAAAATCCTCATAAGAGGAACAACCTTTGTATGTGCCTGAATCTTTGAATTTTCCATAATATTTCTGAACGAATTCCTGTCCAATGTCTCTACCCCCCGGGATTCCGTTAAATGCTCCTCCCCAAGTCTCATCTCCCAGGGCTTTGCGGATACTGTTTCGGACATCATATAATGACCAGTCTACATAGTTAGTACTGCTCTTATTGGGATCACATACAGCCACAATCTGTAGTGCAGGATTCGTAATTAATGAGGCCATTTCCCTTAATCCCTGAGTTCCGCAACCGATATAACCAAGAGTAATTTTGTCGCTGGGAGCCACATGTCCTGGTCCCCCAAGGACCTGTCTCGGAATAATTGTAAATGCAAGGGAAGCAGCAGCAGCTGATCCCATGAATTCACGGCGATTAATTTTTTTTGAACTTGCCATTTTCATGAAATAGGTTAATATTAATATTCTGGATCAACGATTTTATCCGGGAAAATATTTATGAGCAGGTGTATATTATCCAAATTTACATAAATACCCGGATAATCACCAGAATTCAGAGATGATTTTATTATTTTCTTATTCAAACTAATTCTGACAGTTTTGGACTGAATAGTAAGTAATTTTTGTACTTTTAGTTTAAATTATTAAAACTATGAAGAACTTACAAACACAATCCGTGACAAGTCGCCGTGAAGCTATGAAGCTTATCGCTGCGGGATCAACAGTTGGACTTTTAGGTCTGTTTGGTAGCCCGTTGGCCAGAGCAGAAAAGTATGAAACTCCTGCTTACGCAAAAGGTCTTGCTCCAGTAAAAATAAAGAGCGTAAAGGCAATTGCAACTGCACCTGAAGGTATTAACCTGATTGTAGTCAAAGTAGAGACTACTGAACCAGGTTTGTACGGCCTGGGTTGTGCCACGTTTACTCAGCGTGCAGAGGTTGTTGTGACAGCAATTAATAGTTACCTGAATGACTTTTGCTCAGGGAAAGATGTTGATACTATAGAAGATATCTGGCATGGAGCCTATGTTAGTTCCTACTGGCGCAACGGCGGTGTTTTGAATAATGCTCTGAGCGGACTGGATCAGGCTTTATGGGATATTAAAGGGAAACGTGCCGGAATGCCGGTTTATCAGCTGCTGGGAGGAAAAGCAAGATTTGCTGTTCAGTGTTATACTCATGCAAGCGGTAAAACTCCGGAGGAAGTGGTAGCAGATGTGCAAAAATATATGGCTCAGGGTTATCGCCATATCAGGATACAGCAGGGGGCCTACGGCGGAGTAGGCGCCCTAGGAAATAATCCCGACTTTAAGCTGGCTGGCTTTGGTGGTGAAACTGATTCATATATGGATCAGAGGGCTTACCTTAATTCAGTTCCGAAAATTTTTGAAGCAGTACGTAAAGCATGTGGTGATGAAGTTGAACTATTGCATGATATTCACGAGCGTGTACAACCGCTTGATGCAATTAACCTTATTAAAAGACTGGAAGAATATCATCCGTTTTTCATTGAGGATCCGTTTTCTCCTGAGAACATGGAATGGTTCAAACAGTTGAGGACTACAACATCGGTTCCTATTGCAATGGGTGAGTTATTCAATAACATAAATGAGTTTAAAATGCCAATGGTTAACCAGTGGTTCGATTTTATACGTGTTCATGTTTCCCAGATAGGCGGTATAACACCTGCTATGAAAATTGCACGGCTTGGAGAGTGGTTTAATATCAGAACTGCATGGCACGGACCGGGAGATGTTTCTCCTGTTGGTCATGCCGCAAATTGTCACATGGACCTGGCAGTGTGGAATTTTGGTATCCAGGAGGCAGTTCGCTTCTCTGATAAACTGCAGACTATTTTTTCCGGGTGTCCTACAATGAAAAAGGATTATATGTCAGTAAATGAGGTGCCCGGGCTTGGGGTTGATATCAACGAAAAAGAAGCGGCAAAGTATCCAATCGGTACAAAATCGAACTGGCAGGTGAGAAAAGGCGATGGAACTATAATAACACCTTGATAGATAAACTTATAAATATGAAAAATAATCGCAGGGAATTTATTAAAAAAAGTACTGCACTGGCTGCAATGTCAGTGGTTGGTGTGAACTCATCTGTATCCGGAATGATTGGCAGGTCATCTCCGGAAGAGAAACAATCTAAGAAAAAATCAAAATCAGATGACTATATTCAGGATGCAGGTATAAAAATGTGTTTTGCATATTTCGGAGGTATTGAGGCAGAAAAAAGAAAGGTGCAATTTGGAAAGCAGCTAAATGTATTGGGTGCTGTCGGGGGAATAAATCCTCAAATGGCAGGACTGAAAAATGTAAATCCATGGGAATATGAGGCTATTTCTGCCGTAAAGAATGCATGGGAAAAAACCGGGTTGAAGCTCGAAGTTATCGAAGGTCCACCGGCACTATCGGAAAAGACAAAACTGGGGTTAGATGGCAGGGACGAAGAGATTGCTAACTTTATCATTTTCATGAAAAATTTATCCAGGGCCGGTATTGATACCGTATGCTATAACTGGATGCCTGTAATTAGCTGGGCGCGAACTACAACCGATAGAACAGGAAGGGGAGGAGCACTCGTAACAGCCTTTGACAATGAGGATATTAAGGATCAATCCCTGACAAAGTATGGAGAGGTTACAAAAGAAAGCCTGTGGAAAAACCTTGAATATTTTCTAAAAGCTGTTGTTCCGGAAGCGGAGAAAAGCAACATAAAACTGGCCATGCACCCCGATGATCCGCAGGTTGACAGTATCAGAGGCATTTCCAGGATCATGACAACAGCTGATGCATTCAGACGAATGGCTGATATATATCCGAGTCAGAATAATGGAATTACTATGTGCCAGGGTAACTTCTCACTTATGGGAGAGGATATCCCGACACTGGTTAAATATTTCGGAAAAAGAAATCTGATACATTTTGTGCATTTTAGAAATGTGAGAGGAGGTAAAATGAATTTTGTTGAGACCTTTCATGATGAAGGACAGATTGATATGTATGAAGCTATGAAAGCTTATATTGAAATTGGTTTCAAGGGTCCCTTGCGTCCTGATCATGTTCCGACTATGGAAGGTGACAGCAATGAACAACCAGGTTACAGTGCTCTTGGCAGCCTTTATGCAGCCGGTTACATTCGGGGTCTAATAGAGGCTGTTGCCAAGAATGGTTAATTGACCGTAATGGAGTATGATTAGATTATTTAAAACATTTAACAGATAAGATAGTGATATGAGAAAGCTATTGTATTTATTTTCAGCATTGGCTATCTGTGCCATGCCAGCTGAGAAATTTCCTCAGGCAGAAATTAATAATGGTATTATTCATGCAAAGCTCTATCTTCCGGATTCAGATAAAGGTTATTACCGGGGAACAAGGTTCGATTGGTCAGGTAATATGCCAGTTCTGGAGTATAATGGTCATGAATATTTTGGACAATGGTTCACCAATTACAGCCCCGATATTCATGATGCCATCATGGGCCCGGTTGAAGATTTTGCACCTTTGGATTACGCAGAAGCCAAACCCGGAGGAAGATTTCTTAAAATAGGTGTCGGAATACTTTCCAAACCTGATGATAAGCCCTATACTTTCACCAGATTGTACCCGATTTTAAACTATGGAAAATGGAGTATTAAAAAACAATCCGACAAAGTTCAGTTTATTCAGGAATTAAAAGATACAGACTATGCGTATCGTTATGAAAAGTCCGTTCAGCTGATAAAAGATAAACCCGAACTGATTCTTTCCCATTCATTGATAAACAGAGGAAACAGTATCATTGAAACAAGTGTATATGATCACAATTTCTTTGTTATTGACAAGCAAACAATTGGTCCGGGTATTTCAATTACATTTCCTTTTAATGTTACAGGTGAAGGAAAGGGATTAGGTGAGCTGGCTGAAATTAACGGGAACAGGATTATTTTTCTGAAGGATCTGAAGAATGGGGAAAATGTTTATTGTGCTAGCTTGCAGGGGTTTGGCATAAGTGAAACAGACTATGACATCAGGATTGAAAACCAGAAGACAGGTGCGGGGGTAAGAATTACATGTGATAAGCCCCTTCTGAAAATGGTATTCTGGTCCTGTTCAACCACAGCATGTCCTGAGCCTTATATTAAAATAAAAGTATCTCCAGGAGAGGAATTCACCTGGAGAATAAAATATGAGTTTTACACTTTACCAAAATGACTTCCGGACATCAACAGACCATTAATAAGTTAGAGAGTTAAAAGTTTAATCCGGAACAGGTATTTACTATAATTTAAATTTCCTGAATAATAAGTTTGCGCCACCTTACTTTGATTCCACCGCCATCGTGAATCTGAAGGGCAATTGATCCATTCCCTTTTCCTATTTTTTCGTCGGAGAAATCGACCATCGGTTGCCCATTCAGCCATGTTTGAACCCTGTCACCTTCAACACGAAGACGCATCTTATTCCATTCCCCCGGTTTCAGGATATTTTCCTTTTCATCTTCAATCTGCTTTAGCCACCCGCGACCATATGATTCATATATTCCACCGGTATCATGACCTTTAGGTGCAACTTCACATTGCCATCCTGAAATTGTGGTTCCCTCAATTGTGGAGCGGAAAAAGACACCGCTGTTCCCGTTACTTTCCTGAAGAAACTCAACTGTCAGATCAAAATTTTTGTAAAACTTTTCTGTAGCCAGGTATCCATACTTCTTGTCAGGACCGCTTTCGCAAACCAGGTTACCATTATCAACATACCACTTTTCAGTACCATATATTTTCCAGCCGGTCAGATCCTTTCCATTAAATAAGGATTGCTTTTTTGGAGGGGCAGCAAAACTGCTTAGAATAATGATTACTGAGATTGAGAATAGAATCTTTTTCATATTTGTTGAATTAAATTAAATTGATTAAAGTATTGTAATATTAAAAGGTTGTTTATCTGATAACAAACTGCCTGAGGTAATTCCGGCTAAGCAGAAGAGAGGTTTTTCTGGTATCCAGGGACCCTTCAAATGATTTATCCTCTACTTCAATACAGGCAGATCCGCTATATCCCGACTCGTACAGTGCTGAAAAAAATCTTCCCCATTCAATTTCTCCCAGACCGGGGAGTTTTGGCGTATGAAGTTGCAGAGGAGTGGTAAGGATCCCTACATCATTTAGTCTATCTCTTAAAATCCTCGCGTCTTTCAGATGAACATGAAAGATCCGTTCTCTGAATTCATAAATTGGCTTTACATAATCCATCATCTGCCAGAGAAGATGTGAAGGATCGTAATTAAGTCCAAAGTTTTTTGAAGGAATTGCTTCGAATATTCTTCTCCACAACGCCGGAGAATGCGCAAGATTATTTCCTGATGGCCATTCATCTCTAGTAAAGAACATGGGACAGTTCTCAATACCTATCTTTATTTTTCTGTCTTCAGCATATCTTACAATCGGAGGCCACATCTCTCTGAACTTTTCAAAATTGTCATCATCATGCTTTGCCGGATCAGCTCCGATGAATGTATTCACGATGCCGATATCCAGTCTTGAAGCAGCATCAATTACTTTTTTTATATGATCAATAAAATAATCAGATTTCTCTTTATCAGGATGCAAAGGATTAGGATAATAACCCAGGCCGGAAATTGCAACATTTTTTTCCTTCAGGGTCTGCCTGATCCTGTTTATCTCATTATCATCAAGTGACGCTACATCTATATGTGTAACTCCTGCATATCTCCGGTCGGCTTTGCCAACCGGCCAGCACATCAGCTCAACGCACGAAAAACCATTGTCTGAGGCAAATGCAATGACTTCATCAAGTGACAGATCACCCAGGATTGCACTTACAAATCCAAGACTAATCATAAGATATATTTTAATGTATTTAAATTGTCTGTAACCTGTTGCAATTTATATAAAAATTGTAATATTATTTTGGACTCACGTTTATTTAATTAGCAGGCATAATTCCCCCCCAAAAGTCACTTCGCGACATTGGCAATAAGTGCCTGGTACGAAAAGGTGCTGATATCGTTTTTTAATGTTTGTTAAGAGTTAATTATCTGTGATCCAGAACCCAGAACCCAGAACCCAGAACCCAGAATCCTGTACTCTACTTAACTTCTGTTTTTGATCCTGTTGTGACAACGATATTCTTTCTCCATTCGTATTTAGGATCTTTTCCGATAGCCAGGAGAACATCGTAGGATGCGGGACGGCAGGCATTCATCATGGCAGGGTTTTCATAACCGCCAAGGTCCATATTTTTAATTGGGGACGGCGTGCCAGTCTGGCTTGCAGCTGTGCCTGCAGGATATAAATGCATATCCTTTACATTTTTATTACCTCCTGTATAAATTATTATTCCACCATTAAGATTAACTGCAATTTTATAGTTTATATCAGGTTTCATTATAAAGTTTTCAAGCCAGATTTTTTGTTTTTGACCCGATATGTCTATTGTGATAAGAAAATCGTAAGTCCCAGGTTTTATTTTACCTGACAAATCGTTCTTTGATTCATCGGGAGAGATTGTTTTATCATGTTTTCCTAAAGCATAGAACGAAGGTATTCCTTTAAGGTTTAGGTCTGAATTGCCTTTATACCGATAAATTTTTGTCTCGTAATATGAAAGCCCATTAATACTTGCAGGAGATTCATCAATCAGTATCTGGTAATCATAAAGTATAACAGAAACGGATGTCTTTGTATTTGGTTTTATTATAATATTACCTGCAATCAAGCTAATCATTCCGGCTTTACCTGATAGTTTGAATGATAGTTTCAGATTATATGTTCCAGGTACTGCTCCCTGCAACTTTACCTCTTTCCCTTCTTTGAGGAGTTTGAAAGTTGAGCTGGATATCAGATCTCCCATAGCCCTGATATTTACGGCTAAAGGAGCCTTTTCACCTGCATTTAAATTTGCATAACTCTGTTGTATCCAAACCTGGTTCCAGCAGCGTTCATTTTTTACAGTAATGCCGTTATCGAGTTTATAATTGTACTCTGATACTGGTTGAGCCTGCAAAGAAGCGATCATCACCATCATAAGAGTTAATAATGATAAAAAGTTTTTCATGGCAGTAATTTTTAATGAATTGAGAAAGATCAAATCAAAGTTACACCATTTAACTTATTGATTCAAATTTTTTTTTAATACCTGATCAACGAAGGAGAGTTATTAATGCGGTTATTCAATAGTTCTTATTAAGTGAATTTTGATCAAAGGTTCTTTACGGACATTTTCCACCTGATAAAAAACACATGTTTCTAAATACCCGGCTCCGGTTTCTTTTCATACATTAATAACTTGGTGTTTTTTTATGAATTCCTGATCAATGTCAACACCTGACCCTGGTCCGGTAGGGACTTTGACGGTACCATTAACACTCTTTAGGAGCGATGTTTTACACTCAAAATCAATATCGGTCTGAAATCCTTTGAATTCATGATAATGCAAGGCATTGGGAAGGGCTGAAACAAAATGCATCATATATAGAAATCCTAAATCACCTCCTGACATGTGTGGAGTACATAATTTTCCAAGAGCATTAGCCATAAGAGCAACTTTCATCGAACGGATCATCCCGCCAAAATAGTACGTATCGGGCTGAACGATCTGTACACCATCATTTGCAATAAGCCAGCGAAATCCGTGAAGACTGTATTCCTGTTCTCCACCGGCAACAGGTATTTTAAGTGCATCAGCCACCTGTTTGGTCTCTTCATACCAATCGAATTGAACCGGTTCTTCAAAAAATTCAAATTTATACTCTTCCAGAAGTTTTCCGACACGGATAGCTTCCTCAACAGAATAGAAACCATTTGAGTCAGCATAGAGTATCATATCATCCCCGAAGGTCTTGCGTACCAAAGGGATGATTGTTTCAGTTCTTCCTGCAGGACCAACTGCATTAATATCGTTAATCATAAACATTAATCCGCCAACCTTAATCTTTAGGGCCCGCGCATTGTACTCAGCGACATCGCGTTTTATAAGTTCAATTGACTCTTCAACTGATTTCTCACGGTATTCAGTAGCCTGATAAACAGCAACTTCCGGATGGTGGATATCACCTATCAACTGGCCGATTGACTTTTGTGCAATGCGACCCATCATGTCAAGAATGGCAAATTCTATTGTTGCAAGAGGAACGCCTATAGCCATTCCTGATAACCTGAAATTGAGATTGTAGATATAAACTTTTTCTAATAAAATGTCGAGATCACGTGCATCTTTGTTTATAAAAAATGGCTGTAAGAGATTGAGAAAAACAGGGTACAATGATCTTAATTGTCCGCTATGGCCAACAGAGATTCCTTCCGCCCCGTCGATGGATCTGACACGACATAAAAAACTATTTTTATATCTTAGTAATTCAAGCGTTTTTATGATGACGGGAGTAGTGAATAACTCACTCTTAAAGACCGGTTTTTTCAGAATATCATCAAGCCTTGAATAATCTGTGCCGGTTTTTGCCGAAATAGTATCAGTTCCAGACATGCTGAAAGATGAAGCAGGTATTGTGGCAGCTATCCCACCAGCAAGGGCGGTGGATATAAATTTTCGTCTGTTGGTTTCCATTATAAGAGTTTTATAATTGTCATTTGTAGTTTGAAAATATTTTCAGCTAATAATTATCAATTCATGGTCAGAAATTGAATCGATCACAAATTTGACCCACCCATTCTCGATGGAGACGGAAGGTTTCTGATGAGACACCATACACTGAAGATTTCTGAATTGGATCTCTTCCGGCAATCTGATCCTTACTTTCACAGGTCCAACCGGGATAAATTCGTCAACCGGTTGACGCCAGGTTCCTGCACTTGTCAGATTAACTATATGTAAAATAATTTTACCTGGCTGACTGTAGAGGTTACAGTCGAAGAGTCCGGCACATTTGATCTCCAGCGGGATATTGTCTTTAGAAGCCCATCGAACCAGGTTTGCCAGAAGATTCCCATGGTCAGGAAGGTTATACCGGCCAAACTGTCTGTCAAGGTCTGCTGGCATAAACACTATCCGACTACCTGCGGCAGTTTTGTTCAATATCAAACCAGGGATATCCGTTTTCGGCTCACGCATCCATGCTGTCTCAGGAGGATATATAGGAAACTGGGGAATAAAAGTCATGAGCACTTCTGTTCCTGCGTCAGTTACTGACGGCTCGAGGAGTCCACCGAAGGAGATAATATCTGTTTCTTCGAATCCTTTAAGTACAGGATGGCGTTCACCATTAATTTGTGGTTCGAGACCAGTTTGGGGACCATCAATATTTCTTCGTAATTCGGGAGTCAGACGCAGGTAGGTATGATATGTGTCACTTATCAATTCTCTGAAAGCTGTACCTGATTTAGATTTATCCTGATCATGTATATGGGTACCAAACAAGTCTCCCAGAGCATAATCTGAACGACGCTCACCCCATTCATTAAACAGACTGCTTTCGCCGGTGGCAATCAACCCTCCTCCGCCTTCAGCAAAATTCCTTATTCCGGCGATCTGGTCATCTGTAAGGACTCCTAAACTTGGCAGTATCAATAAAGACAGCTGCCCTCCATGTCGGCTAATATGATCAGCATTTACAGGCAGATATGGTATTCTTGCCCTGATAAGTGCCTGAGTCATCCCACGCCACGGTAGCTCTACCATTAGCTCGTACTCATCGCGTCCGTAGAAATCCATATTCTGTTGCGACCAGAGGACTCCCACTGTGGCTAAAGGTTTCCTGTTTATTAAAAATTCCTGGTTAGCTTTATGCCATTTGAAAATTGCCCCGGGGGTATGATACATACGACGATCTTCATGTGAGGCACCAATATAGTGCCACCAAGGTTGAATTCCTCCTGCCATTCCTTCGAACATCCACATGCTTGCTTCCGGAGCTGGTTTACACGCCAGCCTGAAGGTAGGTCTTCCGGCCTGATACATTGCCATACTTTCCGGAACAAGCTTGTCCCAGCCAAGCAGTCCGTGAATGAGTTTCCCTGTATCTGCGTTTTGCTGAAACCCTCCCGCATCGTTGCGTGCCTGTGAATCAAGCATTATAATGTCAGCCCGCTGACAGATCGCTTTATAATCGCGAAAACTCTTTGACTGTCCGCTTACGGCACCACTGTTCATCCCCGACCAGATGCAATACATACCTCCGGCTTTTTTAGTAATCCTGTTATTAAGATCCCATATTTCCAATCTCCGGTCATAATTCCACCGGATCCATTCACGGTATCCCTGATCATTCCAGTTCCTATGAGTTGGCAGGTCCCTGCCTGATGTTTTTTTAAAATTCTTTTTGCAGTTTTCACAATAACAAATTGTATCACGTCCAAGACCACTCCAGCTATTATCTGTGAATCCTTCAGGATGATATAATTTGATGATTTCTGTAAGGATTTCAGGGATATGTTCATTATAATAAGGGCTGTTGACACATGTAATAAATAACTCACCGGCTTTGTATGGTTTTCCTTCTGAGTCGATGGCAAACCAATCGGGGTGTGCATTGTAGAACTCTTCATGAGCGCGATTGGAATCCATTCTTGCAAATACAGCCAGTCCCTCTTCATGGGCGGCACGACATAAATCGCCAAAAAGGTCACGTCCTTCCAGATACAATGCCTGATGATGAAGTGCGACTTTGCTTGGATAATAAGCTACAATTCCACCGGCATTTATTATAACACCTTGTATTTCTGTGCTTTTCCAGTGCTTTCGCCACCATGAAATATCGTAGTGTGCCGGATCTTTTTCTGTAATATTTGTCTGACCCCAGCGTGTCACCCTAAGGTACCATGGGATTTCCCCGGTATTTACTAAATCGTCGTGAGAACCGGCCAGCGATATGTTAAGAAGATCAGTCCCTGCAAAGGTAACGGTAGCTGCAACAGCTTTCTTCAGGAATGACCTGCGGCTATTGACATCATTGTGAGCAACCGGGTAGATTCCCGATGTTTTGTTTACAAGATTCCTTTTATCCATTTTTCAATGTATGAGGATCAAAAGGTAATCAAAATAACAATATGTTAATATTCAGATAATTAAATTTGAGAATTCATTTTTTTTATTTTCTGCTTTATGCTCTGTGCTCTGTGCTCTGAGCTCTGAGCTGTTCTGATTTTAAATATTGAATTTTACCTGTCACTTTAAATTTTAAATAACATATTAACAATACGTTAACAGTATATTAACCTAAAATATAGAAAGAGTAAGTAACATTTGTGTTTAAAAGACGTCTTTACTTTATAATTAACCTAAAACTGATTACCATGGATCATGTTGTTTACCTTGATGCAAAAGCAAAAGAGCTGGAAAACCTGGTTATGGGTAACAAGACGATGATTATCCGTGCTGCAGCTGTGAGACAAATACTGCATGGCAGTGTAACTGAAGGCGATGTTTTGTATTTTATCAATAATAACGGAGAAAAAGAGGTTAAAGCAAGGGGAGTTGTGTCCTCAGTTTTCAATTATAATGAATTGTCTGAAGAAGAGTCATTTGAGACAATAATCCGAAATCAGGACAAACTTCAGTTACCGGATGAACAGTTTGAGAAATTGGCAGGTAAAAGCTACCTGATTTTAATTGGCCTTGATGGCATTGAAAAGGTTGAGCCATTCAGGATTAAGAATAGCAATTATGCCAATACGGATGACTGGCTTCCTGTCGGAAAAATAGAAATGGTCACTTTCAAACAAAGTTAGTGTAGAGTGCAGAGAATTATATGTTATCAGAATCAGCGCAAATAACCAGCAACAAATAAATAGATCAGGAAAAATACTGTTATTTTTTAAATCTCATTGAAGCGGATAAGCATCTGTCTCTTTTCATCCCAAAGCCTCAAAAACAACGATTCAAAAGCCGATATAAATGTAATTGGTGTCACATCCTGGAAAAGAGGATTTTCATCGTAACATTTTTTCAGGTTATAGTTAGGTATCAGAGGGCTAAGATGATGGATGTGATGATAACCAATATTGCCTGTAAACCAGTTCAGAAGTCCGGGAAGCTTAAACAGAGAGCTCCCTTTTAATGCAGTTGATTTATAATCCCAGTTTTCTGTTTTTGTCCATAATACAGATCTGAACTGATGCTGAATATAAAATAGCCATACTCCGTGCGCAGTTGCAATATAGAGTATTGGCAATTGTATCAATAAGTAATTCTTCCAACCCATCATCCATATAAGTAATAAGATGCAAATAATAATTGCAATGCTCGAAAGATGTACATATAGTTTCTCTTTGAGCGACATATTTTTTTTAGTGAACCGTTGCAGGATGGTGA
>JGI20214J51088_10001659_pt1 | contig 15132 bp, 14 predicted proteins | sample WetSurMetagenome_FD_51088 | JGI IMG/M metagenome (IMG submission 51088) | reverse complement strand
TGACAACAGGAAAAATGATCTGACAGATAATCTCAAAAGGCTTCTCGAATCGAAAAATTCCGAAATAACAAGTCTTAAAGCACTAATTAAAAGTGATTCGGAACTTATCACACTAAGGAAGAGAATTACTGCATCAGCAGAATCACAGTACGAAAATGGAACCATCACCGCTTCTGAATATCTCAATGAGATGAACTCAGAGCGTCAGGCTGTTGTAAATTACGAGATCCATAAAATAAACCTTGCGTTGGCGAATATAGAATACCTAAATATCAGCGGGAAGGAGATAGAATAAACCACCCCAAACCCACCATATGGGGTGCTTTGCAATCCGATTCTTTGCTTTCCCCCCGGTTTGGGGGGCAAGGGGGTTGAGAAAAAGGGTATGAAAAAAAAGAAATTGAATAGTATAAAACAAAATAACATTATGAAAACCAGATCATTAATAATTTTGGCAGCCATCCTTCTTGCTGGCTGCAAAAACAAGACAGACCAGGCTGATGCTTTTGGCAACTTTGAAGCGACAGAAGTAATGATTTCAGCTGAAACCAGTGGCCGTATTCTGCTGTATAATGTAACAGAAGGATCGGATATTAGCCAAGGCTCAACAATTGCTCTGATTGACACCACTCTCTTCCATCTGCATAAAGCTGAGATCGATGCCGGGATGAAGAGCGTCAGAACACGAATCAGCTCTATCACTGCTCAAAATGACATTCTATATCAGCAGGTCGAAAACCTGAAGGTTAATATTACCAGGATCCAAAACATGCTCAGGGATGATGCTGCAACACAAAAACAATTAGATGATCTTACGGGACAGGTTGCAGTAATTGAAAAGCAGATTGCAGCCAATAACACACAAAAAGCGTCTGTGGCTGCTGAACTTTCTGTATATGAATCGAAAAAAGCAACAATAAATGAACAGATTAACAGAAGCAATGTTAAAAGTCCTCTTAAAGGAACTGTTATAGAGAAATATTCAGAGGCTGGTGAGATAACTGCTGCAGGCAAACCTTTGGTTAAGATAGCTGATCTTTCAGTTATTAAACTTAAGGTATATGTAAGCGGGGCTCAAATCGGAAACATAAAAATGGGTCAGCAGTGTACAGTCAGAACAGATAACGGAGAAAAAGGATTCACTTCATTCACAGGAACGATCAGCTATATTTCAGCCAAGGCAGAGTTTACTCCCAAAATCATTCAGACAAAAGAAGAACGGGTAACATTGGTCTATTCCGTGAACATTGATGTAGTTAATGATGGCACTCTCAAATCAGGAATGCCGGGTGAAGCAATCTTCACAGTAGCCAAAATCAAGGTAATATGACCGGAATAGCAATCGAATCATCAGGTATCGCCAAAAGTTTCGGAACAACTAATGCGCTGAAAGATATTTCATTCTCTGTAAATGAATCAGAGGTGTTTGGTTTTATAGGTCCCGATGGTGCAGGAAAAACTACACTATTCAGGATCATAACCACTCTGATGTTACCTGATAAAGGATCGATGAAAGTTCTTGGACTGGATTGTATTACTGATTATAAAGAACTCAGAAAAAATATAGGCTATATGCCAGGAAGATTCAGCCTGTATCAGGATCTTACAGTAGAAGAAAATCTCAGCTTTTATGCCACTGTTTTTGGAACGACAGTTGAAGAAAACTATGAACTCATATCAGATATCTATTCACATATCGAACCATTTAAAAAAAGGGTTGCAGGCAAGCTTTCTGGAGGAATGAAGCAGAAACTGGCATTATCATGTGCGCTGATCCATAAACCCAGGCTTCTTGTTCTGGATGAGCCTACTACGGGAGTTGATGCGGTATCAAGAATGGAGTTCTGGGATATGCTTGAAAAGCTTCGACAACATAAGATAACTATTATTGTATCTACTCCCTACATGAATGAAGCAATGAGATGCGACAGGGTGGCTCTGATACAGGATGGAATAATTCTTGCAATTGACGCACCTCAAAAGATAAGGGATGGTTTCAGCAGGAAACTCTTCACTGTAAAGTCGTCCGAAAAATATAAGCTTATAAATATTATCAGAAAATATTCCGCGACGATTTCAGCATATCCCTTCGGCGACTCTGTACATGCAACATTTATCAATGACAAAACAGATACCGCGCTTTTCGATTTCCTTAAAAATGGAGGTATCAATGATGCTGTTATTGAGGAGGCTGAAGCCGGAATAGAAGACAGATTCCTTGAACTGATGGAAAAAGGCGTAACGGTATAAAAGTGCAACTGTAAATAAGGTAACCGAATTAAATTACTCTAAAGAAATAGATGAATAATACAGTAATACATGTTCATAACCTGGTAAAGAAGTTTGGAAACTTTGTTGCCAATGATAACCTGAATTTCGAGGTTTTCGGAGGGGAGATATTCGGGTTCCTCGGAGCTAACGGAGCTGGAAAAACAACAACTATCCGAATCCTCTCAGGCTTGTCAAAACCAACATCAGGAGATGTTAATGTTGCCGGATATGATGCATACAGGCAAACTGAACAGATTAAAAAGAATATAGGTTATATGTGTCAGAAGTTTTCACTGTATGAAGACCTGACTGTAAAAGAGAATATTACACTTTATGGCGGTATATACGGTATGACCAAATCGCTGATTAAGAAAAGAACTCATGACCTTCTGGAAAAACTTCATTTCCAGGAATTTGAGAACAGGCTAATTTCCGACCTGCCACTTGGACTACGACAAAAACTTGCCTTTTCAGTTGCTGTTCTTCATGAACCCAAAATTGTTTTCCTCGACGAACCTACCGGGGGAGTTGATCCGATTACACGCCGGCAATTCTGGGAAATGATTTATGAAACAGCTTCTTTTGGAATAACTGTTTTTGTAACAACACATTATATGGATGAAGCTGAATACTGCGACCGGATATCAATAATGAGCGATGGCAAAATTGTTGCTCTAGATACACCAGGAAACCTTAAAAAACAATATGATGCTGAAACAGTGGAAGAAGTGTTCATTAAGATAGCAAGACCAGTTTATAACGCTGTTTATTAACTATATACATGAAACGATTCATAGGGTTTGTTAAAAAAGAGTTCCTGCATATTTTCAGGGATTACAGGACACTTTTTATCCTGTTCGGTATTCCTGTAGCACAGATCCTGATATTCGGTTATGCAATAAGTACTGATATTAAAAATGCAGGGATTGCAATTCTTGATCTGTCTCATGATGAAATAACTCAGGAATTAACAGACAAAATAATATCATCAGGGTTCTTTAAAAGAACCGAAAACCTGATTAATTACAACGATATTGACAGGGTCTTTAAAAAGGGAAAAACTAAGGCTGTTATAATATTTGAAAAGGACTTCGGTAAAAAGATAGCAAGTGAAGGAAATGCATCCCTGAGTATAATTGCAGATGGGTCAGAACCAAATACTGCAACTCTGGTAACAAATTATACATCAGCAATTGTCAGTGATTTCAACATGGAACTGGCAGGCCAGGTCGTCAATAATTCTGTCCGTATTAAACCTGAAGTCAAAATGTTTTATAATCCTAATCTGAAAAGTCATTTTATGTTTGTTCCGGGGGTTATAACATTAATTCTGATACTGATTTGTGCGCTAATGACTTCTGTTACAATTACACGTGAAAAAGAGTTTGGAACAATGGAGGTCTTGCTGATATCACCCCTGCGGCCTATCCAGATCATACTCGGAAAAGTAATGCCATATTTCCTACTTTCCTTTATCAATGTCCTACTTATTCTGCTATTGTCATGGCTTGTATTTGGACTACCGGTAAAAGGAAGTATCATACTCCTTCTTGCTGAATCTATGCTTTACATATTAATGAGTTTAACTCTCGGAATTCTGATATCAACTGTTTCAGAGACAATGCAACAGGCAATCTTTATTTCGCTGATAGGACTTATGCTGCCGACAATACTTCTTTCGGGGTTTATCTTTCCTATTGAAAACATGCCCAAAATTTATGACTATATAAGTATGATATTGCCGCCCAGATACTTCATCATAATAATTAAAAATATTATGATAAAAGGTACAGGACTTTTGTATATATGGAAAGAGACTCTTATCCTGATAATTATGACATTGATCTTTATTGGATTGAGTGTACGTAAGTTTAAGATAAGACTAGAATAAAATGAAGGGGACAGGGGGCAAAAAAATGGGAAATAAAGTTACGAAATCCCGTAAAGCGGGGATATAAGTTATAAGATGAGAACAGTATTATACCTGATAAGAAAAGAGTTTATCCAGATCTTCCGGAATAAATTTATATCAAAGGCTATTTTTGGAGTTCCTATCGTTCAGATGCTGATATTGGTCCCTGCAGTAACATTTGAAATAAAAAATGTCAGGCTAACAATTATTGACAATGATATGACCAGCGAATCGAGAGGGCTGGTAAGCAAGCTTGAGGGTTCTTCATTTTTTAAAATCAATTTTTCCTCCTTTTCCGAAAGCGAGGCCAATAACCTGCTGCATCGGAATAAATGCAGTATGATACTTAATATTCCCTCAGGTTTTGGTAAAGACATCGGAAGCGGGAATCAGGGTAAACTCCTTGCTACAATCGATGCAATAAATGCCTCGACCGCCCAGCTTACCTGGGCCTATTTTAACGGAGTTATCCGCGATTATAATCTGGATTTAATAAAAGAAAACATAAACACCAATCCATTAATTGCCATTCCAAGGATAAACATCACAAACAGGTATTGGTATAACGAAATGTTAAACTACAAATACTATATGCTGCCAGGGATACTTGTGATCCTGGTTACTGCTATAGGTTTCCTGCTTGCCGGATTAAATATGGTCAGAGAAAAAGAGATAGGAACTATTGAACAGATAAATGTTACTCCCGTAAGAAAGTATCATTTCATTTTAGCCAAAATGGTACCCTTCTTCTTTATCGGACTGGTAGATCTTGCCCTCGGATTAGTGATAGGGAAACTCGCATTTAATATCCCTTTTGAAGGAAGCATACTGCTCATGTTCTTTGGAGGGTCAATTTTTCTGATTGCCGTACTGGGGTTGGCACTTTTCATTTCAACCTTTTCAGGAACTCAACAACAATACATGTTTGTTGCATTCTTCTGCATGATAATTTTCATCCTTATGAGTGGTATCTTCACTCCCTTTGAGAGTATGCCAATGTGGGCTCAGGATTTTAACCTTGTCAATCCTGTTTTCTACCTGATTCGTATTAACAGGATGGTTATGCTTAAAGGATCAACTATTCACGATATAAGCAGGGAATTATATTCCCTGGGAATAATTGCTGTCACTTTTTCCTTACTGGCAGTAAGACGTTACAGGAAAACTTCATGAATCCAAAAATTTCCCGAAGATTTCGCAGATTTGCACTGATAAACTATAAATACGTTGAGAGAAGATCATCAGCATGATCTGATGGAAATTAAACTAAAATTAAATCATCTTTATTTTAGAGAAACTACTGCTTCCACTGGCCAGTGGTCGGAGATGTAAATGCCTTTTTCCTTCTTTATTATAGTGCTGTGACTCAATACTTTCATGCCATTTTTAACGAAAATAAAATCAACTCTTCCCTCTCCTGGTTTATCAGAGAAACCATTAAATGTATAGCCAGGTCCTGATGGTTTCTTTTCAGAGATCACGTAAGAGTCTTTAAGCAGAGGTACACTTTCATCCGGGCCAGTTAATATTGCATAACCCTGGCTGGAGGTCAGCATATTGAAATCCCCTGTTATTATAAATGGAAAACCGGCCGTGATCTTTTCAACCTCCTTCAGGAGAATTTTTGAACTCATAATTCTTGCAGTATCAGAATCATGAGCAAAATGTGTATTAAAACAAAAAAAATGTCCATGGCTCTTCCTGTCCACAAGTTCTGTCCATGTTACAATTCTCGGCAGGGAAGCTCCCCATCCTATTGATCCCGGAATCTCGGGTGCATAAGATAGCCAGAAAGTGATTGTTCTGACCATATCAAACTTCTCCTTCCTGAAAAATACAGGGTTTATCTCCCCTGCCCTTGCACCATCATCTCTTCCAACACCAATTGAGCTATATTCTGTCAGGACAGAGTCCAGAACCTCATACTGATTCCATAAAACCTCCTGCATTCCTATAATATCCGGCTTTTCTTTTATGAGAAAATTATAAACCTGAGCTGCCCTGTTTGACCAGGCATTGATACTGTCTCCCTGATTATCATACCTGATATTTAATGTCAAAACCTTAATTGAATCCTTCTCTGAATCGTTGATACAACCCGTAAGAATCAGGAAAAATATTACATTAAAAGAAATAAATAGTTTTATCACTTCCCCTCCCTTTTTCCCAAAGATAATCAACAGAAATCAAATAATCATCATTGTGATGACAAAGCTGCACTATATCAAAGCAGAATGGTGGTATAGCTATTATTTATATATTTGTAAAATTGTTTAAATCTCCGATTCATCTCTTATTTTAAGATGTTGTATCCACGGGAAATGATAATCATATTTTACCAAAATATTCTGATTGATGCCTGATATCATAAAGCTTTTACCCGACTCTGTAGCCAACCAGATTGCTGCTGGGGAAGTTATACAAAGGCCTGCTTCAGTGGTAAAGGAGCTGGTTGAAAATTCGGTTGATGCGGGCGGGAAAAACATCAGGGTGATAATAAAAGACTCAGGGAAGACTTTAATACAGGTAATTGATGATGGAGCGGGTATGTCTGAAACCGATGCCCGGTTATCTTTTGAGAGGCATGCTACATCAAAAATCACAACAGCCCAGGATCTCTTTGCCATTACAACAAAAGGGTTCCGTGGTGAGGCACTGGCATCTATAGCAGCTGTCGCTATGGTTGAGCTTAAAACCCGCCGCGACGAAAACGAAACTGGAATCCTGGTGATAATAAACGGCTCCAAAGTTGAAAAACAGGAGCCCTGCAGTTGTCCTGTCGGATCAAGTTTTTCCGTTAAAAACCTTTTTTTCAATATTCCGGCCCGACGAAAATTCCTTAAATCTGATAACACCGAGATCAGGCATATCGTAACTGAATTTCAGAAGATTGCACTTGCACACCCCGATATCAGATTCTCTCTCCATCATAATGACAGTGAAGTTTATAATCTTTCTCCGGGGAACCTCAGACAACGTATTATAGGAGTATTCGGAAAACAGATCAATCAGGATCTGATAACACTTGAAACAGAAACTAGCCTGATAAGCATCAGAGGATTTATTGGGAAACCCGAAAATGCAAGACGTACATACGGTGAACAATTCTTTTTTGTGAATAACCGTTTCATGAAACATCCTTACTTCCATAAAGCTGTTGTTGAAGCTTATCAGAATATTCTTCCCGTTGAAGCAATACCTTCATATTTCATCTTTATGGAGGCTGATCCGGCTTCTATTGATATTAATATTCATCCTACCAAGACTGAGATCAAATTTGAAGATGAAAGATCAATTTGGCAGATTCTTATGGCATCAGTACGGGAAGCTCTTGGAAGGTTCAATATTGTACCGTCACTTGATTTTGAAAATGAAGCTTTGATCGATATTCCTGTTAGGGGTGCTTCGAATCACATTCCCGAACAACCTAAGATTGAGATCAATACACAGTATAATCCTTTTGATAAGGAGGACCGGTCACTTGAAAGACCAGGATTCATTGAGCGGTTTGAGAGAGAAAACACTGCAAATTGGGAAAAGCTCTACTCAGCCCTTGAAAAAGAAAATGAAAATCCTGAACAATTTGAAGTTATAAAAGAATCTCAGAGGAAGTTCCTCCATATAAAGAACAAATATATTGTTTGCCCAGTCAAGTCGGGACTTATGCTTATTGACCAGAAAAGGGCGCATGAAAGGGTTTTATTTGAAAGATTACTTGAAAACCTCAGCAATAATCGTGCTGTAAGCCAGGTCGATATGTTCCCTGTAACCGCAGAATTAAATCCATCTGATTACTATGTTTTGAAAGAAATAGAAGAGGAGCTGGAATTGTTAGGATTCAGTATTCAACATTCGGGCAATAATAAAATTACTATCACTGGTCGGCCAACAGATAGTGATTCTTATGATCCTCTTGAATTGCTGGAGATCATACTCGAGGATTATAAAAACACACAGGTTGATCCTTCTAAAGGGGCAAAAGAAAAAATCGCTGCTGCAATGGCAGGTGCTGCAGCTATACCATACGGAAAAGCATTGTCGCAGAATGAAATGGAAGATCTGTTCGATACTTTGTTTGCATGCCAGGCACCAAATTATTCTCCAAAAGGGAAGCCGGTAATCAGCATTATTACACTGGAAGATATTGATAAAAGATTTAAATAGAAATTGGTGACAAATTGTCTGTATCCGGAACATAAAATGTTTTGGCCCGACAATTGAAGTTAAAAAATGTTTAAAAAAAATCATAGATGAACGGATTTGGAAGAGGCTTTTTAGGGTTACCCCCGGTTGTGAAGAACATAATAATGCTTAATGTTTTAATGATTCTGGCTTTATATGCTGCACAGAGCGTTTTTGGAGTTGATCTCAACAGTATACTTGGTCTTTATTTCCCGAAATCTGAACAATTCATGCCTGTGCAGATTGTTACCCACATGTTCATGCATGCAAATTTCTTCCCGCACCTTCTCTTTAATATGTATGCACTTTTCATATTTGGCCCGGTGCTTGAAAATGTATGGGGCCCAAAAAGGTTTTTCATATTTTACATGGTTTGTGGACTTGGTGCAGCAATGACTCATGAATTGGTTATTGCATTCCAATATAACCATCTGGTTCAGAGCCTCAGTCCCGAAAATCTGCAACTCGTACTTAATGACGGAACAGAATATATAAAACAGGGAAAAGTTTTTACTGATGAGACAATGAAGAACCTCCAGATATTACTTAATACGCCTACGGTAGGAGCTTCCGGAGCTATATTTGGTGTTCTGCTTGCCTTCGGGGTTCTCTTTCCTAATACTCAGCTTATGCTCCTGTTTCCACCTATACCAATAAGAGCCAAATATTTTGTCCTGTTCTATGGTGCCCTTGAACTATTTCTTGCGGTATCACAACCAGGCAGCAATATTGCACATGCCGCCCACCTTGGAGGTATGCTGTTTGGATATCTGCTTATCAGATACTGGAGAAAAACCACTAACACACTATATTAATGGGAATCTGGGACGACATTAAGAAGACTTTCAGGAATGGAAGCAATCTTACCAGGCTTATATATATAAATATCGCTGTATTCCTGCTGATAACAATTGTGGCCATTATTGGGTTTTTAATAAGTAACCCTCAAATTTCCACGACAGCCCTGAATCTTTTTTCTGTTCCCTCATCACTTAATGCATTACTATTAAGACCATGGACGATAATTACATACATGTTCGTTCATAAAGATATCTGGCATATCCTGTTTAATATGTTATGGTTATACTGGTTTGGAACAATATTCCTTGAATACCTCGATCAGAGAAAGCTTGTAGCAGTTTATCTTCTTGGTGGCTTAAGCGGGGCATTTGTATATATACTTTCATTCAATATCTTCCCGGCATTTTCAGGTCTTGTCGTAGATTCTGTTGCAATAGGAGCTTCAGCATCCGTAATGGCTGTTGTTATTGCAATTGCTGCCTATGTTCCCGAATACACAGTTCAGCTCTTTCTTTTTGGAAAGATTAAAATCAAATACATGGCTCTCGCAATATTTGTTCTTACTTCAATTATGGACTTTTCAGTTAATTCAGGAGGTAAACTTGCCCATATTGGAGGCGCTTTCTTAGGATATTTCTATACACTTAACCTAAGACAAGGAAGAGATATCGGAAAGAGCTTCAACAAGATTATCGATTTTTTTGTGACAATTTTTAAACCCCGGAAGAAACTTAAAGTCACTCACAAAAAGGTAGCTACCGAGTACGAGTATAATAAGATAAAAGCAGATCACCAGGTTCGTATAAATAAAATCCTCGACAAAATATCCAAAGGAGGATATGACAGTCTGACAAAGGATGAGAAAGAGACACTATTTAAAGAAAGCCAGAAAAAAAATTGATCTCACGAATCAATACATTTATATAATCTTTATGCCAGCTTGTCAAAAATCAGAATTATGCAACACTATTTCTCATGAATACTGGTAAATTCGTATTTATATATTGCTGAATTTGAGAAAAGTCCTTTATAAGATCCTTTTAGCAGTAAATGTTTTTTTTGCTGTTGCACTTCTGATTTCTTACCTGGCAGTACATATCAGCCCGCAAGTTTTTGCACTTCCTGCTTTCTTCGGACTTTCCTATCCTTACCTCTTATTTATCAATATCTTATTAGCTATCATATGGGCCATGCTATTAAGATTTGAAGCTCTTATATCAGTAGCTGTGATCGCGATAGGATTTACCCATTTCTCAAATTATTTAAAACTAGCCAAGCCAGCCGGAGATCAGGTTAATACATTTAAAGTTATCAGCTACAATGTTCGTCTGTTCAATTATTATGAAAATAAGAATGGCACCAATTCCGAAAAGAAAGTACTTGAATTCCTGAGAGATCAGAAACCTGATATTCTGTGCCTGCAGGATTTATACGGATCAGGCGGTTCAGCTCAGAAAGAGATAGCAATTGGTAATACTCTTGGAGGAAAATACTATTCCCATATGAAAGTTTTAGGAAGCGGAAAAAACAGATTTTACGGGATTGCAACTTATACAAAGTTTCCGATTATTCGCAAGGGAGAGATTGTTCATTCACGTTCTTCAAGTCTTTCAATTTATACAGATGTCCTGATCGGGAATGATACTTTCAGGATATACAACAGCCATCTCCAATCCTTCAGACTTAAAAGTATGGAACGTTCTTTCATCGAAGAAATGACCACATCTGACGATAATGAAACACTCGGTGATGTTAAAAGCCTATCCCTGAGTCTGAAAAAAGGATTTGTCAGAAGAGCATTTCAGGCAGAGGTACTTAAGGATAATGTAAACAAATCGCCATATCCTGTAATTGTTCTGGGTGATTTTAATGATACTCCGGTTTCGTATGCTTACAGGAAGATAAGGAAAGGGCTTAATGATTCATTTGTAAACTCTGGATATGGTGCCGGGTTTACATATAGGGGAAACTACCCTCCAAACAGGATTGACTACATACTATATGATAATGCCCTTATTAACACTTATTTTGAAATAATAAAAGTCAAGTATTCTGACCACTATCCGATTATTTCATATTTCAGGAAGAAGAGTTAGAACGGGAGATTCCTGAAGTCCACATTACCTCCGGAGATTATCAAACCTGTCTTTTTACCCCTGAAAACATCAGGATTTTCTTTTATTATGGCAAGTACCGTTGCTGAAGAGGGTTCAATTATTATTTTCATTCTTTCCCAGACAAGCAGCATGCATTCAATAATTGAATCTTCCTTTGCTGTTAAGATCATATCAACGTTACTTCTTATTATCGAAAAGGTTAGCTCACTTAGAGATGTGAGCAATCCATCTGCTACAGTCTGAGGTTTAACAGAAGGAGTCAGAGTACCGGTATTGAAAGAAATAAATGCATCATTTGCATTGAAAGGCTCTGCACCAATGACCAGAATATTCTTATCAGTTCCCTTTACGCTGATTGAAGTACCACTCATCAGCCCACCACCGCCGATTGGTGCAATAACTATCTCAAGATCTTTTTGCTCCTGCAGGAGTTCCAGTGCAGCTGTTCCCTGACCACAAATAACATTGAAATTATCATAGGGATGGATAAGTATTGCACCCGTTTTTTCCATAATCATCCTGGTGGCTTCCTCACGACCCTGCAAAGTTGGAGTACAGTAGGTTATATCTGCTCCGTAACCAGCAACAGCATTTTTCTTCACAACAGGGGCATTCGAAGGCATAACTATATGTGCTTTAACTCCGTTCATCCTGGCGGCAAGAGCAAGTGCAGCAGCATGATTACCAGATGAATGAGTAACAACACCTTTGATTTTTTCAGCAGAAATTAATGACATTACTGCATTAGTTGCCCCTCTGAATTTGAATGCTCCTACTTTCTGAAAATTCTCGCATTTAAAGAACAATTCACAGCCAAACAGATTATTGAGCTGCTGAGAACTCAATACCGGAGTTTTGTGAATAAATGGCATTATTTTAGAATGGGCCGCCTGAATATCGGCAATTAAGGGTATTCTCATTTCTCCTGTTTTCTCAAAAATAACAATTATTTATCTCTCCGGGTACATTCCTTATATTCGTGACATACTTAACCTCCACTATTTATTATACCTCTCCCTATCCACTGCTCCAGGTTGTCCTTTATAAATAACATGTCATTTTTTTGAAGTTTAACCACGGAGTCGCGCTGAGTTTTCACGGGGTAACACTGGTTAGTAAATCAGGATCCTTGAATTTATTCCTGAAAAGGTTATTCCTCATTAAATACTGTATGTAAATCTGTGTAATACATCAGTGAAACTCCGTGTATACCCGTGGTTAAAGGTTTTCATGATTGTTGCATATAAAGATTACCTCCTCCGGGAGAAGGTGTTAAAGGATCAGGCATATAAGTCATATTAATTGTCTTGGGGTATCAATATTCACCAAAATGAGAGGCAACAATCTGTGGCATACAGTTTATTCTTAACTTTGGATGAAAGTTAAAAAACATACTATGAGACCAGATACGCACCCATGGCATTCAATAGAGACAGGGAAAAATGCACCAGCTTTCGTTCAAAGCATAATAGAAATCCCCAAAGGATCGAAAGGTAAATATGAAATGGATAAGGATACAGGTCTGCTAAAACTCGACCGGGTGCTGTTTTCATCTGTTCATTATCCTGCAAATTATGGTTTCATACCCCAGACATACTGTGACGATCATGACCCTCTCGACATCCTTGTCATCTGTTCTATTGACGTTTTTCCGATGTGTATAGTTGAGGCAAAAGTTATTGGTGCGATGGAGATGATTGATGGTGATGAGCGTGATGACAAAATAATTGCAGTCGCAGGTAACGATATGTCTGTAAATTATTTAAATGATCTTTCAGAGCTTCCCCCACATACCCTTGTCGAACTAAAGAGGTTTTTTGAAGACTATAAGATGCTTGAACATAAAAATGTCATTGTGGAGCAATTCATGAACAGAGAAAAAGCATACGAAATAGTCATTGAGAGCATGAGACTTTACCAGGAAAAGAAAGATACACTGATACAACCTCAATAGTATATATTTGGGATCCTTCATTAATATATCCTGAGAAAACTTAAATGGGTAAATGTTAATAAAAAATCTGCTGATGCTAAAAAAAACGTATTATCGTTTTCAACTACCCGTAACAATAAATAACTTTGCCGCATAAAATAAAACTGATAAAAATGCTATATACTTATATACTGCCGGTAATTGAGAAACAGCAATTAACTGATACAAGCTCTGTAACCAACGTTGCAGAATTGCTTATGAAAGGTGGATTTATTATGATCCCCATTCTCCTTTTGTCTATTGTGAGTATATATTTTTTTATCGAACGGTTTATTTATATCCGGAAAAGCTCCGCTATAGATGGTACCCTTGTAACTGAAATAATCAATGAGATCCGGAATAACAGACCTGAAGAAGCACTAAAACTTAGTAGTTCCGATAGTACTTCAATCGGAAGAATTCTCGAAAGTGGTTTGAGCGGGACCGATAAATCATTGAGTGATATTGAAAAGAACATGGAATCTACAGCCAACCTGGAGATTTCTGAGATGGAAAAAAATTCGGGTTATCTTGGCATTATTGCAGGAATAGCACCAATGCTCGGATTTATTGGTACAATTTCCGGTGTTATTAAAATCTTTTATAACATCTCTCTGGCAGATAATATAAGTATAGGTATAATTGCCGGAGGATTATACCAGAAAATGATCTGCAGCGGAACCGGATTAATTGTCGGAGTTATAGCCTATAGCTGCTATCATTATCTGCAAATGATGATAGACAGGTATTCAATAGATATGCAGAGGCAGGTAAACGAAGTTGTAAAAGCTTTATAGAATGATTATTAAGAGAAAAAGACATTTTAAGGCTGAGGTAAGCACATCATCATTGAATGATATTATGTTCTTCCTTCTTTTATTCTTTCTGATCGTATCGTCCCTTGCTAATCCGAATGTAATAAAGCTTTTATTGCCTAACTCAAAATCAGCCCAGAATCTTAATAAACAGCAGATAACAATTTCTGTAACAAAGGAGAAGTTTTACTTTATCGACCAGCGCCGGATTACCTTCGATGATATTGAACCATTCCTTAAATCAAGAATAACCTCTCTCCAGGAACCAACAGTTATTCTCAGACTTGAGAGTTCTCTGACAGTTCAGGATCTTGTTGATATACTGGAAATCGGGAACCGGCTGCAGGTTAAGATGGTGATGGCTACAAATAAGAAAACCGGACCATAAACGACTATGTCCCTGGTTATGTGATATGAGCGGAGTTTGTTAAGAAGTGCCTAAAGTTCTATATTCCAGCATGCTATGCGGAATAGACGGGAGACAGATTGCAGGAGTTCAGTTCCCTGCCCGAACCAGCTATCAAATGGACCTTATCTCATTATTATCAGGAATAGAATTCCAATAATTATCCGATAATAACCAAAATGTACAAACCCATAATTCTCAACAATTTTCAAAAATACCTTAACAGCTATCCAGGCTGTAATAAATGCAATTAACAGCCCTATACTTAATAAAACGATTTCCTGTTTTGAGAAAATGATTGGAGTTTTCAGCAAATCATATCCGGTAGCGGCAAACATTGTTGGAACGGCAAGTAAAAATGAAAACTCAGTCGCTTGTTTTTTATCGAATCCGTTAAAAACTCCGCCTATAATTGTTGCTGCAGCTCTCGATACTCCGGGGATCATTGAAAAACATTGTATAAGACCTATGAAAAAAGCATTCTTATAAGAAATATCTTCGAGGTTAACTACTTTACTATTTTTCCCAGCTACTTTTTTATCAATTATTATTAAAATTATTCCACCTGTAACTAACGAAATTGCAACAATTATCGAATTAAATAGGTAGGTTTTAATAAAATCATATGCAAAAAATCCAACCAGGGCAGTTGGTAA
>JGI20214J51088_10001658_pt1 | contig 15132 bp, 12 predicted proteins | sample WetSurMetagenome_FD_51088 | JGI IMG/M metagenome (IMG submission 51088) | reverse complement strand
TGGTCGGGCTATAGTATCCAATCAGATGCCAGCGTCCTCTGAGTTTATTTCGGGTAAAGACGGATTGTGGCCGTTTGAGGAAACGAAGGAATCGGGTACCAAAACATTTTTTTTAGAGTGCCATTCAATTCTCTTGCACAGATCCCATACGTACTCTTATGACATTTCCCGGTACATACTTTTGAGATTGCATGGCCACGGGAAAAGAAATTGCTGATTCACTGTGTAAATTAGTAGATCGCGATCTTACCTTTATGCATATTTGCGGTACCCATGAAGCTGCGATTGCACGAACCGGACTGCGCAGTCTCCTTCCGGACCGGCTCAAAATTGTTATGGGTCCGGGATGTCCGGTTTGTATTACCCCACAGGGAGAGATTGACGCAGCATTATCGCTGGCAGACAAGGATTGTATCATCACTACGTACGGCGATCTTCTCCGTGTCCCGGGAGCACAGGGGTCACTTGAATCAAGCAGTGGTGACGTCCGGATTGTTCAGGGTATCCATAAGGCAGTTGAAATAGCCCGGAAAACAGATAAGGAAGTTGTTTTTATATCTGTTGGATTTGAAACAACCGCACCGACAGTTGCCGCAACAATACTCTCCCATCCCCCTGAAAATTTTTCCATACTCTCCTTTCATCGAATTGTTCCACCGGCGATGAAATGGCTTCTTGAACAAGGTGAAGCGAACCTGGCTGGTTTCATGCTTCCCGGTCATGTCTGTGCTGTGACAGGATTCGAGGACTATGAACAGTTTCCCGTCCCTCAGGTTGTTGCCGGTTTTGAACCTGACGATATTCTGCTGGGTCTCCTGATGCTGGTACGACAGGTTCTGAAAGGAACGCACAAGGTTGACAATGCTTATCCTCGCGCTGTTACCCGTGAAGGGAACCTCAAAGCGAAAAAGGTGATGTACGAAGTGTTTGAACCATGTGATGTTGAATGGCGCGGTTTTCCGGTGATTCCAGGTTCCGGGTTGCGGTTGAAGAAGGAGTTTGAACAGTACGATGCTCAAAAAAAGTTCAATATTACCTTCAGCCACATCAGCAAACATTCTGCCTGCATGTGTGACAAGATTCTCAGGGGAATATCTCAGCCAGCTGATTGNAAACTTTTTTCCCGGGTCTGCAATCCCAGAAACCCGGTAGGACCCTGCATGGTCAGTCACGAGGGGGCCTGTAAAATATGGCACCTCTATCAGAAGAAAAAAATCTAGAGAAAAGCTCTGGTAAAATTTTTGGATTGTATAAGACCCAGGAATGGCGGAAAATCTTATTACTGATCTTGCATGCCGTCTATTGTTTTTTGACAACCATTTGATAAGCATTTCAAGTGGAGCATCTTTTGATTTTCTTACCTTTTCTATCAGACTAATACGGTATGGCGTACTGTTCCCGGGCACGTTTTTGCAGCGTCATGGTTACAGAGTTCTGTACAGTTCCCGTCTCCAAAAGAAAAAAACAAAGCCTTGAAAACATCTTTCTTTTATCCTTGCATTTATAAGGGTAGGAAAGAGAATAAGTAAGGTCAAAACATGCCTCGGTAGGGTAGTGGACATCCTAGAAGCCTCCGGAGCTTTTGACCCGGGTTCGAATCCCGGCCGAGGCGTAGTACGTGTATTTTTTTTAAATTTTCACCTTTTAATGCTCTCGATACANCAGTATAAAAAAGACCGTTTTTAATCGTCAGGTTCTTTTACTATCATAATTTTTTTAGTATAAAATCTGTTTTCTTCCCAGCAGAAAGTATACTGTCGGTCCACTTTCGCACCGCTCAGGCCTGAACCTTATCCTTGCCAGAGTGGGAGATATCCGGTGCTATGTTGATCGAACTCCGCAAAGGGATGACACTCCAGCCAGGCACTTTTAATGCGGTAATAGCTCCCGGGAACGTGATGGTCTCCGCACTTAACACGAACCCAGAACTCCGGCGTTTCCTCTTCCTGTACGTGAGCGGCAATTACTCGCGCCTCCTTTCATCGATCAGCCGGGCATCCAAGAACTTCGAGATCCGCAGGGCATTCACGGCTCACCAGCTTTTTACGATACTGAAAGAAGCGAGTCACACCGTTGTATTCCTTGAACACGATCCAACGCTCTTTGATGGGGCAGAGAGTATGGTGCCTCAGATTGCGGGAATGCTCAAAGAAGTCGGTCGTGAGTCGCTGGTGATCCTGTATACTCCATCTATCGACCACTCGTTTTCCGTGTTGATGCGGCAGGCCGACCATATCATCGAGATCACACCGGCAGATGATATCAGGAGCACCACACTAGCTCGCAGCTCCTGCTCACACGGTAAAGGCGGCTTTCTTCCGTATACGCAGCAGACTCTGGAGGTGACGTGATGGGGAGGAGTTTCGAGAGCGTCCGACAAGGTGTAAAAAATACTGCCAACCATTGGGCCAGGTCATCACGGGCACTTAAAAGGGAGGAGCGGCAGTACGGTGAGAGACTGATAGAACTGGCAAAAAGACATTCGAGTGAAGCGTTCATTGCATGCGATGATCCGCTCGAAGCTGTGGTCTTTTCGGCACTTGTTGAGATAATCAAACGCCAGGACCAGATCGAATTGCTCCTGAGGGAAAATGTGGATCGTTGACTCGGCATACCGTGACGGAGGGATTGATCTCTGGACAAAGGATGGGACGGTAACAAAAGTCCATCATGATTACAATCCTCCCTTTTTCATCCACGTTCATGATCTGCATGCTCATCACGAGATGATCCATTCCCTTGAAGAGCGCTACGGTGCAAAAGAGGGTACAATCCGTACCATCTTTGGTGATATCCCGGGTTACTCAGTATATGCAGGTCGTGATGTCGCCGAAGCAATCGAACAACAGGCATCATTTGATGTACAGCTTTTCAATGTTGATGTGCGCCGGGACCAGCGATTCATGGCAGAGAAGGGAATTTTCCCCTGCAGCACAGAACATGATGCGAGATTCTCTCCAGAATTCTCACACGATCTGAATGTTGTAACGATCAACCTTCATGACAATCCTGCGCTTCCTGCACGGTGTTCCGATGTTGAGGTGATTCACGAATGCACCGAACGGCTGACTGGTCAGACCAGGAATGTGCTTATGGATCTCTTTGTGCTCATAACATCGATCGATCCGGATGTAGTTCTCATGCCGGATGCAGATTCCTGGATGCCTTGGATCCAGAAGGAGGCGCAAAAAAACGGGCTTGCCATGCCCTTCTCTCGGAACGGGAAGTACCGCCAGATGGATGCCCGTTCATACTGGAGTTATGGGAGGATGGAGCACAAAGAGTCTGCACTCATCCCGGACGGACGCATCCTGATCGACACTGAACAATCGTTCGTATACCAGGAGGGCGGGCTCGAAGGGGTGCTCATGGCCGCACGACTCTCCGGACTCTCGCCGAATCTTGCATCCCGTTTTACGCCGGGAACCCTTATCAGCAGTTACGAAGTCTATGAAGCGGTAAAGCGTGGCATCGCAGTTCCGTTCCGGAAGAGCGACCCGGAGATGATCCGGAACATTTCGCAGCTTCAGGAAGCGGACCGTGGTGGGATGATGTTCCAGCCAGTACCAGGTATCTTTGAAAACGTAGAGGAGATTGATTTCACCTCAATGTATCCGTCAATTATCGTGAACTCCAACCTGTCGCCTGAGACGATTGAGCACCCGGAACGTGCAGGTTTTCTTCCCGCAGTTCTTAAACCTCTTCTCGACCTGCGTCTGACTACCAAACGACTTAAAAAAACGGATACCCGGTTTTCGGGTATTGATTCTATCCTGAAGTGGATGCTTGTCACCTGCTTTGGATATACGGGGTACAAGAATGCAAAGTTCGGGAGGATTGAGGTACATGAAGGAATCACGGGGAAGTCCAGAGAGATCCTGATTCGGACAAAGGACATTGCAGAAGAACTGGGTTTTACTGTGCTGCATGGGATTGTAGACTGTCTTTGGGTTCAGGGGGATCCGGTTACTCTGCTGAAACAATCGGTCGAGAGCGAGATTGGAATTTCCACTGAGATCGACCATTTCAACTGGATCGTCTTTCAACCAATGAATGACGGCTTTGGGGCGTACAACCGTTACTTCGGCCGGCTGATCGATGGGGGCGTGAAGGTACGGGGGATTGCAGCACGGCGACACGATACCCCGGAGTTTGTCCGCTCAATGCAGACCCGGATGCTTGAAGTCATGTCCGGTGCTGCAACCATCGCAGAACTCGAAAACAGGAAACAAGAGATCAGGAATATTTACCGTGAGACGTTAACGTGCCTTCCTGAAGCAGACCCGAAGGCGATGGTAATCAACCGCCGGATAAGCCGGCTCACGTATGCCCACCGTTGCATTGAAAGTGCGGCAATCCATGCATACCGGAAGCATGACGCAGGGATCGCTCCAGGAATGAAGATCCGGTATGTAGTGACCGATGCCCGGAGATACCAGGTCGAGCCCGAATGGAATGCCACCGCTTTTGATCTTAACTATTACCGTAACCTGCTGGAAAAAGCATGGGAAGAGATTGCGTTTGCATTTCGCGCATGTTCTTTGGATGAAGGTTCCCGTGAGCAAACCGGTATAACCCCCATAAAGAATGCCAGTAAGATTCATTGCCTTGAGGAGCGCTCTCACGTATGAGAGATGATGGGAAATGCTGTTTTCACCGGGAAGCAGTGAGATAGATAAAGAAGCGCTTGCCCTGCATGCCAGGCACCATGGAAAACTGGAAATTCGGTCTAAGGTTCCGCTTAAGAGTAAACACGATCTCTCTCTCGCTTATACTCCGGGTGTAGCTGAAGTGTGCAGGGAAATCGCAAAAGATCAGAATCTTGCATACAGATATACCATGAAGGCAAATACGATCGCGATCGTCACTGATGGTTCTGCCGTTCTCGGGCTTGGTAACATCGGGGGGTATGCGGCGATACCTGTAATGGAGGGAAAAGCGATTCTGTTCAAGGAATTTGCCGGAATCGATGCGTTTCCTCTTTGTTTTGAAAATTATGAAACTGATTTTACTGACCAGGTAAAAAATATTGCACCGGTATTCGGTGGAATTAATCTCGAGGATATCGCCGCACCCAAGTGTTTTGAAGTTGAAGATGCCTTGCAGGATATCGGTATTCCCGTAATGCACGACGATCAGCACGGAACGGCCGTCGTTGTCCTCGCTGCACTTCTCAATGCCTGTAAGGTTACCGGGAAAAAATTTGAAGACCTGAATATTGTGATATGTGGAGCCGGAGCCGCTGGTTATGCAATAACCCGGTTACTCAAATGTATTGGGTATGATCCCAATGTCTGTACTCCTGTCAATGAAGTTATTGTGTGTGATACACAGGGAGTTATTTTCCGTGGACGGGAGGGGTTGTACAATAACAAGTATAAGTTCATTATTGCAGAAGAAACAAACCGCTCGCTGCGTAAAGGAACACTCGCGGATTCAATGCTTGATGCTGACGTTTTTGTTGGCGTTTCAGCACCGGAGATTGTCACCGAAGAGATGATCCGGTCGATGAACAGGGAACCGATTGTATTCGCGATGGCAAATCCGGTACCGGAAATATGGCCTCACGCAGCATTGAACGCCGGAGCTGCNGTCGTCGGGACCGGAAGAAGTGATTTTCCCAACCAGATTAATAATGTGCTCGCATTTCCGGGCATATTCNGAGGGGCACTCGATGCCCGGGCTACCCGGATTACTGATGAAATGAAGATTGCAGCAGCACATGCGATTGCACATTATATCAGAAAACCACGGAAGGATTGCATCCTTCCAAATATTCTTGACAGGAAAGTTACCTATGCGGTAGCAAAAGCTGTAGCAGTGGCAGCAGAGAGTTGCGGCTGCAACAGGGAATTATGAAAAATATTCAGATTCAATTGGTATATTTATGGAACGCTGGTCATCTTTTGACCGCCACAACGAGAGAGGGTATACCATGTCCCTGGTTGATCCGTTAATCAGACTTCTCCTGCNGGTTTAGTGAAATTCTAAAAAAAAGAACACATTTTTTCATGAGTAAAAGAACAATTGATAGTTTTTACGAGAATAAAAAAGATGTGACGCGTAGATAATTCAACNTGTGGGATAAATACTCTCTTTTTAAAAATGGCTTTCTGAGTGCTTCCATATTTTTCCCGGGACATGTTTTAGTATNTCGTTCAGATGATCCAAAAAAACACCGCGACCAGATTATCCGTAGCCGGTAATGTCATAGTTGATGGATGTAGAATTTTTTGCACATTCTTTCCCGTGGATAATTACTTCATCGACCATTTTTTTCAGCAGCGCCGGATAGATCGCCCCTACCATTTCCTGAACAGGNTTTCCATCGCAGAAAAATTTGAACGTGGGTGTGCTCCGGACCCCGTAACGTTCGGCAGTCCACTGGNTTGTCACGATGTTGATCCGGACAAAGATCANCGAATCCCTGTATTCAGCTGCANAACTCTTAAAATANGGTTCCATCTGGTGACAGAAAACACACTCGGGACTGTAAAACATGACAGCAACGGGTTTTGCTCCTNTCTCNACCGTTTTTTCCCAACTGAGATCATCGGCTTCGATCAGTGGTTCTTCTGTCATCAGATATCCTCTCAGCCAGACATTAGAGGATGCTGCACATATAGTTTGTCCCAATGCAGGCAAAGCGGCAGGTTTTCGTGATCCTATGATGTCATTTTATTGCACCGGGAATCTATATCACGATCAAGATCAGTGGAGTGAATAAAATGCTGATGCATATAGGCGGGAAAGAATACGAAGGCGGTGAAGGACACTGGATTGAGGTGAAAAATCCTGCGACCGGCGAACTGGTGGATCGTGTACCGGCCGGGACCAAAGAAGATGTGTCTGCTGCTGTTGATGCTGCTGAGGCGGCGTTTCGGCTTTGGGGAAAAAAATCCATGCGGGAGCGGGGTATAATACTGTTTCACGCAGCACATATTGTGCGGGATCAGCACCGGGACCTCGCACGACTTCTTACCCTGGAACAGGGCAAACCGATTCGTGAATCCGTTGATGAGATACGGGGTTTTGCCAATATCCTGGAGTTCTATGCCGGGATCTCTGCACACTCATCCGGCGATGTAATCCGCCTCGGCTCTGCCGGTGACTGCATGGTAATCCGTGAATCTTTTGGTGTCTGCGGGGCAATCATTCCATGGAATATGCCTGTGCTTATTATGGGATGGAAAGTGGGCCCGGCACTCCTTGCCGGGAACACACTGGTGCTTAAACCGGCATCTGCCACTCCGCTTACTTCCTTGAAACTTGCGGGAATTCTTGATTCAGCAGGTCTTTTACCGGGTGTGCTTAATGTAGTGACCGGAAGCGGGGAATCGGTAGGTGAAGCAATCGTGAAACACCCTGTCATCCGGAAATTATCATTCACCGGTGACTGCGCTACAGGAACCAAGATACGAGCACTCGCCGGTGCCCATTGTAAAGATCTGACTCTTGAACTTGGGGGTTCGGATCCGATGATCGTAATGCCGGACGCCTCGATTGAAAAAGCAGTCGAAGGAGCAATTCGCGGGAGGTTTTACAATGCAGGACAGACATGTACTGCAGTAAAGCGCCTCTATGTCCATGAAAAAATTTCATCACTTTTTATTCAGAAATTAAAAGAACGTATTGATGCCATCACAGTCGGAAATGGACTGGGTTCGCGGATCGATATGGGACCAATGAATAATGCAGCGCAGCGGGATACGATCTCTCAGTTAGTTGAAGAAACCCGCGAGAACAAGGAGGGAACTATTCTTACCGGAGGATCATCCCTGAAGGGAACTGCATATGAGCATGGATATTTCTACCGCCCGACGCTTGTCAGCAATGTAGTTCCAGGATCTGGTCTTGTAAGTCGCGAAGTATTTGGCCCGGTACTGCCGGTAATGACGTTTCCGGACCTCGACACTGCTATTAACGAGGCAAATAATACCCGGTACGGGCTGGGTGCTTCGATCTGGACAAAAGATCTTGCAACAACAAAACGGGTATTTGATGAGGTGAGAGCGGGGATCATCTGGGTGAATCGTCATCTCACCGTCCCCCCTGAAGTGCCGTTCGGGGGAGTTAACGAGAGTGGGGTTGGAAGGGAAAACGGCCAGCACGCGCTTGATAACTACTCCCGGACAAAGACCCTGTTTTTAGGCTGGTAAAAAATAATTATTCCCTTTTCACTATCCCTGCACTACCAACCAGCACACATGCGATTACAATTATAGACATTGAGAGTGGTGATTTTTGCGTAGTAGTGGAGGGTAAGGGGGAGGTAGCAGTGACTGGAATTGTTGTCTGGACAGTTGGTTCCGGCAATGGAGTTTTTACTGTTGTCGTTAATCTCTCAACGATATTGAACGTGGTGGAAGCAGTTACATCAATTGTCTCACCGGTTACCGTCGCTATATATTCATCCGGTTTGAATGCGGATGCATCGACGTTGAAAGACCAGCGGTTAAAGCCATTTGTTCCCGGCTCGACTCTTACAGTCCCCGATGATCCGGAAAATTCGCCACTCTGGACTTTAGTTGTAGGATTAAAAGACGATGACGTAATCTCGATCATCAGCGTGTTTCCCACAGCAAGATTGGTTGAACCAGTGATGGTAAACTTGTCTCCAACTGGATGATCACCAATCGGTTTGATAAATGCGGTCGGGTTATCGATAATAAATGATGTAGTTGCAAATGTATCATCAAGATTCTGACTGTTGATTGCCCGCATCAGGGCATTGGCACCATCGGTATTTTGAAGACTGCCTGAGCCGGTGAGCTGGAATATGGAAGTTCCGGACCCTAGCTGCCGGTTGAAAACACTCCCCGTTGTGGCGTCGTAATAAATATCGAATACGCCATTCATCATCGGGTGCTGGACCAGTACAAAGTACTGGCCGGGTGCAAGCGACTGCGTATCGGCTGATTTGAGTTCATATTCGTACGTGTTATCAGCATTTGTGGAGACAGTCGCGATCTTAACATAGTTATACCCTATTAACCAGACCTGTAATCCGGCACTCGGCTGACCGGTTGCAATTCCATGAATATACACCGGATCGCCGTTTGCAATGGTTGGTGCTCCGGCAAACGAATTGCCGGGAGACAGGGATATGGCTGAAATGGGTGAAATTATAAGAAGGGCACAGAGGAACAGGAACAGATCGTTTCGGATGGCACATGGGATCATACAATCCATCAGGTATACTCTTTAAGAGTAATGAAGTTGCGTAGAGACGGATTCGTTTATCAGTCTCGTAAGGTTGATTAGAAATTTGTTATTCCTGTATCAGGTGGATTTCAAAAATGACTGGAATTAATAAAAACCTAAAAATTCGAAGAAAGTGAGTGGGAGGAGTAAGCCTCCTTCTGTTGTTAGCGGCATTCAGCTATGCGTCATACCCGGACAGATACCGAGCAATCCAATGGTCCTGTTCTGACTTGCACCCGCAGGGGTTCGCCGTTTCACCGATTCCTGTTTGTTAACGCTCAGCGAGTTATCACGCAGTATGTGTGCACTTGACGGCAGAACCGTCTCGATCGCTTCATAACTGAAAACAGGCCGTTTCGTTTCTGTGCCATTGCCGTGACTCTCGCCACCCGTACTTGCGTACGGCTGCGTGCCCGGTGGGTGGGGGGACTTTCCTCAGCAGCCACATCTGGCCACCGTCGGCCGCTCTCTCCCTCTCCTGTTGTACTATGTGTTTTTAGCTGATAAGCACAGCGCACAATTGTCTCAATGAACTCTTCTTTTTAAAAATTGCACACCAACCAGCGAAAAGTTCTCTTTCCGGTTTTTCTCCATCTCTGTTTTTAGTACGTGCCCGTGANACGTGAATAATCTGAGGTATTGTTCGATAGATTGTTAACTATGGTGCACTATAGACAGTCACAAAGATATGAGGAATTTGAATGAACCTGCTCAGTACAGATGAGGGAAAGGTGGCGATACGGCTTGCACGTGGTGCGATTGAATATTGTATTTCAAAAAAGCCAAAACCAGTCCTCAACCTGACACCGGTTTTTGAGGACAAGCGCGGGATTTTTGTCACACTCACCAAAGCCGGAGAACTTCGCGGTTGTATCGGATTTCCGTATCCGGTCATGCCCCTCGGCGATGCTATCGAGGATGCTGCTGTTGCAGCTGCAACCGGAGATCCTAGGTTTCCTCCGGTAAGAAGAGAAGAGCTGGGATCGATCACCCTCGAAGTTACGATTCTGACGGTTCCTGTTCCGGTCCTCACGGAACCTGCCAAACGCCCGGGAACCATTGAAGTTGGAAGGCATGGCCTGATAGTGCGGGGCAGAGGGACGAGTGGCCTTTTACTGCCTCAGGTAGCTACTGAATATGGCTGGGACAGTACAACATTTCTCGATCATACCTGTATAAAAGCCGGGCTTTCTGAACGATGCTGGACATCTTCAAATGTTGAAGTGCTCACGTTTGAAGGACAGATCTTCACGGAGCACGAATAAGGACAACCGTTTAACCCGAATACCGCATAGATACATGGACAAAAAGGTGCAGAATGGCAATAGCCTTTGAGAGCTTATTCAGTGATATTCATGGACGATCCGGAAAACTGACCGTAGGTAAAAAGACCGTAAAAACTCCTGCACTTCTCCCGGTTATCAACCCCCATCTTCAGCTTATCACCCCAAAAGAGATTCAGTCTATGGGAGTTGAGGCGATTATCACAAACTCCTACATCTTTTCCCAGAGTAACCAGTACCGGGAACGTGTCCTGACAGAAGGGCTTCATAAGGTGCTGGATTTTGATGGTGTCATCATGACCGATTCCGGTTCGTTCCAGTTATCAGTCTATGGGCAGGTCTCTACTACTAATATTGAAACCCTCTCATTCCAGCGGGACATCGGAAGTGATATCTGGGTGCCGCTGGATATTCCCACCTCTCCCGGATCCAATCGGGATACGACCGAACGGGAACTCTCTATAACCATGCAGCGACTGGCAGAAGCAAAAGAAGTCTTTGGCGGGGAAGCACCTTTGGCAGGACCTGTTCAGGGAGGATGCTTCGTTGACCTCAGGGAGAAGGCAGGTCGCGAAGTGTCGGATCTCGGTTTTTCCTTTTGCCCGATTGGTGCAGTCGTTCCCCTGCTTGAATCATACCGATACAGAGATCTTGTCAGTGTTGTGATGGCAGCTAAACGGGCCCTCACCCCATCAGCATGCGTTCACCTTTTCGGGGCCGGCCATCCTTCAATGTTTGCTCTGGCAACGGCAATGGGATGCGACCTTTTTGATTCTGCCGCGTATGCACTGTATGCAAAAGAAGGAAGGTATCTCACAGCGCATGGCAGTTTCAGGATTAATGAGCTTACTGACCTCCCGTGTGCCTGCGCTGTGTGCCGGTCTCACGACCCTGAAGAATTACGCATTGCTCCCGATCGTGAGCGCCTGCTTGCACTCCACAATCTGTACGTGACACTCGCTGAGATCTCACGAATTCGCCAGTCAATTTTTGACGGGACACTCTGGGAACTGGTTGATGAACGGTGCCGTTCCCATCCGCAGCTCCTTGCTGGTTACCGGGATTTTCTTCAAAAAACCGAATCCCTGGAAACCTGTGACCGGGTCTCCAAACGCCGGTTCTTTTACCGGGGAGACGAGAGTTGCAGTCGCACAGAAGTATTCCGGTACCACCAGATGCTTTCCCGGCTTCATCTCGGCAACTATGTCCTTGTCGCATTTGGAGGCGGTATACGCGACGAATTTGACGACACGTTCTTTTTTAAACCCCCCTTTGGTCCGTATCCGAAAGAACTCAAAGAGACATTTCCTATAGGACCGAGTGAAATTCCCGAATGGGACGGTGCAATGGTAAGGACCGGGTGCAGGGGGATTAAAATGCTTAGGGAGAGTCATCCGGAGAGCAGGTTTGTTGTTTCCTGCAACTCCTGCTGGGAAGCGATAGTCCGTCAGGAGCTTGGAGATATTGAGGTGCGTATTGAACAGGTTTAATATCAGGAAACGGGACGGACTTGCGCGAAGTGGCACCTTCCAGACGGGTACTGGTATCCTGAAACTGCCAACAGCTCTCGCTGTAGAGACGCTTTTTCCCGATCTCGGTACCCGGAATGGGTCGAACCTGCCTCTCTGTTCTCCGTCAGCTCTGGTGAGAGAATTCCCCCCTCTCAATAACGGACAACCTGTTTCTATCCATCCGCATCTTGACAATCCTGCCCATAGCGGCGATTGCGTAATGGTGGAAGACTGGCATACGGCATTGTTAAATCCCAGGAATTATGTCGACTGGCTCATCGCACTTAAAGAAAAAACACCGGTAGATACCATCTGGTACGCACCAGCTTCCGGGTTGCCTTCAAATATTCATATCCTGTGTTACTCGGGATTTGATCTGTTCGATTTCAAGGCAGTTGATCTTAAAACTGCCCAGATGCGATTTTGTTTGCCGGAAGGAGAGTTTCCCGCTGATACACTTGATAGTGGAATCTGCACCTGCAGCGGTTGCCGGGAAAATAATCTGGAACTGCATAACCGGCAGGCACTCCTTTGTGAGATTGCCCTTGTCACCAGGTTTATTGAAGGATCGCAAATGCGTGATCTGGTGGAGGCACGCTGTCGGCTGGATGCAGCCCATGTTGCCATCATGCGGCATCTCGACAATCGGTATGGCTTCATGGAATGTCACGTACCTGTTGCACGGAGCGGGGTCATGCGGGTAAATTCCGGTGAATCCCTGCAGAGAGCTGAAATCAGGCGCTTTGCCGAGAGAGTGGTGAACAGGTATATCCCTCCAAAAACAGATGTTGCAGTTCTCCTGCCCTGTTCGGCAAAAAAGCCCTACTCCCTCTCACAGAGCCATCGTAAATTCATGCAGGCTGTCGGCGGTCGCGCCCATGAGCTCATTGTAACCTCCCCACTCGGTCTCGTACCCCGCGAGTTGGAGTGCGTCTATCCTGCCGGGCAGTATGATGTACCAGTTACCGGCTATTGGGATGCAGAAGAACGTGCAGTAATAACGGATATACTTACGGGATATTTCAGACGCCACTCCTATCGTCGTATTATCGCACATCTTGAAGGTGGTGCGCTCAATGTTGCCAGAGAGGCCGCTGAGGCGTGCGGAATTTCCCTGGAGTATTCGTGTCTGGAACATCCTACGAGCGATTCAGCACTAAAGTCACTTGATTCTGCCCTTTCCGGGGAGCGGCGTATCAAGGATGACCGGCTCCATGGCATGGTATCCTACCAATTTGATATCGATCTTGATACGAAAGGCATAACATTGAGGGGGCACTACCCGGAACTCTTCTACAGCAAAAAAAATGTCCAGATATTTTCGATTGATGTGTCTGCAGGTTTGCTCCGCCCTACGTTTGACGGCTGGAATCTTATCCCTGAAGGCTACCGGGTATATATTGAAGATTTCATCCCGGAAGGTGATGTGCTGATCCCCGGCGTAGTCAAGGTGGATCCAAGGATCCGTGACGGGGATGAAGTAATCGTTATTGGAGAGCGGGCTCTTGCTACCGGGCGTGCAGCGTTACCGGCCGATGAGATCCCGCGCTCGCGGTATGGCGTAGCAGTCCGGGTGCGTAAAATAAAGAAGGTATAGGTTCAACGTATACGATGCATTGCATATCATATAAGGAGTGAAAACGTTGATCCACATCGAAAAAAACCCGACTATTAAGGTGGGATTTAGGAGCACCCTGTCATTGCGCATAAGGTTCCGTATTGAGTCCCGTCATAGCCGAAGGTCGTTTCTCACATGTCTCTCGTAATTGCCGTTCCAAAGGAACTGGCTTCCGGAGAATGCCGCGTTGCAATTGTTCCGGAGGTTGTTCAGATGCTTACAAAGGCAGGTATCGAAGTCCGGGTCGAGCATGGAGCTGGGTTAAAAGCCTTTTATGCCGATCATCTTTTTATTTCCGCAGGTGCGAAGATCGCTGCTGACCGCACTGACCTGCTGAAGGGTGCCGAGATCGTGTTGTGCGTACAGCCTCCGGACATTGCTGAGGTAGATCAATTTGACAAGGGGACGATCGTCATCGGGTTCATGAACGCACCACGCAACCTTGAAGCCGTCGCCCACATGCGCGAACGGGAGGTCACGGCTTTCGCTCTCGAATTTGTTCCCCGTATTTCCCGCGCCCAGAGCATGGATGCACTGAGTTCCCAAGCAACCGCGGGAGGGTATATGGCAGCTATCATTGGCGCAGAAAACTGCCCGAAGTTCTTCCCGATGCTGACTACAGCTGCGGGTACGATACGACCGGCGACAGTTCTCATATTGGGAGCTGGTGTCGCCGGTCTCATGGCAATTGCCACAGCAAAACGTCTCGGTGCCGTTGTCGAAGCCTATGACGTCAGACGAGCTGCGGGCGAGCAGGTCCGGAGCCTTGGGGCCAGGTTTCTCGAGCTCGAGATCAATGCAGAAGCCTTCGGAGGTTACGCCCGCGAGCTTACTCCTGAAGAAAAAGCAAAGGAACAGCTGATGGTTTCCGCTGCTGTCGCACGGGCTGACGTTGTCATTACAACCGCCAGCATACCTGGTCGGAAAGCCCCGGTTCTCATCACCCGGGAGACCGTCACAAAGATGCGACCGGGGGCTGTCATCGTCGATATGGCTGCCGAATCCGGGGGTAACTGCGAGCTCACCCAACTCGGCACCATCGTGCGGGAGAATGATGTCATAATCATCGGCCCGCAGAACCTTCCGGCACAGATCCCATTCCATGCGAGCCAGATGTACGCAAAGAACCTCCAGTCTTTCCTCACCCTTCTTATCGACAAAAAGGGGTCACTCGTCAAAGAATTCTCTGATGAAATCCTGACAGCGAGCCTTCTGGTCCATGCCGGCGAAGTACGTCACGGACCTACGCGTGAACTCCTGATCGGGGGGCAGTCATGAACGATGGTACTATGCTCTGGACTTCGGCTTACATTATCATGCTGGCCGCGTTTACCGGCTATGTTGTTATCAGCCGGGTTCCTGTTACCCTTCATACCCCCCTTATGAGTGGATCGAACTTCATCCATGGGATAGTACTTATTGGAGCTATGGTCGCGCTTGGCCTGGCNACGACAACTCTCGAGAAGGTCATCGGTTTCACCGCGGTTATTCTCGGTGCTGCAAATGTCACCGGCGG
>JGI20214J51088_10001657_pt1 | contig 15137 bp, 15 predicted proteins | sample WetSurMetagenome_FD_51088 | JGI IMG/M metagenome (IMG submission 51088) | reverse complement strand
GCCGATGTCGGCGGCAAGCCTTCCGGCGACCACATCGGCTGCGTCGAAGGCCCTCTCCCGGACAGCCTCGGAGAAGAAGCCCCTTCTCATGCTGTCCCACTTCGGGGCCACTGTTTCAAAGTAATTTCGGCTGCCGGTCATTTTCCCTGCTCGAACCCCTCCAGGAATTCACCGAGGAGACGCGCCGTTTTCCCCGTGAGTCGCTGGCAATCCAGCAGCTTCTCGCTGCGGTAGAATGCCTTGACGGCTTCCAGATCCCGCCAGTCCGCCCCGGCAATATCCCGGCAGTAGATGCTCCCCCGGCCGATTTCGCGCTCAAAGCGGTCGATGAATTTCTGGATATGCGGCCACATGCGGAGATTTTCCCGTTCCTCCTCTTTGCCGCGGCTGAAGACCAGGCCGAAGACGGCGATGGCGCCGCTGACCGCCCCACAGACCTCGCCGCGCCCCAGACCGCCGCCGAAGGGGCCTATGGCCCTTATGAGATCCTCGCTGTACTCCCTTCCCAGCTTTTCCTGCCCGACCGCAAGAAGGGCCTGGCTTCAGTGAAACCGTTTTTCGAAATACGCTTCCGCCTTGTCTCGCATCTCATCGGGAGTCATGATCGTCGCTCCTTTTCTCCGTCAGCACGNTTCCTGTTGTTTACGGGCGTCCTCCGCCAGGTCTTTCACCTTTACCCGCCGCCTCACCTCGCGGAACTGGGCGCGGACGCGTCCGGCGGAGACGGCCATAACAATGGCCTGGACGGTCCCGATCTCCTCGTCGGTAATTCCCATCTCCCCGGCCACGCCGAGGTAGTGCTCCATTCAAGGGTAACAGGCAAGCGCCATGGACGATGCCAGGTGGATCAAGACGGTCGTTTTCGGATCCAGGGTGTCGTTGTAGCGCGCGGAATTGTAAAAGTCGGTGTAGGTCTGAAGCGATTTTCCCCTGATCATCGTTTATGCTCCTTTCTTGAACCCCGAGACGCGGACACTCACGACGGTCTCGGTGGCCTGCCGCGCCAGTTCCTCCATGGAGAGATTCAGGGATTCGGCAAGCGCCGCAAGCATGGGGTCCGTTGTGACGCAGTCCACGGGAAAGGGCGTCTCGCTCTGGACCGTTACGTCCTCGAAGCCCGCCTGCCTCATCTCCCCCAGGTAATCCTCCTTAAGGGCGGCGCCNGCGACACAGCCGATATAGGCCGCAACGGAGTTTTTCACAAAATCCGGCAGCGGCTTTGTGAGCACGATGTCGGAAACCATGAGCCTGCCCCCCGGTTTAAGGACCCGATAGGCTTCGCTGAATACGCGGCCCTTGTCGGGGGCCAGGTTGATGACGCAGTTGGAGATGATGACATCGACGCTCCCGTCTTCGACGGGCAGGTGCTCGATGTCCCCCAGTCGGAACTCCACGTTTTCAATAGCGTCCTTCCGGGCATTATCCCGGGCCCTCTCGATCATTTCGGTTGTCATGTCGACACCGATGACCTTCCCTGTAGGGCCCACGCGGTCGGCGGCCAGGAAACAGTCGAAGCCTGCGCCGCTGCCCAGGTCGAGAACCGTCTCGCCCTCCTTGAGCGACGCCAGGGCGATGGGGTTGCCGCAACCCAGCCCCAGGTTTGCGCCCTCGGGGACCGCTGAGAGATCGGACTCGGCGTAGCCGATCTTCCTGCCGATCTCCGTGATGGCGGCGGGTCCGCCGCAGCACGACGCCGACGGGCAGCAGGAGCCGGATGTGGCGGCGATCTTTCCGTATTTTTCGCGAACGACGTTCTTGATGTCTTTTTCTTCCATGTCAGCCTCCGATGTCTTTCAGCGGGTCATCATGATGGGNTCGAGGAAGTCCTTCACCTTGTCGGCCAGAAAGTCCGCCTTGACGAGGGTGAAGCAGCAAATCTGCCCGTCCTTCTCCCAGCTGATGAGGGCGAACTTGTCGCCCGTCGCGATCCCTGCGCGATCGCGAAGCTCCTTGGGCAATACCATCTGCCCCCGCTCGTCGACGCCGATGAGGGATTCCATGCGGCAGCGGGCCTTGAAGTCTCCCGGTGCGGCGCAGCATCCCTCTTGCTTTTTCGTTTTCCCCATGGGCTCGGCACCTCGCATCCCGTTTATCTGATTAATCAGTAGAATCTGATTTATCTGATTATGTGGATGCCGTCAAGGATTTTTTGCCCGCCGCCCGGGCCCCGCCCGCAAAAAAACCCGGGGATTCGGTCTCCCCGGGTTTTGTCCTGCAAGCCCTGCCTTCGTTTCAGGAGGCCGATCGGACGGCCCTGTCCGCCTGGCGCGCGGCGATGAGGACGGGGTCCCAGGCATTCGAGTAGGGAGGGGCGTAACTGAGGTCCAGGTTGATCATCTCCTGGACGGACATGCCGGCATGCAGGGCCGTGGCAAAGATGTCGATCCGCTTGGCCGCACCCTCGATGCCCACGATCTGGGCGCCCAGCAGACGCCCGGAACCTTTCTCGGCAAGAACCTTTACGGTGATGGGGCCCGCATTGGGGTAATAGCTCGCCCGGGTCATGCTCTCGATTCGGGCCATCACGTATTCCAGTCCGATGGCCCGGATCTCGTGCTCCTGCAGACCCGTCCGGGCCACCTCCCACTTGCAGATCTTGCTTGCGGCAGTTCCCACGACGCCGGGGAAGGTGGCGTAGCCGCCGCCCAGGTTGATGCCAGCCACTCGGCCCTGCTTGTTGGCGATGGTCCCCAGGGCGATGTGGACGTGCCTGCGGCTCACGAGATGGAAGGACTCGGCGCAGTCGCCGGCCGCCCAAACGCCCTCGGCCCCCGTCATCATGCGGTCGTTCACCCGGATGGCCCCCCGCACGCCGAGTGGAATTTCCGCCCGGGCCGCAAGATCCGTTCGGGGTTGCACGCCGAGGCCGAGGATGACGATGTCGGCAGGGAGGGTTCTTTTGTCGGTCACTACGGCGTTGACGCGGCCGTCGGCCACCTCGAAAGCTTCGAGGGTTTCTTCACGATAGAGATTGATACCGGCCTCGACGAGGGCATCGGAAACCAGGGATCCCATGTCGGGGTCCAGCGTGTTCATGACCTGGACGCCCCGGTCCACGAGGGAAACGTCCAGCCCCCGCATGATCAGCGCCTCGGCCATTTCGAGCCCGATGTAGCCGCCGCCGATGACGACGGCCGACTTCGGCTTTTCGTTGTCCACGGCGTTCCGTACGGCGATCCCGCTCTGGAGGGAGTGGATACCGTATATTCCGTCGGCGTCCGAGCCGGGCACCGCGGGGCAGAATGGCAGTGCCCCCGTTGCGATCAGAAGCTGATCGAAGGGCTCCCACCACCCTTTCTTGCTTTCCAGGCACTTCACGAGGACACGGCGCTTCTTCAGGTCGATCTCCTCGACCTCATGGAGAACCCGGGTGTCGATGCCGTAATCGGATTTGAATTCCTCGGGCGTAACCGCGATCAGCAATTTGACATCGTCGACAACCTTGCCGACGTAGTAGGGGATGCTTCAAGCCGAATAGGAGGTGTGCGGCCCCTTCTCGAAGGCGATGACATCCAACTCCTTGTTGAGCCGCTTCGCCTGGGCTGCAGCACTCATCCCTGCCGCGTCTCCGCCTATGACCACAAGCCTCTCCTTTGCCATCGTTCGCGCCTCCTTCTGCTTTCGTGTGAAAATGATACCACAGAAACGGCTGCGACGTAAGCGGTTCCGAGCAGGCGGCTTGGCCGCCCCCCCGGGTTGCATTTGACGCCGTTTTGTGATTAGTCGAACGGGCGGCCGGAACGTGGCCTTGAAACCGACGCAGAGGTTTGCCGAGACATGAACGAGGACCGGGACATCACACTCGAGATCCTGAAAAAGCTCTTTGCAGTGACGGGCAAGAGCTATTCGGAGAAGCTGATCGACTACGGGACGAACCCCGCAAACGCCAGACCCCTCGAAAAATACGACGGCTACGGGAAGTGCATCTCCGATGACTGCGGGGACGTGGTGGAGGTCTGGCTGCTTGTCAGAGACGGCAGGGTCGAAGAGGCCACGTTCCAGACGACGGGCTGCCTGCCGACCTGCGCCTCCGTCGCGGCGGCCACGGCGCTGGCCAAGGGGCGCCCGATCCGGGACTGCCTCAAAATCACCCAGAGCGCCATCATCGAGGAGCTGGGCGGGATGCCCGAAAAGGATCACCACTGCGCCCTGTTTGCGGCCCGGACCTTCCAGAGGGCACTGAGAAGCTACGTGACGGGAAGGCAAGGAAAGGCCGACTGACGGCAGCAACGGGAAAACGGGAAAGGGGCTGAAGAACATCGTCTTCAGCCCCTTCTTTTTTTCTCCGCTTCTCTGCGCTCAGGCCTGGCCCTCGATCGCGAGCCCCCCGCTTTCCGCGGCGCGGCCCTCCGTGCGGAACATGGACATGGTCGAGGCCAGCTCCTCAGCGGCGGCAGCATTTTTCTGGGTTACCGTGCTCATCTCGGCCACGGCCCGGTTGATCTGGCCGATCCCCTCGGACTGCTCCTTCGAGGCGGCGGCGATCTCGGCCATGAGAGACACCACCTTCGATGCAGCGGAGGTCACTTCGTCGAAGTCGCTCCTCGTCGCATGGGCCAGGTGCTCTCCGTCGCGCACCTTTTTCACAATGTCCTCGATGAGTTCGGAGGTGCTCCGGGCTGACTCGGTCGCGCGCAGCGCGAGGTTTCGCACCTCGTTGGCCACGACGGCAAATCCGGCGCCGGCCTCGCCCGCCCGGGCCGCTTCGACGGCGGCATTCAGGGCCAGCAGATTCGTCTGGAAGGCGATCTCGTCGATGCTCTTGACGATGTTCTGGGTCTTCCGGCTCGCCTCGGCGATCTGATTCGTCGACGTGGCCAGCTGTATCATCGAACGGTTCGCCTTCTCCATGATCTCGTGCGCCGAGGCCATGAGCTTGTTGGCCTCGCCGGTGTTGCCGGCGTTCTGACGCGTCATCGACTCGAGCTCGTCCAGGGATGACGCCGTCTCCTCCAACGACGCCGCCTGCTGGGAAGCGGATTCGGAGAGGGTCTCGGCGATCTCCTTCGATTGCCCGACGGCCTCGCCCATCTTCACCCGCATGGTGTTGACCGACTGCGCCAACTGCCCGAGCTCGTCGCTCGACAGGGCGGAGATTTCATGAGTGAGATCCCCTTCGGCGACATGCTGAAGGACGTCCATGGTCTCCCTCAGCCTGGATGAAATCATCCGTGTGATGAGCATGCTCACCGCGATGGAGAAGATCACGACGACGGCAGCAACGAGGATGAAGTTGCGAAGCATGGCGCTGAACCCNGCCTTCGAGGCGCCGTGGTTTTCCTTGCCGAGCCGATCCTCCAGGGCCTGCAGCTCAGACAGGGCCTTGTACATGGCCTGATACTTTCCGTCGACAGGGCCCATCAGGGTCAGGGCGACGCTGTAGTCCACGGTTGCCATGTCGAGTACCTTCACGGCATGCTCCCGGTAGGTTTTCAGCTGCTCCAGGGCGGTCTCGACGAGCCTCTTTTCCTCGGGGGTGATGCTCCCCTGCTTCACGATCCCCTCCGTAAACTGCTGCGTTTCCGCAAGCACCTTCAGCTGCTCTTTCGTCAGGGCATCGAGGATCTTTTCGTCGGCATTGGACCCGGCAAGGCTGAGGACCTTGTAGAGGTTCTTGTGCACGACGTTGACGTCGTTGATAATCCGCGTACAGCTCTGGTAGCCGACGAAGCGGTTGTTGTAGAGGTCGTCGATCGCCGAGGACTGGCTCGAAAACCCCACGTAGGCCATAGCTACAAGGACAGCCATCGAGACCACAACGACGAGGGGTGAGACAAGGAGCTTCTTCGTCATGGACAGGTTCGCGATCAATTTTCTCATCCCTCTGATCCTTTCGTCTGGCAACAAAAAAGATCGGCAGGGTCGGGAAACCCTGCCGGAAACGTTTATCCTACTTGTAGGCGCCGCAGCACAGAACCAGGTCACCCACCTTGAGGACGTAGGTCGTCTTCGCCTCGACCTTCTTGGTCTCGGGGTTCAGGTACTTGTAGTCCACCCAGCCGGAGCCCTTCGTCTTGGCCGTTTCAACGATCTCCTTGCGGAAAAGCTTGCCGTCCGTGTCGGGGACATCCATGAGATTCTTCCCCATTAGCTTCGGGTTCTTGGGGTGTGCCACGATCGTGGCGCTCATGTCATAGGCAAAGACATAGAGATCGCCCTTGTCGAACTGGCCCTTCGCCTTGCTGAACTCCTTGAGGGCCGCGTCTTTGCCGTTGGCCTTCACATAGGCGGCGGCCTTTTCGACGAGGGCCTTCGCTTCCTTCTGGGAAGCCATGGCACCCGACGCAAACACAAGCCCGAGAACAAAACACAGCGCTAACGTAATCACCAGCATTCTCTTCATCGATCTACCTCCAGGGAGAGTTATGGCTTTCGATCCGGGAGCGTTCAATAAAAGTAACACGAACGATGTTTTAGCATAATCTGTGCCACATAGTGGAACTCGACCGCATCACCCTTAACTCCTGCGGAACCGGCACCAAATAAGGTTTTGCAGCCCGTCGGCAAATGGTGTATGGTGCCCCTGTCCGCGGCGGCTCGCTGCAGGCGAGAGATGAGCGAAGGGAGAGATTTTTTATGGCAGAAGACATCCGATGGGTAAAGACACACTGCGCACGCATGGATCACGGGGGCTGCACGCTCCTCGTGGGGGTTCAGGACAACAGGATCGTCAAGATCAAGGGTGATCCGACAGGCTTTCTCAACAAGGGCTACACCTGCATCAAGGGGCTCGCCTCGGCGGACAAGCTCAACCACCCGGAACGGCTTCGTTACCCCCTTAAGCGGACCGGCAAGCGCGGCGAGGGCAAGTGGGCGCGCATCTCCTGGGATGAGGCCCTGAAGACGGTGGCCGAGGGCCTGCTGAAGGTGAAAGAGCAATACGGCGCCAAGGGCGTCGCCTTCGGCGTGGGCATGCCCAAGGGGCTCGACCACTTTATCCAGATCCGTCTGGCCAATTTGTTCGGCTCTCCCAACATCATCGCCTCGCAGGACGTCTGCCATGCACCCCGCGAGATCACGGGCGTGCACACCTGCGGGTTCTACCCCGTGGCGGATCTGCACCATGCGAGCAAGGTCGTCGTCCTCTGGGGGAGCAACATCACCTCCACCAACGAGGAGGGCGAGATCTGCAGCATGCTGATGAAGCAGATCAAGGACGGCACCGAGATCATCGTCATTGACCCGCGGCGGATCGATCTGGCCAAGAAGGCGAAACACTGGCTCCAGCTGCGGCCGGGCACGGACTCGGCGCTCGCCCTGGGGTTTCTCAACGTCATCATCGAGGAAGGCCTCTATGACAAGGAGTTCGTCGAGAAGTGGGCACACGGCTTCGACGAGCTTGCCGCCCATGTTAAATCCTATACCCCCGAGAAGGTCTCCGAGATCACCTGGGTGCCGGCCGATACCATCCGCCAGGCGGCCCGGGCCTACGCTGCGGCAAAGCCCGCGGCCATCCAGTGGGGAAACCCCATCGAGCACAACACGCAGACCTTCGAGACGACGCGGGCCCTGATCTGCCTCATGGCAATCACGGGTAACCTCGACATCCCCGGCGGAAACGTCGACCCCCGGGACCCCAAGATGCTGGGTCTCGCCCCCCTGGTCCGGGCCGATCTCATCCCCGACAAGCGCAAGGAGATGATCGGGAACTCCCACGGCATCATCCCGCGACTCATGACGAACGCGCCGGCATTTTTCCGGAAAGCGATCCTCGAGGACGTCCCCTACCCCATCCGCGGCGCCTACATGATGTGCTGCAATCCCATGCTCTCCTACGCCGACAGCCGGCTGACCTACGAGGCCTTCATGAAACTCGACTTCCTCGCCGTCGCCGAGATCTTCATGACGCCCACGGCGGCCATGGCCGACGTGGTGCTGCCTGCCGCGACGCAGTTCGAGTTCAACGACATCGGCCACATCGGAATCGGCCACGGCTACATCCTGGCCCGGCCCAAGGTGGTGGAGCCGCCCGACGAGTGCTGGCCCGACATCAAGATCATGAACGAGCTGGGCAAGCTCATGACGCCGAAGGAGCTCTGGAAAGAGAACTTCGACGAGTTTGCCGAGGACGTGGTAAAGCCGGCGGGCCTCACCTATGCCCAGTTCTGCGAGAAGGGCTACCTGAAGGGTCCCGAGCGGTTCAAAAAATACGAGGAGAAGGGCTTCTCAACACCGACGACGAAAGTGGAGCTGCGCCTCAGCACCGCCGAGAAGTTCAAGCTCTCGCCGCTTCCCGTTTACAAGGGCCTGCCCGAAACGGAGGACCCGGCATACCCGCTTGTTCTCACCAGCGCCAAAAGCCGCTACTATCTCCATTCCTCGTATCGCTGGATCGAGAAGCTCAGAAAGCTCAACCCCGACCCGAGGCTGGAAATCCATCCGGAGACGGCCCGGAAGTTCGGCATCGCCGAGGGCGACAAGGTCCTCATCGAGACCCTCTACGGGAAGATCACCCAGGTTGCCTATTTTAGCGACGCACTGGATCCCCGCGTTCTTTGCGCCGCCCATGGCTGGTGGTTCCCCGAGGGCAAGCCGGAGACCCAGTACGACTGGCAGTCTTCCAACTTCAACATGCTCACGTCGGTCGGCAAACTGGGAAAAGAGTATGGAACACCCAATCTGAAAGGACTTCCCTGCAGGGTGAGCAAGGCGTGAAGAAGGGTATCGGGTATAGGGAAAGAAGCGGAAACAATCGTAATCAATAAAGGGCCCCGTCCCGATGCGGACGGATCTTGCAAAAACCCCGACCTCATGCGGTCGGGGTTTTTGCATCTCGACATGATGCGGTATGTCTCTCGCGCTCCTTTCTTCCTGAAAGCGCCATAATGGATATTAGTTTCCGGTACAACCTTCCAAGACGTAATCGTTACATTTCGGGTATCGTTGCAGTCAAAGCCGAAAGCAGTATTGGCGGATTTTTCTTAGGCAGATATACGTTCATAATAAGCGCCAGCAAGGCCTAATAGCGCTAATACGACCACAATAGCTAACAGTGGGTAAGTGATCCATGCCGGCAAATCCATCATCTTGATGCCAGCAATTGCAGCAATAGTACAAATTAAGACGATGATCTGTAATAGCATAGTTTTCAACGTATTTCACCTTCTCTCAATAAAAGTCAAAGTGTCATGAGCGCATGGTCTTCCCTTCATATCGAAAGCGCAGGCCGTACTGTGGCAGGCGATTCTAGATTTCCACGACCAGCAGCCACACCATGCACAAGAGCACCGTAATGACCGTCGGGATAAAGACTGCTTTCAGATACTCCATGAAGGAGATAGGGTAGCCTGCCCTCTCGGCCATGCCGATGGTCACCACGTTGGCGCTCGCCCCGATCATGGTGCCGTTGCCTCCCAGGCAGGCCCCCAGCGCCAGGGCCCACCACAGCACTCCGCCTTGGGCCCCGGGAATGACTTCAGTGAGGTAGGCCACGATGGGCAGCATCGTCGCCGTGAAGGGGATGTTGTCAATGATGGCTGAGGCAATAGCCGAGACCCAGAGGATCAAGATGATGGCAATGACCAGTGAACCCCGGGACATGTCCCTCACCCAGTCGGCGATGATCTGGATGAGTCCCGTGTGTTCGGCTGCGGCCACCACGATAAAGAGCATCATGAAGAAGATGAGCGTCGGCCACTCGATCTCTTTCTCGAGCATTTCGACGATGTTCACCCGGCTGATCACCACAAGAAGCGAGGCCCCGATAAGGGCAGCAATACTGGGAACCATCTTCAGTGTTCCATGGGCGATGAAAAGAAAGATTGTGATGGAGAGAATGATGAGACTCTGGATCAGCAGTTTTTTATTCGTGATCTGATATTCTTCGCGTAGCTTCCGGATTGTCCCTTCGATGTCGTCAACCTTGGCATGGAGGTAGTCCTTCTTGTACCACCAGACAAAATAAATGATCGTGACGATGAGGCAAATAAAGCAGATAACCGTCAGGTTTTTCACAAAATCCATGAAGGTGAGACCGGCGTAGGAGCCGATCATGATATTCGGTGGGTCTCCAATGAGGGTTGCCGTACCGCCCACATTGGATGCGAAGACTTCGGGCAGAAGAAAAGCTATTGGGTTGACTCGGAGTGTCAGGGCGATTTCGACCGTAACGGGGATGATGAGGAGCATTGTCGTCACGTTGTCGAGGAAGGCCGATGCGATGGCCGTGACAACCATCAGGATCGAAGCGAGGATGATGACGTTTCCTCTTGCGATCTGATACGCTTTGTAGGCAAGCCACTGGAAGACCCCTGTCTTCTTCATGACCCCCACAATGATCATCATGGCCATCAGCAGAAAGATGACATTCATGTCGATGGCCTGCCTGGCGTCCTCGAAGCTGATGATCCGGTACTCCGGAAAGAAGGTCCCCGCCGTATAGGTCACCGCCAGCACGAGGGCTGCTCCCAGGAAAGCCGCCAGCGTCCGATGCATCAGTTCGAAGGCGATGAGGGCATAGACGACCAGGAGAACGATGGCGGCAACCCAGAATCCTGGGGTGATGACCCTTGTCAGACCCACGTCCTGATGAGCTAAGTAGTAAGTGATCCCNGCCCCATTATCTTTTTCTTTTAGGATGTGGGTGAATTGAATCCGTTCTGAGATCTTGTAAGATGGCTTCTGGGCTTCTATCTCGATCTTCGCTCCGCGCAGGATCCCTTTGGGAAATGTTAGCTCAGCTTCATATTTTCCGCCCTTCAACGAGGTTATTTCCTCTTTCAGCTCGATCTTTTGCCCGTTGAGGAAAAACAAGAGTTCTGCATCTTTNACCGGCTTCTTTTGCGCATCTGTGATCATCCCGGCAACAACGAGAATATCGGAGCCGGTATTGCCTGTATCACCAGCACCAAGGCCATGAGCAGGAATGGAGACGATCAATAGAAGGCAAAGCGCTCGAAGCATCCATCTCAATACGTGCATTTGCTTACCGTGTCTTGGGACATTTCACTGTGTGTTTTCGCCCGTACCCATTCATTTCTGTTGGGCAATCTTTCATCGAAAAGCACTGCAGCCAGAACGGATATAGCCCTATGTAACTAATGTCTCTAGGCAGCTCAGGCAGTATCAGTGGTTTTTTTAGAATGCTTTGCGATCAAAATAAGTAGCGCCAACAATGCCGAATATCGCCAACACCATCAATACAGCTAAAAGGGGAAAAGTGATCCAAGCCTGGAAAGCCATCCTCTTGATGCCGGCAATTGCCGCAATAGCAGAAATAAGGACAATGACCTGTAACAGGAAAATTTTCATAGCATACAACTCCTCTTGCACATGCTCACCGTTCGTGGCATGTCTCGCGGAAATATCATCTCTGGTTAATTCAGCTTTTCTTGGATTTGTTCTTTTGCATAATCCAAGACACAACGATAAAAACGACGGCCATTACGGAAACTGCGATAATCATCTCCATCGACATATTCAGTCCTCCATAGGCACGAAGTTCATTTATAATTATTTTGATTTCTTAAAAAATCTGACAATTGCTGCCCATATAAAGGGAAAAGAGACGAAGATTAAAAGACCAATTAGGGCAATCAATTCTTTCCATCTCATAAGTCAACCTCCAGGATTTTATATTGCATACATATTTGCTTCTGAATGCAAAGCCGCCAGCCAAACGTAAAGTTCAGCTGGCGGCCCGACCATGCCTACTTCCTCCAGAATCAGGACATGCTGATTCTGAACCCTAAAACCGTGTTATAATTTATGCGCTTCTCTTATTCTTAACTCTTAGTAGCGATTACCCCCAATCATAAAAAAAGCCGGCAGCCAAACGTAAAGTTCAGCTGGCGGCCCGACCATGCCTATTTCCTCCAGAATCAGGACATGCTGATTCTGAACCCTAAAACCGTGTTATAATTTATGCGCTTCTCTTATTCTTAACTCTTAGTAGCGATTACCCCCCAATCATAAAAAAGCCGCCAGCCAAACGTAAAGTTCAGCTGGCGGCCCGACCATGCTTGCAAATCCCTCCAGAATTATGATTAATTCTGGACCCCATTACAGATTAAGTTTTTAGTAGTCCAATATTTTTCATATTTTGAAAGATTTAGCAAGTAGAACTTATCTAAATGCAACGTGTGATCGTATGAGGGAACTCTTTGATTATTTCAACTGCAAATCTGCAATCCGTCTTATTTTGATGAGTTCGGCACTCGTAGGTGAAAATGGGGAAGAGCGGGGCAGCAGGGCTCTCTGATACTACATGAGCCCGTACTTCTTGAGCTTCAGGTGCAGCGTGCGTCGTGTGATGCCGAGGCGGCGCGCCGCCTCGCTCTTGTTGCCCCTTGACTCCTCGAGGGTCTTGAGGATCGTGGCCTTCTCCACGGATTCAAGGGATGTGTCGGTCCCTTCGGCTGAGCCGGAGGCTTGCTCGGCGGGCACCTGCCCGGTTTCCGTCTCGAGGACGGGCGCCACGTCTGCCTCGTCGAGGACGTCGGCACGGGTCAGCACGACTCCCCGCTCCACCGTGTTCATCAGCTCCCGGACGTTTCCGGGCCAGGGATAACGCAGCAGACGGTCCATGGCCCGGGGGGTGAATCCTTGCAGTGTCTTGCGGTTTCTCTCCGCAAAGAGCTTCAGAAAGTGCTGGGCCAGAAGCGGGATGTCCTCCCTTCGTTCCCGAAGAGGCGGCACGCGCAGGTTCACCACGTTGAGCCGGTAGTAGAGATCCTCCCGGAACCGGCCTTCCGTGACGGCCTTCAGCAGATCGCGGTTCGTTGCGGCAATGACGCGCACGTCGACCCGGATGAGCTCCTCGCCCCCGACGCGGGTGAATTCCCTCTCCTGCAGGACACGCAGGAGCTTCACCTGCATGCCGAGCGACATCTCGCTCACCTCGTCGAGAAAGATCGTCCCCCTGTCGGCCTGCCTGAATTTGCCTTCCTTGCGCCGGTCGGCGCCGGTGAAGGAACCCTTCTCGTGGCCGAAGAGCTCCGATTCCAGCAGCGTCTCCGTGATGGCGGCGCAGTTGATACGGATGAAGGGACCCGCCTTGCGGGGGCTGTTGGTGTGGATGGCCGAGGCGATCATCTCCTTGCCGGTGCCCGACTCGCCCGTGACCAGGGCCGTGGCCTCGGAGGGGGCTACCTGGGCCACCAGGTCCAAAAGCCTTGTCACGGCGGCGCTGCGGCCGATGAGGTTTCCGCGATCGAAGCGGGCGCCCAGGCTTTCCCGGAGCACCCGGTTCTCCTCCCTCAGGTGCGTGTGCTCGAGGGCCCTCTCCAGGGTTAGCCGCAGTTCGTCGAAGTCGAGGGGCTTTGTCAGGTAGTCGTAGGCGCCCTTCTTGAGGGCCTCGACGGCCGTTTCCACGGAGGCATAGGCCGTCATGAGAATGACGGGCAGGGCGGGGTTGAACCGGCGGATTTCCTCCAGGGCCTCGAGCCCCGAGACGCGGATCATCCGGATGTCCATGAGGACGAGATCGAAGGGATCTTTCTGTACCGCCGCCACGGCAGCTGCGCCGTCGTCGGCCTCGCGGATCTCATATCCCCAGCCGGTGATCAGCGTCTTGAGCATCGTCCGATGGGCAAAGTCGTCGTCGACAACAAGAATGGTGTTTTTCGCATTCATGGCAACTATCCTGTCTTCACGTGATCCGTCAGGAACGTGATGGCTCGATGGGCAGAAGGATCGTAAAGGTCGTGCCCTTCCCCGGCTCGCTCTCCAGGCGGATCTCGCCGCCGTGGGCCTCGACGATCCGGTGCACGATGGCAAGCCCCAGCCCCGTTCCCGATGGTTTTGTCGTATAGTAGGGGTCGAAGACCCTCCCGAGATCTTCCTTGCGGATCCCCGCACCCGAGTCGGTAACGGTAACCCGCAGGCTGCCCCCGTCGTGGCGGGTGACGCTCACGGACAGGACGCCTCCCTTTTCCATGGCGGCCAGGGCATTCAGGAAGAGGTTGAGAAAGACCTGGGTCATCCGGTCCGGGTCGATGAAGGCCTCGGGAAATCCGGGGGGCAGGGCTGTCTTTACGGTGATTTCCTTCTCGCGCGCCTGTCCCTCGACCGTGCGCAGGACGTGCCGCACCAGGTTAGCCAGATCCGCTGCCTTCCTTTTCATCTCCATGGGCCGGGAAAATTCCAGCAGCTCGGTGATGACCCGGTTGAGACGGTCCACCTCCTGGATCATGATGTCGGCCACCTTCACGTCATCGGGCACTTCGCCGTAACGCTGGCGGAAATAGGTGGCGAACCCCTTGAGCGAACTGAGCGGGTTGCGGATCTCGTGGGCCACGCCCGCCGCGAGGCTCCCGACGGCGGCGAGCCGCTGGCTGCGCTCCACCTCCTTGCGCAGATGCTGCAGCTCCGATAGGTCCCGAAGGAGGGCAATGCGGCCGATGAGCTTCCCTTCGTCGTCTTTCAGGACCGCCGCCATCACTTCCAGGGGGACCGTGCGACCCTCGCTGACCATGCACTCGAATTCTTTCTCCACAATCGGCCGCCCCGACCCCAATTCCTTCAGCATGGCTTGGCAGGCCGGGGGAAGAATCTCCGTCGAGGGCTTTCCGATCACCTCCGTCGAGGTGCGGCCAAGCAGCTTCTCTGCCGTGTCGTTGAACACCATGACCCGCTCGTCCGAGTCGACTGCCACAATCCCCACGGGCATGTGCTCCACGAGGCTGTCCGAGAGGGCCTTCACTCTCGACAGGGAGGCTCGGGCGGACCGGTATCCCAGGGCGAGCAAAAGGGAGACGATGCCGGCGATGCTGATGAGCAGAAGCACCGCGGCAGTGATAACCGTGTTACGCGTGTCCTGATCATGGGCCGCCTGGACAGGCGCCATATTGAGGCCTACAAAGATCACGTAAGATGCCCCCCGGGCCTGACCGTTGAATCCCCCATAGGGTTCCTCCCGGGGGGCAAAGCGGCGATAGACCTCAAAGGTGTCCGGGCCCTCGGCGCCGGTGACGATTCTCCACTGAGCGGCACCCTGCAGAGCAAGGGCGGCAAGATCGAGATCCGTCCCGTAAGCATCCCCGACCATGCCCGGGTCGCTGTCGGTGACGATCCGCCCTTCCGTGTCGGTAATGATCAGGTAGTCCACGCCGGGTTGCTGAGCCGTCTCGATAAGCAGTTTCTGCAGTTGAAAGCTCCCCCAGGCCATCCCTTCGCCGGCCCTCGCACCCGCCTCGAAG
>JGI20214J51088_10001656_pt1 | contig 15137 bp, 14 predicted proteins | sample WetSurMetagenome_FD_51088 | JGI IMG/M metagenome (IMG submission 51088) | reverse complement strand
TAACAAAATGCAATTTATGGTAGCCGATTGCAGAAATATCTTTATCTATGCGACGCGAAGGTTCTGCACCTATAGAGATTCCGTCATCCTGGAACGCCCCGGTGACGAGAGAATCCAAAGATGTCAGTCCGGCTACCACCAAACACAGTGAGCTTCCCTGGGTACTTGTGGTTGAGGACAACCGGCTTAACAGTGAGCTGGTTAAGATCTATTTAAAAAATGTCTGCAACATGGATTTTGCCCGAAGCGGGGAAGAGGCCCTTGATCTTGCGGCAATGAATCAGTATGCCCTGATTATCATGGACATCAACCTGGGTCCTGGTATTGATGGGATACAGACAACCAAGGAGATCCGTCTTTTCAACGGGTACTCAGACACACCTGTAATAGCTGTTACCGGGTATACTATGCCGGAGGATATCGAACAGATCAGGGCAGGAGGTTGCAGCCATTATGTGTCAAAACCTATTGACAAAACCAGTTTCACAAAGCTGATCAGCACACTGCTGGAGAAAGATCAATAAAAACCTTGCGGGTTCAGATAACCTGTTTTTCCAGTTGTTCCAACGATTTTCCCTTGGTCTCTACAAGGAATTTACTGAAGAAGAAAAAGCTTACGAGCGTCATCACCGCGTAGAATGCGAATGAGTATGCCACCCCGTTCGCTATTCCTGCGATCACCGGGAAGAGGTAGCTTAATATCCCGTTAAAGAACCAATGTGAGAAGGAGCCGATTGAGGACCCCCTTGACCTGATGTTGTTGGGAAACATCTCGGCAAGTAACACCCAGATGACAGCACCCTGGGAAACAGCAAAGAAGGCTACAAACCCCACAAGCATCAGGAGCATGGTGATACCGCTGAACCCGTTGCCGGTATTGGCCCATGCGAACAAAGCGAGGAACACAGACATCCCGATTGAACCTGTCAGCAGCATCCGTTTCCTTCCTACTTTATCGATAATGCGCATCGCAACCAGGGTAAATATAAGATTGGTAAGACCGATAATCACGGTTTGCCCGATACTGGAACCCACTGACAGTCCGGCTTTATGNAAAATATCAGTCGCATAGTACATGATCACGTTAATCCCGGTAAACTGGTTAAACATGCCAACAGCGAAACCGATGAGGACAAGTTTCAGGTATGGAGGGCGGAACAGGAAGACATTTTTATGTAAAACCTCTGAATTTACCGAGGATTTTATCTCCTCGAGGAGCGTTTCCGCGTTGGCATCGGGGTTGACTGTCCTGATAACTGACAGGGCTTCGGCATATCTTCCTTTCTGAACCAGCCACCTGGGGCTCCTGCTCACAAAAAAGAGAAGTATGTAAAAGAATGAGGCCGGGATAACACCAGCAATGAACATCCACCTCCAGTTTCCTGGTCCTGTTGCAAGAAGCAGGTAATCACTGAAAAAGGCAACAAGGATGCCTACCACAATGGCCAGCTGAAACGTAATTGCAAGCCTTCCCCTTTGTTCGGGGGGAGCGATCTCTGAAATATACATCGGGGAAAGAACCGAGACCCCTCCTATTGCTATACCCCCAATAAATCTTGAGAATACGAAAACATAAAGATTCCATGCGATACCTGAGCCAAGCACTGAGACAAGGAACAGGAGTGCCAGTACTTTCAGCATCGTCCTCCTGCCGAATCTGTCAGCAGGCCTGCCGATAAACAATGATCCGACAATGCATCCAAACAGGGCTGAGGATACAGCCCAGCCTTTCAGGGAATCAGTGAGTCCGAAGTATTCGGAAAAAAATGGGATGGCACCATTGATGACTGCTGTATCAAAGCCAAACAGGAAACCACCCAGGGCGGCCACAAAAGTGCAGAGGTAGAGGGTTCTCTTCATGGGAGTTGATTTAATTATTACCTGAATCCGGAATTATTGCAAATGTATAAGGATTAAACCCAAAAAAAAACTCCCATAAAGCAAGAGGGCTGCCCCTATCCGGAACAGCCCCCCCTTTTTTTTCATCAAAACTGTGATGCTACTTCATCTTTTTAAACCACATATACCATGTAACCATATAAAGATCAGGGTTCTCAGCTTTAGCAATATCCACCTGATCGGATGTATATTTGGTAAATGGCACAAGGACATCATCACCGGCCTGCCAGTCCGCGGGTGTAAGAATATGTTCCTTATCAGCAGTCTGTAATGCCAGGACTGTTCTCTTTATCTCTTCCATGTTTCTGCCGATATTCATCGGATAATAGAACATTGCCCTGATCTTATTTTGCGGATCGATGATAAATACACCCCTGACATCCTTTGTTGTATTGTTATCAGGGTGTATCATCCCATATTTTTTTGCAATTGAGTGGTCATTGTCAGCCACAATAGGGAACTGAATCTTTTCAGGGGGCCTGTTCTTGTAAGAAACGCCTTCCATGGATTTTTTCCATTGCTGGTGGGTTTCCAGGTTATCAGTGGAAACTACAACAAGCTTTACTCCCATTTTATCCATATCGTCCTGCAAAGCTGCCAGATCAAGTAATTCTGAAGAGCATACAGGTGTGAAGTCGGCCGGATGGCTAAAGAGTACCTTCCAACTTGATCCACAATCCTTTGGAAAGTCCAGTTCGCCACTGGTGGATTCGGCAACAAAAGCCGGTGCAGTTCCACCAAGGAGCGGCGCACCCGTATTGGGATTTACCTGCGACCATGCCTGGAAGGAGGTAAATACCAAGAGCATAATAATATATAGAGCACTTTTTTTCATGTTATCTTTATTTAGATTAATTTAACGTCAAAGATAATGGATATATTCTCTGAATGCAAGAATTTAGTGTTTTTTTTTGGACGATAAATTATTGAATATCAATATTTGCAGTATTGATAGCGGTTTCAAGACATAGTAATGTTATGTTATAAGACAGGCATGGGATATATTGCCACCGGCTTCGGGAACCTTGAGCATGCAAGGGATAACCGGCGGCGAATGACCGGGAAACAGGGTATTACCCGCCAAATCTGTACCCAATACCTGATTCGGTATTAAAAAGGCGGGGTTTTGAAGGGTTATCCTCTATCTTTTTACGAAGCTGGGCCATAAAGACCCTCAGGTATTGCGTTTGTTCAACGTATCCCATCCCCCAAACTTCCTTAAGGATATACTGGTGGGTAAGAACCCTGCCTTCGTTCCTTGCCAGGAGTGACAACAGTGAGAATTCGGTGGTTGTAAGTTTAACGGGCTGGCCATTTTTACGGACCATATGGTTTGCGAGGTCAATTGACAGCTGTCCAAATTCCAGTACAGGGTTGTCAGTCAATGACTCGCTCTGCCGGATTGCCACCCTGATGCGGGCCAGAAGTTCGCCGGAACGGAATGGCTTGGTCAGGTAATCATTTGCCCCGTTATCAAGGGCCATGACTATATCATCCTCAGCGTTTCGGACTGAAAGGATAATGATTGGTTTCAGAAACCATTCACGGAGTTTCTTTAACACTTCAACTCCTTCAATATCAGGCAATCCAAGATCGAGGATGATGATTACAGGCTGACCGGTGGCAGCAAGGAGCAGGCCTTCCTTCCCTGTTGCTGCCTCGGTAATTTTATACCCGTTTGCAGAAAGGGTTATTTCCAGCAAACGCCGGATCTGGACTTCGTCATCAATGATCAGTATGTGCTCATTCATATAACAGCTCTGATTTTACAATACGCCAGGAGTTCTTGCATTTCAATCATTTTCCCGGATCAAGATGATTGATGGTTCTAACAGGGATTTTAATGGTGAAGATAGCGCCTCCGTTCTGGCGGTTTTCTGCCGCGACGGATCCTCCGTGTGCTTCAACGAAGCCCTTTACAATTGATAAGCCCAGCCCGGTACCTCCGGCTGCTGCATCTTTCCCGCGGTAGAATTTATTAAACACGGATGTAAGTTCAGATTTCGGGAACCCTTTACCCCTGTCCATGACCTGGATGATCAGTGCATCATTGTCATAGAAGAACTTCAGCCTGATGTTGCTACCCACAGGCGAATTCTGCGTGGCATTTAGCACGAGGTTGTGCAGAACCTGCTCCATTAGTCCGAAATCAATGAAGACCATGGGCATGTCGGCAGGGATTACAACAGAAAACCTGAAATGGGAAAGCTCCTGCCGCAGGTTATCACTCACCCTGTTTGCCAGATCGTGTACATCACACCAGTCAGGGCGGGGTGTTATCCTGCCTGATTCCAGCCTCGACATATTAAGGAGGTTTTCAATAAGCCTGTTAAGCCTGACAGATGCGATATTAATCTCCCCATAAAGCGCTCTCCGGGTTTCCTCTGAGAATGGCTGGGCAAGGAGACTGTCGGAGGCTCCCATTATTGTTGCTACAGGGATTCGCAGTTCATGCGATATCGAATTAAAAAGCGTCTTATAGAGTTTTTCCGATTCACTCACAATATAGGCTTTCCTGGCTGCATTCCGTAATAATTCACGTTCAAATTTTCCAGATATCTGGGCAAGAAACGCCTCCCAGAACTGTTCCTCGCCTTGAGTAAAGAACTGGGTATGTTTGACTATGATAACACCAATATTCTCCACATTTCCGGAGAGGGGATAAAATGTATATTCAGTGGAGGGCAGTGTATCCGTGTTGTTTCCTGCTTTGGCAGAATGTTTGTAAACCCAGGCTGCAATGCTCATCTCATTTTCTGAAAGAACTATTTTATCACCGCTTGAAACAGGCTTGTCCAGTTGGTTCAGGTCATTTTTCAATATGATTGCGCAGTCCAGCGCAAAATATTTCCGTATATAACCGACAGCAAGGTTTGAAACTTCATCAATACCTGAGGCCATGGCAAGTTCCCTCGTAAGCTGGTACAAGGCATGGGTCCGTTCTTCACGGATTCTTATCTTCTTCTCCTGTCGCCGGATACGGGAAGTAAGGATTCCGTTGAGCAAGGCAATGATAAAAAACATGATTAACATAAGCATATCCTCTGCCTTGCCGATATGCATGGTAAACTGGGGCGGGATGAAAAAATAATCCCAGATAAGCGCACTTAATGTAGCCGCAAGTAAAATAGGGCCTGTACCGTAAAAAAGTGCCAGCATGGATACCAGGAATAACAAGACAAAGGAGATGACCTGGTAACCGATAAAATCCTTCACCATGTAGCAGATCAGTGATATCAGCGTAACGAATACGGATATGACCAGATACTGACGGATACTTGAGGTATAAGGTGGGATTGATATCCTCTCTTTAAAATAATCTTTTGCCTGGCTGTCTGAACCAAGGATGTAAACATCAATATTTCCGCTGTACCTGACAAGCCGGCGGACGATATTTCCCAGGCGGAACATAGAAAAGATATTACGGACGCGGGGTTTTCCAACAATGATGTGCGTTACGTTCTCCTTCTGTGCAAATTCCACGATCGCTTTAACTACATCATAGTTTGTAATGATCCTGAACCTTATGCCAAGTTTGGAAGCAAGTTTAAAGTTTTTGTCAAGCTGTTCACGTTCTTCCGGAGATAACTTATGTAATGTTTCGACATATATCGCCTGGATGTTTGCCCCCATGGAATAGGCAAGGTTTTTAGCCCACCGGAGCAGTCTTGTTGATTGAGGCTGATAATCGATGGCTACCAGGAGGTGTGTCCCCGACTTCCAGGGTCCCCGGATTCGTTTGTGTTGCATGTAGTCATGCAACTGCCTGTCGACACGGTCAGCAACGATTCTCAATGCCATTTCACGCAGCGCGGTGATATTCCCCTTCCGGAAGAAATTTTCAATAGCCTCGCGCGACCGCTCCGGCGTATAAACTTTCCCTTCCGCCAGGCGCTGGAGCAGTTCATCCGGTGTAAGGTCAACCACTTCAACTTCATCTGCATTTTCAAATATTTCATCAGGAACGGTTTCACGAACCATGATCCCGGTGATCTGGGCAACCGTTTCCGACCTGCTTTCCAGGTGTTGAACGTTCAAAGTGGTGTACACATCAATACCATTTTCAAGTATTTCCTGAACATCCTGGTATCGTTTGGAATGGCGGCTGCCGGGGGCATTGGTATGCGCAAGTTCATCAACCAGGACTATTTTCGGTTTCCTGCTGATAATCCTGTCAAGGTCCATTTCGTCAACACGGGTGGATTTGTACACTACACTGACCCGTGGTATCAATTCGAAACCCTCAGCAAGTTCTGCAGTCTCCTTCCGGTTATGGGTCTCAATGTAACCGATCACAATATCACTTCCTTTAACCCTGTCAGAATGTGCAGTTTCAAGCATGGTGTATGTCTTGCCCACACCGGCGCACATTCCGAAAAAGATCTTCAGTTTCCCCCGTTTTCTTTTTTCTTCTTCACTGATCAGGGCAGCGAGAAGTTCATCGGGATCAGGACGGTTATCTTCAAAAGTATTCATGAATACCCTTTATTTCAAAACTCATTTCCCTTTTGAAATCTGGTCTAATTTCAAATTTAACAATAATACATTTATCCGTTCTTCCCCGAAGAATAAAAGTTGCCTGCTTTCAGTGAGTTCCCTGATGGATGTTATAAGCTGTTCCCGTTGTTCGGGGCCAAAGTTCCGGGCTTTGGATATCCTGTCAACCTGCAGAAGGGCAGCCCCGGGTGAAATATCAGGATCCAGGCCGCTCCCCGAGGCGAACAGCATTTCAGAGGGGACATCAGCAACGCTGTTGAGTTCATTCACCTCAATAAATCTTGCCTTTCGCAATGTAACAAGGTCCCGGAGCCGGGGATTGGACAATGCCAGGTTTGAACCTCCGGAAGCCATTGAATTATAAGAGTTGGCTGATGGCCTCGGGGTGAAATATATTGCAGAATCAAATTCCTGGCCAATAATCCTGCTCCCGATTGTCCGCTGGTTCCGGGAAATCATGCTTCCGTTGGCCTTACCGTAAAATGCTGCCTGTGCAATTCCTGTAATTATCAGCGGGTAGATTATCCCGGTAAGGATTGTGAAGAAGAGGAAGATCTTCAATGAAATCAGAATCGTTCGCATAGTTTAGATATTAAGCACAGATCACAGGTTGATGATCAGATCAATGAGTTTGATGCCTATGAAAGGTGCGATGATCCCTCCCAAACCGAAAACCAGGAGGTTTCTCGTCAATGCAGTTATTGCAGGAACCGGACGGTAACGTACACCTTTCAATGCAAGCGGAACCAGCAGAACAATGATGAGTGCATTGAAAATCACCGCACTAAGGATAGCACTCTGGGGTGATCCAAGGTGCATTATGTTGAGAACGGAGAGCGGCCCTATACCAGATTTCCCTGCATAAAGTGAAATGGCGATGGCAGGGATAATGGCAAAATACTTGGCAACATCATTTGCGATACTGAACGTTGTCAGGGATCCGCGTGTCATCAGCAATTGTTTGCCCACCTCAACAACTTCAATCAGCTTTGTTGGATTGCTGTCAAGATCGACCATGTTTCCTGCCTCCCTCGCTGCCTGCGTACCTGAATTCATGGCAATCCCGATATCTGCCTGAGCGAGCGCCGGGGCATCGTTGGTCCCGTCGCCGATCATTCCAACAAGATGGCCATTTGCCTGTTCTTCGCGAATTCTCCGCAATTTATCCTCGGGTTTTGCCTCCGCCATAAAATCATCAACCCCGGCCTCAGCAGCAATAGCAGCGGCCGTCAGTGGATTATCCCCGGTAATCATGACTGTCCTGATCCCCATTTTCCGGAGTTCACCAAAACGTTGTTTAATGCCGCCTTTGACAATGTCCTTGAGATGGACCACTCCCAAAACCCTGTTATCCTCGGCAACTACCAGTGGAGTAGCTCCTTTCCGGGCGAGATCGGAGACAATATCAGTAATCTGCTGGGGAAAGAAACCATTATTATTCTGAATAAACTTACGAATGGCCTCGGAAGAACCCTTACGGATGCTATGGGTCTTTCCATCCCCCGAAATCATGTCGACACCGCTCATCCTTGACTGCGCTGTAAATGGTATGAATACTGCATTCATCAGGTGAACTTCACGGGCCCTGATATTAAATTTCTCTTTTGCAAGGACGACAATGGATCTTCCTTCCGGTGTTTCGTCAGACAATGATGACAGTTGCGCTGCATCTGCAAGTTCCTCAACGGTGATGCCGGTTGCAGGTATGAAATCAGTCGCCATTCGGTTCCCAAGTGTAATTGTCCCGGTCTTATCAAGCAAGAGCACATCCACATCCCCTGCCGCTTCTATTGCACGCCCGCTTGTGGATATGACGTTTCGCTGCAGCAGCCTGTCCATCCCGCTGATCCCGATGGCGCTCAGCAATCCCCCGATGGTGGTGGGTATCAAACATACAAGGAGTGCGACCAGCACTGGTAATGAAAGGTTCTGTGATTGGGGTGACCCGGAAGCTGAAAGGCTATATCCAAAAAATGCAGGCAATGTAACAACTGCCAGGAGAAAAATAATTGAGAGCCCTGAAAGGAGGATCGACAAGGCGATCTCATTAGGAGTTTTCTGGCGTTTTGCCCCTTCAACGAGTGCTATCATTCGGTCGATAAAGGTATTACCCTGCTCGGTGGTTATCCTTACTTTAATCATGTCACTGATCACCTTCGTACCTCCTGTAACCGCAGAACGGTCACCGCCGCTTTCCCGGATCACGGGAGCTGATTCCCCAGTAATTGCAGATTCATCCACACTGGCAATTCCCTCAATGACTTCACCGTCAGAAGGGATTACATCGCCAGACTCGCAAATTACGATATCACCCTTCCTCAGTTCGGTGGCGAATATCATGGTTTCCTTATCATATTCAAATTTCCTGGCCCTGGTCTGGATCCTGTTCCTCCTCAGGCTGTCAGCCTGGGCTTTTCCCCTCCCTTCAGCAATGGCTTCAGAAAAATTGGCAAAAAGTACAGTGAACCAAAGCCAGATGGCTATCTGGAGATTAAATGATGAAAATTCTCCATTAATAATGCCCAGCGCCATGATGATTGTGGTCAGGCATGCACCTGCGGCAACGATAAATATTACCGGGTTCCTGATGAGCGAAACAGGATTTAATTTTCCAAAGCTGTCCTTTGCAGCCTTCAACAGGATTTTTCCATTAAAAAGGCCCGATTTTATGTTTGTTTTCATTTCCCTTCCTATGTCAGTTGACTAATTGCAGATGTTCCATAATCGGACCGAGTGCCAGGGCCGGAAAGTGCGTCAGTCCCCCGATAATCACAATGACTCCAAGCAACAAGATAATAAACAGCCAGTTATCTGTCCTGAAAGTGCCAGGCGACACTGGGGTAACGTTTTTGGTCGCCATATTTCCTGCGATTGCAAGAACAGGTATGATAACTCCAAAGCGACCGGCAAGCATTCCGACCCCGGTTGAAAGGTTATAAAATACGGTGTTGGCATTTAGCCCAGCAAAGGCACTCCCATTGTTCCCTGCAGCTGAGCTGAACGCATAGAGGATTTCCGATAGTCCATGGGGCCCGGGATTTCCCAGGCTTGCCAATCCCGGTTGAATGACGGAGGAGAGTGCCGAGAATGCAAGTATGACAATATTTGGAATAAGAACGGCAATAATGGCCATTTTCACTTCGAATGCTTCGATTTTCTTCCCAAGGTACTCCGGTGAACGACCCACCATCAAACCTGCAATAAAAACGGTAAGGATGATAAATATGACCATCCCGTACAACCCGGATCCGACACCTCCGAAAATGATCTCACCAAGCATCAGGTTTATCATTGCAACCATGCCTGCAAAGGGTGTCATGCTGTCGAGCATCGCATTTACAGAGCCATTTGAAGCAGCCGTAGTTGAGGTCGACCAGAGGATACTCCCGGTTATTCCGATCCGGGTCTCTTTCCCCTCCATCCAGTGCAAATTCCCATATGATGAAATGGGTGCATATTCTGCGTACAGGGAAACGATCATTCCTGCAACAAGCAGGATGAACATCACTGTAAAGATCGTCCAGCCCTGTTTAACGGATCCGACCATCTTCCCGTAAGTAAATGTGAGGGCGGCCGGGATGAGGAGAATTGCCAGCAATTCAAGAAAGTTGCTGAGGGGTGTGGGGTTTTCAAAAGGGTGTGCGCTGTTGGCGTTAAAGAAACCCCCACCGTTCGTACCCAGCTGTTTTATTGCTTCCTGGGATGCAACAGGACCCATTGGGATCACCTGCTGAGTACCCTGAATCGTCTGCACAGTTTCATAGGGTTTAAAGTTCTGGATCACACCCTGCCCTGCGAGGACTATGGCCATAAGGATTGACAGAGGAAGAAGGACATAGATGACGGACCGTGTAAGGTCTGTCCGGAAATTCCCAAGCTTATCGGTTGATTTCCTTGCAAGTCCACGGATGAGTGCCAATAACACGGCAATTCCAGTGGCAGCGCTTACAAAATTCTGAACAGCAAGGCCGGTCATCTGAACGAAATAGCTCATCGTCGTTTCTCCCGCGTATCCCTGCCAGTTCGTATTCGTCATAAAACTGACAGCGGTATTGAAGGCTGAGTCCGGGGAAACCCCGGGTAAATGCTGCGGATTCAGCGGCAGGAATCGCTGAAACACCTGGATGAGGAACACGAATACGAGGCCGGCCAAGTTAAACATGAGCAGGCTGAAAGTGTATGATTTCCAGTTTTCTTCCTCATTATGGTTTACACCCGTTAAACGGTAGGTCAACTTTTCCAGCCATCCCAGGACGGGCAGCATGAAATGACGCTTCCCTGAGAATACATTGCTCATGTAATTACCCAGAAACGGTGTAAGGACAATTAAAATTACCAGGAACAGGATGACCTGTATGATATCATTCGTGACCATATTATTCTCATTTAAAGTACTTGTCCAGGCCAAACAGGTGGCTGAGCAGTTGCCCGATGATGAAAATGAGAACAAGACCTCCAAAAAATTCCAAGATTAGCATCGCTATCCGGTTTTTGTTGAATGTTAAAATCTCTCAGGTGCAAAAAGCGTGTATAGCAGGTACCCAAGGAGGAATAGTGCAATGATCCCCCCGAGTATATATCCCGGGGATGCATTGATCCCGGCAGGATTGTTTGTGACCATCAAAACTGTTGAACTCATTTTGACCTCTTATTAAACCGGTACAAAATTGCACCATTATTCATAAGGGTTTTATCAATTTCCCGGTGACATTGATAAAGATTTTATAAAAACAGATCCGGTACAACCTCTTCCCTGTATTATTTTTTATTCATAGCTTTGAAAGAAACACAGTGATGAAGAGAAGTTCTTTCTACCCGGCCCTTATAATCTTATTGCTTACAATGTCAGCTATCCGGTTGATGGGAGCAACAGCAGACACAATAAATAACAGAACTATGGCGGAAGACACTATATGGAACCTTGAGACAGCCTATTTTGAAAACCTGTACAAGGCAAATTATGAGGCGGTACTCACTCTTGTTGACGAAGGGTTTCTTGGCTGGCCGGGCGGACTGTCGAAACCAATTACCAGGAACGAAAGTGCAGCATTTATGAAAAAACTCATTCCCTCCCCTACCTCAAATAAAATCAGGATAGAAAAGCTGGGTATCAGTATCGTAAATCATGTTGCCCTGACTCAATACCTTCTGTTCGTTGAAAGTAGCAATAACGATGGTGAATTGAAATCGTCAGCCACAAGGATTTGTCATACCTGGATACAAACAGGGGGGAAATGGAAACTCCTGGGGGGAACAAGCAATGAACAGTAAGTCCCTGATTCTTTTACTTCTTATTTAAAAAATCAACCGTGTCGCGAATGCCGATGTCGTATGGGGTCGGGTGAAAATGGAAGAAATCATCGAATTTTGAAGAATCAAAATAATAGGGAAATTCATTCTGGTAAAGCATTTCGTAAAGTTCAGAGACAGTGTGATCGAAGAGTCCGAAGGTTTTTACCATCCATTTTTTCAGTACTGAATATTTGGGAGCCACTCCTAATGCTCCTGCAACCTTCTCAATGAAATCTTTCCCGTCGGGTGCCGGGTTAAATGTTGGCATATGCCATACCTGGTTATAACATTCGTCACGCGCTGACAGCATATGCAGAGCTTTCGCGCTGTCAAGGGTATAGCTGAAAGAATGAGGCGTATTTACATCTACCATCCATTGTGCACTTTTACCGTTCATTAATTTATCAATGACAAGGATGTAGGGCATGCTGGACCTGTCTGCATAGGGGCCATACAGGTCGGCGGCTCTGGCAATAATCGCGTTAAGATGACCGCTTTTCATCTCATCCTCCAAATGCGTTGCAATCTTTGCCCTGAGTTCTCCTTTTTTGCTGCATGGATTATAGGGTGTAGCTTCCGTCATCTTCCCGTCAACCTTCCCATACATGTAAACGTTATCAAAAAAGATCAGCTTCGCATTGACCTTTTTACATGCGTCAATCGCATTTTTCATGATCTTCGGCCATAACTCCCGCCAGACTTTGATGTCATATTTCAGCCCGGCAGTCAGAAATACAACATCCGTGTCCCTAATGCCCGCAAGGGTCTCATCATAGGAGGAAATATCTGCCTTAAATGATTCTGCCCCCGGGATTGAATAATTACTGCGCGAGACCAGGCGTATATTCTCATTGGATCTGAGCAATTCATAAGCCAGTGCATTCCCGATGGAACCACCGGCGCCAAGGATCGTATATTTCATATAGTAATGATTATGTTACTTCTTTTTCTTAGAGGGTTTGGCGATTTTGTTATAATCCAGGGCAAGATTTATCCAGTAATCCATCTTTTCCCTTGTNTCAAGGACTTCCATGTCGACATAAACAAATCCCCTCATTTTCCTGCCTGTAAAGTCCATGGGGGTGCATCCGTCCAGTTCGATAACCTCATCAAACCTGTCAGGGCTTAACCTGAGCATCAGCCGGTCCTTAATCACGCCGGCAAGCATTTTATCATCAACCATGAAGCACAGGCCTCCAAACATTTTTTTCTCTTCAACATTTTCCTGGCTCAGAGAGATGACCTCTCTTGCCCTGTCTGCTAAAATATCATTATAGGCCATCCCGGGACAAATTATTCACGTACTGTCAAAAATAGTCAAATAGTTGAATAATGAGATGGTTGGAGGCCGGATTCTCACTATTTCAGAACAACTATTTTTGTATATGAAGCCGGAGCATTACCTGTAGTCACCCGTACCACGAAAATCCCGGGCTTTGTATCGCTCAAAACTGCTTGTAGATTGCATGATATCTTATGGTGTCCCCTGTCCAGGTAGCCCTCATAAAAGGTTCCTGCGACCATGCCTTTCATATCAAGCATATCAATCCTGGTAAATCCTTCATATTGCATGGCAAATTCCACTGTAAAAACGTCCATAACGGGGTTTGGATTTACAATGACAGGGATTTTTCCCTGGTCGTTGATGTTTTGGATGCCAACATCAGTATCTTCAACCAGTAAAAGGTAATCTTCGGTTTCACCGTCAGAAAACGTGCCGGAACCGTCCCAGTCATTTCCAACCTGCACGGGGGTTATCGAAATCCTCGCCCAGGAATATCCAACGAATGGACCGGCGATGAATGAAGGAGGAAGAAGGGTTGAGAGGGGCACATTCACCACCTGCGAAATTGGAAAATCAACGAGGACATGTTCAGGTACCTGAGCACCGGCGCATTGTGTTCCGGTATAATTATTCCAATTGCCATCCCTGTTCCAGTCTACAAGCATATTCACATAACCGCTTCCTGTAACCATGATATCGATATCCGGTCCCCAGTTTACAGTATTACAAACAGTATCCAGTGCGGTTCCTGTTTCCCTGCATGGGACTACCAGCTCATTTCCAGGTGTGCCTGTAATTGTGTAGGGAGATGGTACGATAAGTCCCGCATCACCGTCCCCGAAGCATTCGTCCTGGTTATAAGCGTATGATCTGAATGTCGGGCAATTATCCTGGTTCCCGTCAGATTCAAAATCCACACCTGTCCCAAAATAACTTTGTCCAGAGGTATGGCTGATATAACTGCCCTTGCTGCCGATATTAGCACAAGTTGGAAAATTTCCACTCATACCGTTTGAAGGGTATGCCAGTGATCCTTCCGGGGCATCTCCGAAGTCAAATTTACCAACATAGAGTAAGTAATCCTCGGTCTCACCCTGGTCAAACGTCCCCGTTCCCGTCCAGTTCGGAGGAAGCTGTTGTTCGCTGATCGTAAAACGTGCCCAGAAAAAGCCCTGATTTGGCCCCGAATAGAAGGGTGGAGGATTCAGCAAGGACAACGGTCCGCAGAAACCATTCGGAACTGGTAAGTTCACGAGGACATTTTCGGGGATTAATCCGATATCCGGGCAGTGCAAAGTATCCCCCCAAAACCCGTTCTGGTTCCAGTCGATCACGACATTTACGAAATAGGGCGTCATGCACGGCATATAACTTGTGACCTGGATATCAATGTTCTGACCCCAGGCGATCTGCTGGCATGGCTGGCCCATTGACGTTCCCAGGGAGTTGGGACACGGTGTCACCACACCACCAATGATTGTAAATGGTTCCGGCAAAATCAAGCCTGCATCCCAATCTCCAAAACATTCATCATGGTCATAGAGATTAAATGAAGGGCACAGCCCGCCATTACCTTCAAGTTCATAATCAAATGAAAGGAAGAAAGCACCATAACCCAGGTGCTGTGCAACGCCGTTTACAGGAACACCCAGGCATGTTGGAAAGGATCCGATAATGCCTGATGCCGGATAAGCGAGCGCCCCTTCGGGTGCATCTCCAAATTCAAATTCCTGCTGAGCAAAAAGAACAAAGGAGAATGACCCAAGCAGCAACAAGAATAAAATTCGTTTCATGGGTAAAAAATTAGCAACTAACCTCGTAATTTACGAAATAAATAGCTGAAAATCAAGAAAATCGTTAATTATTTACAAAGAAAGAACGGAGGTTTAAGAGGGGAATAAAGTCCGCGGAAAACAAATAAACTGATAGATTGCAATGGGGTGAAAATTAGCGGGTAGTGAAAATAAATATTTCTATCTGAGAACAGTTTCCTGATTTTGATTGTACTTTTGTTTAGAATCATTCTATTTAAAAATATGGAAACCGACACAATGAAGATTAACCTTCCGGAGGAAATGGGTTTGGGGATCACTGATAAACTTGCAAAATCAATATACAATGCTAAAAAGAATACACTTGGGTCCATGTGCGACAGGCACCAGGC
>JGI20214J51088_10001655_pt1 | contig 15139 bp, 17 predicted proteins | sample WetSurMetagenome_FD_51088 | JGI IMG/M metagenome (IMG submission 51088) | reverse complement strand
CCGCCACAACCAGATTCTGCGCTTGTGCCAGCTGTCCAATCGTCAGGGAATAGTTGCCGGGCTTGGCGATGCTGGACGCCGTTGCGGAAACTGCGGCAGTATTCGACGAAGTGGCCGAAAACGAATTGAACGTCAGATTGTTGAGACCCTGTGCAGCAGTTTGAAACGACGCCAGTGCCGACTGGACAGAGCCGATGGCCGAGATCTTTGCGTTGTAACTGCTGATCTGTTTGTTCAGCGTGGTGATCGGTTGCTGCTCGACCGCCATCAATGAACTGACGATTCCCGCCACATCAATCGTCGGGGTGGTTATCCCCGCGGAGGAAGTGGCTGCATTGTTGCCGGATACGGAGGAAGTCGTCATGATTGGTCTCGCTTATGCCTTCTGCCTTAACAGCAAACCCTTTTGGAACTGGTCAATTGACTGGCTGATGGCGATCATCTCTTTGGATGGAAACTGCTTGATCGTATCTCCGGTCTTGGTATCGACCACTTTGACCAGTGTCTTGTTGGAATCCTGATCGATGCTGAACTCTACACCAGTATTGGCCTGAAGCATGGCCTGGTTGACTTTCTCTACTGCACTTTGTAGTTGGGCATTGGTCGGCTGCGAGGCTTGTTGTGCGGCCTGCGCGCTCGATGCTTGCGTACCTGCGGCTTGCGTACTCACGCCCTGCGTCCCGGTGGCTTGTGGAACTGCTACCTGCGGTAATTCTACCGTTGCGCTACCCGTGTTTGGCGCAGAAACGGAAACAACCGGCGTACCCCCACTGCCATAACTGGCGGGCGTCGTCGGAACGGTATTGCCTGATAAGTTCTGGATAAGCATTTTGCCTCTCCCGGTGTTCAAAATCCTGGCCGGATTGCTCCGGCCAGGCTACTGGTCATACTAACCCCTTACTTCAACAGTGTCAGCACGCTGTTGGGCAGCGCATTTGCCTGTGCCAACATCGCAGTACCGGCTTGCTGCAGAATCTGATTGTGGGTCAGGTTCGCGGTTTCCGCGGCGAAGTCGGTGTCTTGGATCCGGCTGCGGGCTTGTTGCATGTTGGTGCTGGTGGTATTTAATGAGGATTGTGCATTCTGGAAGCGGTTCTGCAAGGCACCCAGATCAGCACGCAACCCGTTAATGGTGTTGATCGCGTTGTCCACGATAAACAGTGCATTATTGGCGCCAGTAGGAATGCCATTGGTTATCTTCGTCACGTCAACGCTGTTAACTGCTTGCAAGCCGCTGGTACCGGAAGTTGCGTTTAATAAGAAAGTGGCGGCCGTAGATGTGATGGCAAAAGAGCCTGAAGAGTGGAAGTCCACCGTGCCGCCTACTGTGGATGAAGTGCTGGTTGCAGCCAATGTCACTGCTGTACCGAGGGTTCCTCCTGCACTAGTGGCACCGATAACGTCCAGGCTCATTGCAGAACCAGTGGTGTTTGTCACGCCGATGTCATAACCAGAGTTTTGAATCAAACTGACTTTTCCGTTAACTGTATCCGCAACAGCCGAGATACCAGTTTTCGACGATACTGCGTTGATTGCGGCAGCCAATCCTGCGGTATCGGTCTTTGAGGTCATCGTCGCGCTGATCGTAACCGGGTTGGCTGCGCCAGCCGCGGTAGGTGCACCTTGTAGCGTCAGACTGACAGAGCCACCCGCGGTAAAGTTTTGCAGAGTTGCATAAGTATGAGCTACGGCTTGGAGAGGCGCGCCGTTTGTTGAGGCCAAACTGTTGACCTGTTGGGCAATGGCAAATGCGGAGGTGCCGGATGCGATATTGCTGGTAGTCATCGTCTGGCCGCTGACTGAGATAGTCAGGGTTTGGGCACTGAAGCTATTGGCAGCTATTCCAGTTGTGGCAGATGTAGTCGCGGTATTCATCATCGTGCCGGTTGCGCCGGTTGCGCTGGTTGCGCTGTTGTCGCCGATGGCGTTCGCCGAGGCATTGCCGACGGATGCGTTAATGACCTGACCCGCGTTGGCGCCGATCTGAAATTGGACGTTGGCCAGCGATCCATCAAGCAGATTCAAGCCGTTGTACTGGGTATTGGTCGCGATTTGACTAATGTCGTTCTGCAACTGAGAGATACTGGCTTGTAGCGAGGCGCGGTCGCCGGCAGAGTTAGTGCCGTTCGCTGCCTGTACTGCAAGATTGCGCATGGTTTGCAGGTCGTTGGTTACCTGTTGCAATGCGCCTTCAGCAGTTTGCGACAGAGAAATACCGTCGTTGGCATTCTGCGCGGCCTGTGTCATGCCGCCGATTTGGGATGTCATCCGTGCTGCGATCGCCATGCCTGCCGCATCGTCCTTGGCGCTATTGATGCGCAGGCCGGAAGACAGGCGCTGAATCGAAGTGGCCAAGGCGCTTTGCGAATTGGCAACGTTGTTCTGCGCGTAGAGCGAGGCGATATTGGTATTGATGAATAGGGACATTTTAATTCTCCTTAGTGTGGCACTTTGATCCGGCTTTTTGCCGTTTACGTTGGTTGGTGATGCACATCAACCGCGGTATGAACCAGTTATCGGAGAATTATGGGAAAACTTTAGGGTGCTGCTGACTAAGTTCGTTCGTCCTGACCATTCGACGTCGCTCAGAACTAAAAGCTCTGTCGAAGGGCTAATTGGCTTCGACAGGCTCAGCCCGAACGGTGTTTGCACATCATCGCGTCGAATTGAAGAGCGTTTCATTCAGCGGCCACCACGCGATTCTTTCCGTTCTGTTTGGCCTTGTACATGGCCTTGTCGGCGCGGCCGATGAGATCTTCGCTGTCTTCATTCTCGCGCCGCAGCGCGATGCCGGCACTGAACGTGACCAGAATCCGCTCATTGTTGTGCAGGAAGAATTTCTTGGTCAGGTCGCGCTGCAGGCGCTGCATGGCCTCGATTCCAGCTGCCAGATCGGTATCGGGAAGGACGATGAGAAATTCCTCGCCACCGTACCGTCCTACACTATCGGCAGGGCGCAGCGTTTCTTTAATGACCCGGGTCAAATGTTTCAGTGCGCGGTCGCCTGCCTGGTGTCCGAGCGCGTCGTTCAGTTGCTTGAAGTTGTCGATGTCGAGCAGGGCGACGCTGACTGCCGACTGGCCGCGTTCGGCACGCTTGATTTCGCGGTCTATGGTTTCGTCCAGGCCGCGCCGGTTGAGCGCCCCGGTAAGCTGGTCTTCCCGCACCAGCTCGCTGACTTGTTCCAGTTCCAGTTCCAGTTCCTTGATACGGGCTTCGGCTTCATCGGCCTGTTTCTTGTGGGCGAGCAGTTCTTCGTGCGAGCGCATGGTGCTGGTCTGGATGATGCGCGTGTCATGCATCACATCTTTCAGGATGTGGCTGAGCTCGGTCAGATTGTCAGCCCGGCCGATCTTCTGGCTGTAGCCTTCTATCTTGTTGTGATATTCGCCCGTGCTGGCAGTAAGGTCACCCAGGCGGTCAATGAAAGTGGTCATCAGGCTTTTTAACGTGGCCTTGGCGTCAGCCAGGCTTTGCTTGAGCGTACTCTGCTTGATCACGACATCGCGCAAGTTGCGCTCGGCATCGGCGATTGAACGTTTGTCCAGCGGGTTGCTGATGATCTGTTGCAGCGCATCGATCTGCCCGCGCAGCCATTTATCGTCTTCCACCATTTCGCTGACATTCTCCACCAGCAGACGCAACAGGCGCAGCAGGCCTTCCTGTATCTTGGTCTTGTCACCGCCGCGCAGTTCCAGTTTGAGCCAGAACTGGCGCAGTTGTTTGGCGAGGTCGTTGAGGCGATCCTTGTTGTCGGTGGCGCGAACTTGCGATACCAGCGCAAGTATCTCGTTGCCCAATTCGGGTTGGGTGGCAAGCGTGTTTTCCAGCGTCTGTGCCAACAGTTCGCGCAACTGGGTGAGCAGTTCGTTGTTGTCGCCCTGTATTCGCACGGCTGCGGAAGTCAGGGCTTGCGGCGAAGTGGCGGCTGATGCGACGTCCGGCATGACGGACGGAACCAGTTCGCCGGCACTGGTTCCGGTCGGTGCGGTAGACCAGGAGCGCAGCAGGCTCTGCAATTTGCCGAACAATACCTCCGGGTCCCTGGAGAATTTTGTCAGCACGGTATCCACGCCGTCCTTCTTGCGGGTGATGGTGATGCCTTTGTGCGGTGTTTCAAGCTGGCGCAACAAGTCGCGGATCAATTCCGACCAGGCGGGAACGAGTTTGCCTTTGCTGGTTGTTGCGCCAATGTCGGCGGAAGGCCCCTGCGCCGCTTCACCGCTGATTTCCTGGTACATCTGCGCATAATTCTCCGGCGTCGGCGCGAGTTTGCGCGAGGCGAGCGCAGTCAGTGTTTCGCGGGCGATTTCAGAAGGATTTTTGGGTTTGGTCATGGGCAGATATTCGGCGTGGGTTCATGCGGGGCATTATCCGGTTGTGCGGCAGTTGCGAAACAGGGAATAGCGGCTGTTTATCGTTCCAATTTGAGCGTGTCATTCGATCAGGTGATTGCTGATCGCGTAATGGATCGCTTCGGCATTGTTCTTGAGTTTCATCTTTTCAAGCAAGCGCGAGCGATATACGCTGACGGTCTTGGGGCTGAGCGACATGATATCCGCCATCTCGCTCAGCTTCTTGCCCGAGGCCATCAGGCATAGCGTCTGGTATTCGCGGTTGGACAGGGTCTGGTGCAGCAACTCCTGATAGCCTTGAGAAAGTCCGTTGGCCAGCTGTTCGGCCAATTCCGTGCTGATGTACTTCTTGCCGCTGGCGACCTGGCGGATGGCGGTGACCAGTTGCAGCGGCGCGCTTTGCTTGTTCAGGTAACCGGCCGCTCCGGCCTTCATGGAACGCAGGGCATATTGTTCTTCCGGATGCATGCTGAGCATCAGCACCGGCAATTGGGGTTTGTTGGCCTTGAGTTGCTTGAGGACTTCGACGCCATGCTTGTCCGGCATGCTGATGTCGAGCAAGACCACGTCGTAAGCCGTTTCTTCCGCCATGCGGATGGCTTGCATGCCGTTCTCGGCCTCGCCGATCACCCGCATGTCGTCGGTGTCGTCAAGCAATTGCTTCAGGCCCTTGCGGATGAGTGCGTGATCATCTGCTATCAGCACTTTTATCATACGGTATCGCTTTTCAAAATAGATTCTGTTGTGACAACGCGAGGGATATACACGCCGATCTGTGTTCCCTGGCCGGGGGTACTTTCGATTTTCACCCTGCCGCCGAAATATTCTACCCTTTCGCGGATGCCGCGTAAGCCGAATGAACGGGGTTTGGCGCGGTCGGCCTCGGTGAAGCCGCGTCCGTTGTCCGCTACCTTCAGTTCGATAATGCCGTCGCGGTCGTGCATGAGCACCATCACTTCGTTGGCCTGGGCATGTTTGGTGATATTGGCCAGTGTTTCCTGAAAGATTCTGAAAAGAGCGATCGAGATGTCGGGCGGAATGTCTTCGATCAAGGGGGCATGTTCGAACAGGCAGGAGATGCCGGTACGCTGCTCGAATTCACCCGCTTCCATCTCGATCGCGGCGACGATACCGAACGTGTCCAGTATGCTGGGGCGGAGGCTGCGCGAGATATCACCTGCCGCCGAGATGCATCTGTCCACCAGAACTTCAATGTTCTTCGCTTTTTCGGCAAGCGCGGGCTTGTCGGCCAGGCGGCCACCCAGCCATGCGATATCCAGCTTGATGGCGGTGAGGGTGCTGCCCATGTCGTCATGCACCTCGCGGGCGATCGCGATGCGTTCCTGCTCGCGCACATCCTGTATATGCGAAGACAATTCGCGCAACTGGGACTTGGAACGCAGGATTTCCAGCTCGGCCAGTTTGCTATGGGTGATATTGAAGATGATGCCTTCCCACAGAATGCCGGTTTCTGTCTTGCGCGGGCTGCAGCGAAGGTTGATCCATTTGACCTCGTTGTCCGGCATGGTGAGGATGCGGCCTTCCCAGTTCCAGAACGACAGGCTTTCTGCCGAGACGTGCAGGCTTTGATGGTAGGACTTGAAATCATCTGGATGCAGCAAGGCCTCGAAAAGCGACGAGTTATAGGTCAAGTTTTGGGGCGTGATTCCCAACAGAGCCTGGCATCCTTCACTGACGTAAGGAAAGGTGATTTGCCCCTCAGCCTGCAGCAGCAACTGGTAAGCCATGCCCGGCAAGGCGGCAATGAAGGCATGCAGGCGGGTCTGGTTCTCCAGCAATGCCAGCTGCGCATCGCGGTGTTCCTGCCGGACTCGCGCAGCGCGTAAATTGTGCTCAATGGCAGACGCAAGACGATTCAGGCTGCCCTTGAAGATGTAATCGTCCGCCCCGCGACGCATCGTGTAAATGATGGTCTCTTCGCGCAAGTCATGGGAGAGGAACAGGAAAGGCAGGTCAATGCCGCTGTTCTGCAACAATTCGAGCGCGGGCAATCCGCCGAAGCCGGGAGGGTCGTAGCTGCATAGCACCACATCGAACCGCTCGCCGGACAAGGCCGCTTCCATGTCATTTGCGCTGTCCACGCGCCGGTAATCGGGCTGATAGCCGGCACATGACAATTTGTTCATGGTGTGCTCGGCATCGGCGTGCGAAGATTCGACCAGCAATATGCGGAGTTTCTTGGATGTCATTCTGTTATCCCGTACAGGTGCTCCGATTATAAGCGGCGTCCGCGCTGCACACTAGGCTGGATATTACGATAGAATGCCGCCGGTTAACGAACTCGCCACATCATGTCTTCCGTCCGATCCGTTGTTACTCCTGAGAATCTGCTGCGCCCGGAAGTGCTGGCGTTGCATGCCTATCACGTTCCTCCCGCCAGCGGCATGATCAAGCTGGATGCGATGGAAAATCCCTACCTGTTGCCTCAGAGGCTGCGCGATGAGATCGCGCAGCTGGTGGCGGATGCCGAGATCAACCGATATCCGGATGCCGCTGCGCGCGAACTGAAGGGAGCTATCAGCAAAGTAACAAGCCTGCCGCCGGGCGTGGATATCCTGCTGGGCAACGGTTCCGACGAGATCATTCAGTTGCTTGCGCTGGCCGTCGCCAAGCCCGGTGCGGTGCTGTTGAGCGTCGAACCTTCTTTTGTCATGTACAAGATGATCTCCATCTTCGCCGGCATGAGATATGTCGGCGTGCCGCTGGCTGCAGATTTTTCGCTTGATCTGCAAGCAACGCTGGATGCCGTCAAGCGGGAACAGCCTGCCCTGGTGTTTCTGGCCTATCCCAACAATCCCACCGGCAACCTGTTCGACGCAGTTGCGGTTCGGCAGATCATTCAGGCCGCGCCCGGCCTGGTGGTGATGGATGAGGCTTATTACGCCTTTGCCAGCGACAGCTTTATTCCGCATCTGGGACGCCACGACAACCTGCTGGTCATGCGCACCTTTTCCAAGCTCGGCATGGCGGGTCTGCGCCTGGGTTTTTTGGCGGGCCCTGCCGCCTGGTTGAGCCAGTTGGAAAAGTTGCGCTTACCGTATAATGTGGGCGTTCTGCCGCAACTGGTCGCGACAAGGTTGCTTGAGCATCACGATGTGCTGCTGACGCAGGCGGAGGACATCAAGCTGGAGCGGGCCGGATTGCTGGCTGCCCTGGATGCCGTCAGCGGTGTGCGGGCTTATCCCAGTGCCGCCAATTTCATCCTGTTCCGCGTGGCAAAAGCCGCGCAGATATTTGAAGGGCTGAAGCAACGCGGCGTGCTTATCAAGAATCTGAGCGGCGGACATCCGGCATTAGTCGATTGTTTGAGAGTGACAGTCGGAACGCCGGTCGAGAACCGGAAATTTATTGCAGCATTGCAGGACGTCATTAACCAACTCGCATAAGGCGAATCATGCGTAGCGCAAAAGTCAGTCGCAACACCCTGGAAACGAAGATCGGCGTAGAACTGAATCTCGACGGCAGCGGCAAGGTCAAGCTGGATACCGGATTGCCTTTCCTCGAACACATGCTGGATCAGATCGCGCGTCATGGTCTCATCGACCTGGAAATCAATGCCAAGGGCGATCTGCACATAGATGCCCACCACACGGTGGAAGACATCGGCATCACGCTGGGCCAGGCATTCAATCAGGCGGTTGGCGACAAGAAAGGCCTGCGTCGTTACGGTCATGCCTATGTGCCACTGGACGAAGCGTTGTCGCGTGTGGTGCTGGATATATCCGGTCGCCCCGGGCTGGTGTTCAATGTCGAGTTCGTGCGTTCAAATGTGGGCGAGTTCGACATCGATCTGATCCGCGAATTTTTCCAGGGCTTCGTCAATCACGCGTTGGTCACGCTGCATATCGACAATCTTGCGGGAGGGAACGCCCACCATCAAGCCGAGACGATCTTCAAGGCTTTCGGACGCGCACTGCGTATCGCGGCGGAGCTGGATCCGCGCATGGTCGGTGTCATGCCTTCCACCAAGGGAACCCTGTAAGAACACCATGGTTGATATCGCAGTCGTCGATTACGGTATGGGCAACCTGCGCTCGGTGCAGCAGGCCGTGCGCAAAGTTGCGCCCAAGGCGGATATTGCCGTGACCGGCGAGGCCGATGTGATCGCTTCTGCCGGACGGGTGATCTTCCCCGGGCAGGGAGCCGCCCCGGACTGCATGCGCGAAATTCGTTCTCGCGGCCTTGATCGCGTGATTGCGGGTGTAATCAGTGAAGGGAAGCCGTTTCTCGGCATTTGCATGGGACTGCAGGTGCTTTTCGAGCACAGCGAAGAGGGGGATACCCCTTGTCTGGGCGTGTTCTCCGGGCAGGTCAGGAGATTTGCGTCAGGCCTGCAGGATGCTCAAGGCAACAAACTGAAAGTGCCGCACATGGGCTGGAACCAGGTGCATCACGGCGACCACGCCTTGTGGGACGGCATAGCGCAGGATGCGCGGTTTTATTTCGTGCATAGTTATTATGTAAAGCCTGGAGATTCTAGCCTTGTACAGGCCACCAGCGACTATCCGCAATCCTTCGTCTGCGCGGTGGCCAAAGAAAATTTGTTTGCGGTGCAATTTCACCCGGAAAAGAGTGCTGCCGCAGGATTGAAGCTGCTGCAGAATTTTATCAACTGGAATCCTGCTTAATCTGCTAATCATGGATACTAAAACGCTGATCATCCCTGCTATCGACTTGAAAGACGGTCATTGTGTGCGCCTCAAACAAGGTGTGATGGAAGACGCGACTGTCTTTTCCGAAGACCCCGCCGCCACCGCGAAACATTGGCTTGCACAGGGTGCGCGCCGCCTGCATCTGGTGGACTTGAACGGTGCGTTCGCCGGAAAGCCCAAGAACGAAGCTCCCGTGCGCAGCATCATCGAAGCGGTGGGCGGAGATATTCCGATACAACTGGGCGGCGGCATCCGCGATCTGGAAACCATAGAGCGCTATCTCGATATCGGGGTGACCTACGTCATCATCGGCACAGCTGCCGTCAAGGTGCCGGGCTTTCTGCACGAGGCATGCGATGCTTTCCCCGGGCACATCATGGTCGGCCTCGATGCAAAAGGCGGCAAGGTCGCGGTGGACGGCTGGTCGAAGCTCACCGGGCACGATGTGGCCGATCTGGCGAAGCGCTTTGAAGACTATGGCGTGGAAGCCATCATCTACACCGATATCGGCCGCGACGGCATGATGACCGGCGTGAACATCGAAGCGACGGTGGAACTGGCACGACCCCTGCATGTGCCGGTCATCGCCAGTGGCGGCATCACCAATCTGGACGATGTGCGCGCCTTGTGTGCCGTGCGTTCGGAAGGTATAACCGGCGCGATCACCGGCCGCGCCATCTATGAAGGTACGCTGGATTTCAAGGCAGCCCAGGCCTTGGCCGACGAACTGTCGCCGAAGCTCTGATGCTCGCCAAACGCATCATTCCCTGCCTCGATGTGACCGCCGGTCGCGTGGTCAAGGGTGTCAGTTTCGTCGAGCTGCGCGATGCGGGAGATCCGGTGGAGATCGCGCGCCGCTACGACGAGCAGGGTGCGGACGAACTGACTTTCCTCGATATCACAGCGAGTTCGGACGACCGTGGCATCATCTTCCGCATCATCGAACAAGTGGCAGAGCAGGTTTTCATTCCGCTGACGGTCGGTGGCGGGGTGCGCGAAGTGCAGGATGTGCGCAATCTGCTCAATGCCGGCGCAGATAAAGTCAGTATCAATACTTCTGCCGTGGTCAACCCGCAGCTGGTGGCGGATGCTTCGGCGCGTTACGGTTCACAATGCATCGTGGTTGCCATCGATGCCAAGCAGACTGCACCAAACAAGTGGGAAGTGTTTACCCATGGCGGTCGCAAGGCTACCGGTCTGGATGCGGTGGAATGGGCGAAGAAGATGCAAAGTCTGGGCGCCGGAGAGATACTGTTGACCAGCATGGACAAGGACGGACAGAAGAGCGGCTTCGATCTGGCGCTGACCCGTGCCGTGACCGATGCGCTGGAGATCCCGGTGATCGCCAGCGGCGGCGTGGGCAATCTGCAACATCTCGCCGACGGCGTGAAGCTGGGCGGCGCGGATGCGGTGCTGGCGGCCAGTATCTTCCACTTCGGCGAATACACGGTGCAGCAGGCGAAGCAGTTCATGGCACAACAAGGTATTGAGGTGCGGTTATGACACGGTGCGCGCAAGCGACAGATGCGGGAATGGCCGCTCGCACCTCCTTCCGCAATCCGCTGGCTGCGCCATAACCAGCGACTAGGTGAGCGTTGTTTGCTCACCTAGTCGAATGGCTAGTAGTTACATCAGTAACGTGTCGGAGGTGAGGCTGTGACGGAAAACTGGCTGAATAAAGTAAATTGGTCCGAAGACGGCCTGGTTCCGGCCATCGCGCAGGATGCGGCGACGGGGCGCGTGCTGATGGTGGCGTGGATGGATCGCGACGCCCTCAAGCTCACAGTAGAGACCGGCGAGGCGATATACTGGTCGCGTTCGCGCAAGAAACTCTGGCACAAGGGTGAAGAATCCGGCCACATCCAGAAGGTCAAAGAGATACGCCTGGATTGCGATAGCGATGTGGTTTTGCTGCAAGTGGAACAAAAAGGCGGCATCGCTTGCCATACCGGGCGCGAGAGTTGCTTCTACAGCAAACTGGAGCAGGGCCGCTGGGTAGAAACGGACGCGGTTCTGAAGTCACCCGACGAGATCTATAAAAAATGAGCAACGAGATTCTGCAACGACTGACAGGGACGATTGAGGCGCGCAAACAGGCTGCAGCCGATTCTTCTTATGTCGCAAAATTGTTCAGCAAGGGCGAGGACGCCATTCTGAAAAAAGTGATCGAAGAAGCGGGCGAGGTTTTGCTGGCAAGCAAAGAGACGGACAAGCAACATTTGGTATACGAAGTTGCCGATCTGTGGTTTCACTGCATGGTGTTGCTGGCGCAAAAAGGCCTGAGCGCGGACGATGTGCTGAAAGAACTGGCGCGTCGCGAAGGCGTGTCGGGGATTGAAGAAAAAGCGAGCCGGAAATGAGCGACAACTGTCTCTTTTGCAAGATCGTGCGCGGCGAGATTCCGAGCCGAAAAGTGTACGAGGATGACGAGGTATTCGCCTTTCACGACATCAATCCGGTCGCACCGGTACACTTCATGCTGGTTCCCAAGCTGCATCTCGTATCGCTGCTTGATGCTGAAGAAGCCCATGCAGCCTTGCTTGGCAGGATGTTATTGCTGGCGCCGAAGCTGGCGCTGGAACAGGGTTTGAAAAACGGTTTCCGCACCGTCATCAATAGCGGCAAGGGCGGTGGGCAGGAAGTATTTCACCTGCACATCCATGTCATCGGCGGCGGCAATATTCCGCCCATGGTTAAACGAGATTAAACAAGGAGAGTGAAATGGGCTCGATGAGCATATGGCATTGGTTGATCGTATTGTTGGTCGTGGTGCTGATATTCGGTACCAAGAAGCTGCGCAACATCGGCGAAGACCTGGGCGGTGCGGTGAAAGGCTTCAAGGACGGCATGAAGAGTGAAGAAGAGTCACACAAGCAGGTCGCACATGACGGCAAGACCATCGAAGGCGAAGCGAAAGAGAAGACTCAAACCAAGGTTTGAGTCTGAAAATTACTTATGTTCGATATCGGTTTTTCCGAGCTGGTGGTGATCATGGTGGTGGCGCTGATCGTCATCGGTCCAGAGCGCCTGCCCAAAGTAGCCCGCACCATGGGCTTGCTGTGGGGCAGGGCGCAGCGCTATATCAACGGCGTGCGCGCCGATATCGAGCGCGACATGCAGATGGATGAGCTGAAACAACTCAAGCAGAAAGTGGAACAGGAAGCCGCTGCGGCGATGCAGGCTGCAAGCCAGGCCGGTCAGGCGGTGGATAACCATTTGAAATCGCTTGAGCAGGAAGCGGCAACGGTCGAACAAACCAGGTCGCGCAGTGCTCCGGCGGTCGACAGCACCCTAAAAGAACAGCCCGCTCCAGAACAGAGGCAGTTTCCGATTGACTAATTTCTCCCCTTTATCGTGAGTACAAGCGAAAACCTGATCTCCCACCTGATCGAGTTGCGCACGCGCCTGCTCAATTCTGCCGTCGCGCTGTTACTGGTATTCATCTGCCTGTTTCCTTGGGCGTCGGACCTCTACAGCTTATTGGCGCGCCCGCTGCTGGCCAAGCTGCCCAAGGGCGGACAAATGATCGCGACAGATGTGACGACGCCGTTCTTCGTGCCGCTCAAGGTCGCGATGATGGCGGCTTTTCTGATCGCGCTCCCCTATATTCTGTATCAGATATGGCGCTTTATCGCGCCCGGCCTGTATCTGAACGAGAAGCGATGGATATTGCCGTTGCTGGTTTCCAGCGTGGTTCTTTTTTTCTGCGGCATGGCCTTTGCCTACTTTGCGGTTTTTCCGGTGGTGTTCGGCTTTATTACCGCCGCCGCGCCCAAAGGTGTGGCTGTCATGACCGACATCGACAAATACCTCAGCTTCGTGTTGAGCATGTTCGTGGCGTTCGGATTGGCATTTCAGGTGCCCATCGCCGTGGTGTTGCTGGTGAAGACCGGCATGGTGACGACGGCCAAATTGCGCGAGGTTCGTCCCTACGTCATCGTCGGTGCATTTGTCGTCGGGGCGATCTTTACTCCGCCGGACGTGGTTTCCCAGTTCATGCTGGCGATGCCGCTGTGGCTGCTTTACGAAGCGGGCATCGTGGTGGCGGGATGGACAGGGGGGAAACCGGCTTGATCCCCGCCCTTCCGGTTTATTCCTGAGCCTTGGGTTTTGGTCGTTTGCCGACCTTGACCTGAACTTCCACTTCAGCCTGGTTGCGCAGCAACTTGAGCGAGGTGACCTTTCCCGGCGGCAACGACGAGATGGTCTCCAGCATGATGGTGGAATCGGTCAGCGGTTTGTCCGCGATGCTGAGCAGGATGTCTCCCGGTTTGACGCCGGACTTGTCTGCGGGGCTGCCTCGAACCACTTCGGCGATTAGCACCCCCTGCACATCGCCGAGCTTGAACGATTCCAGCAATTCGGGTGTGAGATCCTGTACCGCCACGCCGATCCAGCCGCGCGTGACAGCGCCGTTCTGGATGATCTGTTCCATGATCTTCTTGGCCGTGCTCACCGGGATGGCAAAACCGATCCCGAGCGATCCGCCGTTGGGTGAATAGATCGCGCTGTTGATGCCGACCAGATTGCCTTCCACATCCACCAGCGCGCCGCCCGAATTGCCGGGGTTGATGGCCGCATCGGTCTGGATGAAGTTCTCGAAGGTGCTGAGCCCGAGGTGGTTGCGTTTCAGTGCGCTGACGATACCCATGGTCACGGTCTGCCCCACGCCAAACGGATTGCCGACGGCGAGCACGATGTCCCCGACATGCGCCTGATCGGACTGGCCGAAAGTGATCGCGGGCAGGTTATTGCCGATATCGACCTTGATGACCGCAAGGTCGGTGTCCGGATCGGAGCCGACGATGTGGCCCTTGGCGGTGCGGCCATCCGAGAGCGCGACTTCGATCTGATCCGCACTCTCGATCACGTGGTGGTTGGTGAGGATGTAACCATCGTGGCTGACGATGACGCCCGAGCCCAGGCTGGAAGTCTGTTGCGGAACATTGTCCTCGAACTGGTCGCCGAAGAAGAAACGGAAGCGCGGATCGTCCATGAACGGATGGGTCTGCGGCTTCACCTCGCTGCTGGTGAAGACGTTGACCACAGCCGGCATCACTTTCTGGGCCGCCTTGCTGAAGCCCACTGCCGGCAGGTCGCCGCCGTCCTTGACATTGTTTTCGTATAAGGTCACCACACCGCTGCGGGCCGCATTGGGCAGCAGCGACGGCCTGAGCGTGTGGATCACGAACAGCATCGCGAGGCCGACGGTGGTAGCTTGGGCGAACAGGAGCCAGAATTTGCGCATGATATGATTTGAGCCGCTAAAATTATTGGGACGAACCCGATGCGATTGAATGAATTGCGCGATTATATCGGAAGCGAGCTTGCAGTCAGCCGTTTTCGTGACTACTGTCCGAACGGCGTGCAAGTGGAAGGGCGGGCCGAAGTGAGGCGCATCGCCACGGGCGTCACCGCCTCGCAAGCCGTGCTGGAAGCCGCCACGGCATGGGGTGCGGATGCCATCCTCGTTCATCACGGCTATTTCTGGCGCAATGAAGACGCCGCGATCGCCGGTATCAAGAAGCGCCGCATCGCCCATCTGCTGCAGCACGATATCAGTCTGCTGGCCTATCATCTGCCGCTGGATGCCCACCCCGAACTCGGCAACAACGCGCGGCTCGGCGGGGTACTTGGCTTTGTCGAACAAGGGCGTTTCGGCGAGCAGGATATCGCCATGCATGGTGCACTGGATCACCCGCAGACCCTGCAACAACTCACCCAGCATATTCACCATACTTTGCAGCGTGTGCCGCAAGTCATCGCTCATGCCAATCCCAACATTACCCGCATCGCGTGGTGCAGCGGCGGGGCGCAAGGCTACTTCGAACAGGCCGTGGCACTGGGCGTGGATGCATTCCTGACGGGCGAAATCTCAGAACAGAACGTGCATGTCGCACAAGAGACGGGTGTCGCCTTTATCGCAGCCGGGCACCATGCCACCGAGCGTTACGGCGTGCAGGCGCTGGGCGAACATCTGGCGGCGCGCTTCGGCCTGGAACATCGTTTCTTCGATCAGGACAATCCGGTTTAGTGATCAACTATCAATTAGTCGGGTTCGAAGAGAGGCTCTTTTTTGCTAAACCGCGCGAAGCGCGACGTTGAAGTGAC
>JGI20214J51088_10001653_pt1 | contig 15141 bp, 12 predicted proteins | sample WetSurMetagenome_FD_51088 | JGI IMG/M metagenome (IMG submission 51088) | reverse complement strand
GCATAGTGCGCCTGGATGGAAACACCCGCCGGAATGCGGGAGCCAGCATAGACGACAAGGTGCCTGTGAAGATAGCCCAGGCGGCGGCAGCGGAGTCCGTTACCTTTGCCCCGACTGTGCCTCTGCGCATTACCGGAGCTGAGGCCTACCTGCAAAGATACATGGAAGGCCGTGTCATCACCCGGGGCGATATCATCGAGATACCGGTCATGGGCAGAAAGATCGAGCTCATGGCAACCCGCGTCTCGCCGTCCAAGGATGCGGCAGTGATCGGGGACAGGACCAGAATCGAGATGTCGGACAAGCCCGCCAAGGAAGAGAAGAAAGGCCCCCGCATCACCTACGAGGATATCGGCGGCCTTTCTGCCGAGATCAAGAAGGTGCGGGAGATGATTGAGCTGCCCATGAAGCACCCGGAGCTCTTCGAGAGGCTGGGCGTGGAAGCTCCCAAGGGAGTTTTGCTCTACGGTCCGCCCGGTACCGGCAAAACTCTGCTCGCCAAGGCTCTCGCCTCGGAGACCAATGCTCACTTCGAGACTCTGAGCGGCCCGGAGATCATGTCCAAGTACTATGGCGAGTCCGAGGAGAAGCTGCGCAGCCTTTTCAAGACCGCTGAGGAGCAGGCTCCTTCCATAATACTCATCGACGAGATCGACTCAATCGCCCCCAAGAGAGAAGAGGTCACCGGCGAGGTGGAGAGGCGTGTCGTGGCTCAGATGCTGGCCCTCATGGACGGCATGGAATCACGCGGCAGAGTGGTGGTCATAGGTGCCACAAACAGGCCCGATTCGCTGGACCCCGCCCTTCGCCGCCCAGGCCGTTTCGACCGGGAGATTGAGATTGGCGTTCCCAACAGGCAGTCCCGTCTGGAGGTCCTGCAGATCCACACCCGCAGCATGCCTCTGTCCAAAGATGTGAACCAGGAGAAGCTGGCGGATGTGACGCACGGCTTCGTGGGCGCAGATCTTGCAGCTCTCGCTCGTGAGGCTGGCATGAGGGCCATCCGAAGGGTCCTGCCGGAGATCAACCTGGAGGTTGAATCCATACCAGCTGAGATCCTGAACAAAATCGAGGTAAACAACGACGACTTCCTGGAGGCTCTGCGGGAGATGGATCCTTCTGCCATGCGTGAGGTCATGGTGGAGTCGCCCAATGTCCACTGGGATGATATCGGAGGCCTGGCCGAAGTCAAGCAGCAGCTGGTCGAGTCTGTGGAGTGGCCTCTTACTTACGCAAAGCTCTTCGCTCACATGGATGCCAAGGCGCCCAAGGGCGTACTGCTCTACGGGCCTCCGGGCACGGGCAAGACAATGCTGGCCAAAGCTGTGGCAACCGAGAGCCAGGCCAACTTCATCAGCATCAAGGGCCCGGAGTTTCTCAGCAAGTGGGTGGGTGAATCCGAGAAGGCGGTGCGTGAGACATTCCGCAAGGCTCGCCAGGCAGCTCCTTCCGTGATCTTCCTGGATGAGATCGACTCGATAGCTCCGGCTAGAGGCGGATCGACCAGCGATTCGCATGTCACAGAAAGGGTCATATCCCAGATCCTGACCGAACTCGACGGCCTGGAGTCGCTCAACAGCGTCATGGTAATAGCTGCAACCAACCGGCCCGACATCATCGACGCCGCTCTGCTCAGGCCGGGACGGTTTGACCGGCTCATCGAGATAGGCCTGCCGGATGAGAAGGCCCGCCAGGAGATATTGAAGATCCATACCTCCAAGAAGCCCCTGGCAGATGATGTCAATATCGAGGATCTGGCCAGGAGAACGGAGAAATTCTCCGGAGCAGATCTGGGTGCTCTCGTAGGCGAGGCGGTAATGCTCGCTATCAGAGAGTGCGTCTTGGGCGGAAAGGCGGCAGTAGAAGCCCAGGTCTGCGAGTACAAGCTGGAAAACAAGCACTTTGAAGAGGCTTTGAAGAAGGTAAAGCCCACTGCCTCCGAGGCGGATCTCTACAAGAGGTTTGCCGGAGCAACAGCGGAATAAGGGGCAGACCCTGAACCGGACAAACATGGGCCGGAAATCGCCGGCCCTTTCGGTTTCTTCGATCTTTTTTCAATTCGCGTTTTTCACTTTCATTTCGCGTTCCCTCATTTTTTTCATCAGAACAATGGCCCGATAACTACAAATCAATGGCCCGCACTGGTATCGTTTTACATGCCTGAAGATTCTGAGAGTTGGCGAGGCTACGAATGGACGGCTCTGTCCGTCACCACCGTGGGTGCGCTCCTGGCATCCATTCAGGGCTCGGCTCTGCTCATCGCTCTGCCGGATATTATGACCCAGCTTCACGCCGGATTCATGACCATCATGTGGGTGATCCTGGGATTCATGCTAGTCACCACAGCGCTTGTGCCGGTGGTGGGAAGGCTGGCTGACATGTTCGGCAGAAAGAATCTCTACAACGCCGGATTTGCCGTCTTCACATTGGGGTCGCTTCTCTGCGGGTTCTCTTCGCCGCAATATTCAGGCTGGGATCTGGTTTTCTACCGCATGGTTCAGGGAATAGGCGGAGCCCTGCTCTTCACCAATAGCGCGGCCATTGTAACCGATGCTTTCCGCAAAGGCAGAGTTGGTCTGGGCCTGGGGATCAACACCATTGCCTTTTCCGCCGGGTTCTTGATGGGGCCGGTGATCGGCGGCATCCTCACTGCTATCGACTGGCGATGGGTGTTTCTGATAAATGTGCCGCTTGGTGCAGTCGGCACGATCTGGGGCATTCTGAGGCTGCGTGAGCCGGTGGCACTTCCTGCCCAGCAGAGATTCGACTGGCCGGGGGCCATCACATTCACTGTGGGCCTGGCAGCCCTGCTATTGGCTTGCTCGCTTGTCGCTTTCCCGCTCATCGATATTGCCTACGTCTATGCCCTTTTCGTCCTGGCATCGATTGGCCTGGCAGCCTTCTTTTTAGTCGAGAGAAAGGCAGATCAGCCCATGATGGACTTCCGGCTCTTTTCCGAGAAGCTCTTTGCTTATGCATGCGCTGCCAATGCCATCAACGGCCTCGCCCGTGGAGCGGTGCTCTTTGTCCTGATATTTTTCCTGCAGGGTCCCTACGGCCTTGATCCTCTCTGGGCAGGAATCATGATGGCGCCTTTCGGGGCGGCCTTCATGTTCGTGGGACCGGTATCCGGTCACCTGTCTGACCGATACGGCTCTCGGGGCCTTGCCACCGCCGGACTGCTGATTTCCGGCGTCGGGCTTCTCGGCCTGGCCACCGTTGTGAGCAGCACGCCCTACTGGCAGCTGGCCCTCTACCAGGCCCTGATGGGCGGTGGCTCCGGGCTCTTTGCCTCGCCCAACAGCAATGCAGTCATGTCATCGGTCGTACCGGAAAAGAGGGGCAGCGCCGCCGGGATCAACTACATGCTCATGAGCACAGGACAGATGCTCAGCATTGCGATTGTCTTCCCGCTGGTCCTCAGCCGCATTCCTGAAGATGTCATGTTCCATGTCTTCCTCTACGGCGGAGGAATGAGCGGAGGGCCTCTGGCGGCCTTTGAGGCTGGAATGCAGCAAGCGTTCCTGGCCGGCTTTGCAGTGACGCTGATTGCCGCTCTCATTTCCGCAATGAGGCCCGGCAAATAGATCATTTTTATTTTTTCTGGCGAAGACTGTCAACCGGCCTGTAGCTCGGGTCCTGTTCCCTCTCAATCCCGACATGAGAATCGAAGTGGGCTTCATAGGGCTTGATGTCCAGTACCGGCGTTCCGTTCAGGGCATCCAGTCCTTTCACTCTGATGATATTGCCATTCACAGAAAGGATCTCTGCAACAGTAATTCCGATGGGGTTGGGCCGGAGCGGGCTTCTCGTGGCCAGCACTCCTCGCATTGGAATGGACCGGTCTCCCATGGGATGTACCCTCTCTTGATAGCCTTTTGAGCGGTGGAAGTAAAAAACGACCAGAATGAATCTGTAGCCGTCCAGGCCATCCAGAGCGCCGGTGTACTTCGGGTCTATGGAAATGACCGATTCCGAGTTTCTGAGACTTTTTGGGTCTCCAGGCTCATTGAAGCTGTTGGTCACAAAGCCGATGGGCGTGAAGACCACACCCTCAGGAAACGTATTCTGAGACATGATTATTACCCTTGACATTATCTCGCTTTTCTAGCAAAGAAGCTATGCATCTGTGGGGGGCAGATCAGGATTACCGAAATGCTTTTTAATTTGTTTAACATATTAAAAGCGCGTGCGGGATTTTGTCCGATCGGAAGGGAATATTATCGGTTCCAAGGTATGTACTCGGGAAAAAGAACAAATCAAGCAAATGGTTGCCGCTGGAATTTACCTGAACATCTCTGATTTTGTAAGAGATGCTATCCGGGATAAGCTGGCGGCCATTAAAACGATAAAATATCGTGACGTAGATTATAAAACAGCTAAAAAGGAAGTTATGGGATACATCCAGGAGAGAGGTGAAGCTTATCCTTCGGACATTGAGGAAGACCTGGAACTCGATTATAAATTGATATGCCAGATTGTAGAGGAGTTAAAGAGAGAAGGCCGCCTGGAGGTTCTTTAATGGAGTGCTACGAGGTTGGAGACTCCATACACGGCTAACAGGATGAGGGCCGAAGCCAGAAAGATAGGCGATCCGCATGTGATGGCAAAGACTGGAAGACATAAGGCCCAGCGCATAATCCTGACCGAGAACGCTGAGGCAATCATAGAAAGAAAGCTGGGATGGATACCAGAGAAATAAGCCGAAGAAATATATCAAGAGGTGTTTTCAATTGAATAGACATTTTCTTTTGGCTTTAACCGTAATCTCTATCTCAATTTCATGCTTTTGCCCATGTGGGATCGCAGCAGATGCTAATTCAGGAGAAAGCGCTCCCTTGCCATCGTCTCACATGATCGCAAACTTTCCCTAAATCAAGGCAAATAAAATTGAGACGGGCGCGAAATAATTTCAGGACTCTACACCTATTATCAGTTGGTCGAAAGATATTAATAATAGTAACTGGTATTATTTTAAGCTGTGGCGGCTGCTAAAGACAATATTCTGAGCATTTTTCTCTTTTTGGCGTTGGCAGCACTGCTAATTCAAACTAACGTTCACGCTCAGGCAAGTTCTGCAAATGATTGGGTACAAATTGATGATCCGAATATGGCCGGATATGATGTATATAGGATAAACGCAATTCCAGGATTTGATAGCACCAGCAGCATGGTTCTGACCTGCGGTTCAGATAAATGCTCAATGTTTAAATGGAAAAAGGATAGAGATAACAAAACCTATTTTTCATTTTATTTAAATGGCAAACTAATAGAAAAATGTCAATCTTTTTCATGGGGTGCATTAAAAGAGAATCCAAAAATAAACAACGGAGATCAGTTAAAATGGGAACTTCGTTCACAAAGAAACAAGGCAACAAGTTCTGCATGGATTGCAATTTCAAAGGAAAAAAATGGACCAGAACCTCCTTTTGTTCTTTATCCGGATCCGATGGGTAACCAGACAATAAGACTAGATAATAAAACTATATTCATACGTGGCTATTTTAATGGGTTACATATTATTGATTCGAACAACCTATCGCTATATCGGTTGGGTGATACAGAAATAGTGTCAAATGATATTACGGCTCTTTCCATAGAGAATTCCTGTGGAATAAGGATTTATGACATGACTGTAGCAAGCGGAAAATATTCAAATATCCAAATCGAAAATAGCTCAAATTGCCTGCTTAAAAATAACACACTTAAGGATATATCAAAAATTGGAATCGATATATATAATAGCTCTAATTTAGTTCTTGATTCAAATCATTTGAGAATTGCAAATATGACTAGAAGAGTAGGAATTTTTATAGAAGGAAGTTATTCAGATATCAAGTTGATGAACAATCAATTTATTATTTCAAATAACACATCAATTATTCGCATAGATAAGCCTGCAAAAAAAGGCGATAATGGAGTATATATCTATGGCAATAATTCAATTATTAATTACTTGACGGACCAAAAGGATGTGATAGCGTCAGTATCCGAAGGGGATATAGGCTGCACCATTTATGATGGCAAGTATTGCTGCAAGAACCGGACCGAATTGAATGGGACATCCAGCAATAAATGGTATATTTTAAAAGAATGGGAATGCAATGCGAACAATTGAATTTTTATTAATGATTATATTATTATCTTCAAACGCATCATCTCTTAGGGTACCCGGGGAGCCGCAGATCCCTACCCAGGAAATTTATGAACAGGTGGCGTTGAAGGATTTGTCACCAAAAGGGATAGAACAGGTTCAAAAAGAGAGTCCATCCAGTAGCTATAAGGATGAGAATGAATATGATGAAGACTCATCAGGAAGTTCAGATAATAATCCTGAGACATATAAGGAACCTCAGATGCTATCCTCTGATTCCGTCAGCATAGATCGGGATAAAAGGGAGGTCATCAATGAAAATGGGTCTCGGAAAAAATACGAGATTGACGTAGAGATAGTATGCAATAACAAAATCAATTCTCTGGATATCAATGAAATACTTGAAAAGGATTTGATATTAATTCAAAGGCCGATTTATGCATATAAAATTGGCTCTTTTGACGATGCTTGCAGCTTTATACTGAATGACTTTAATTGCTCTGGAGGAAGGTCTAGCAATTTATATAAAAATAAATATAACTTTGAGTATCCCTATAAGAAACGGCTCTTTAAATGGGAAAAAGCTGAGGACATCCGCAGCGGAACATCTAATAATTTGTATAAATATATAAAAGAGACATTGGATTTGCCATGGACTGACAAAGAAAATATAAACATTATAAAAAACGATAGTACTATCTTTCTATATTATAATGAATCTATATTAGTAAATAAGAAGAATGTGTTTTGTAAACATAGAAACGTTGGATACTTAAATAATTATCACTTTTTCTGCAATGGAAAAGGTTATGATTTAAATGTAAAAAACGTGATAAATAAGAAATCCCCTGATGTAGATGCATTCTTAAAGATTCTCAGGGACAATCTCAGCATAGCCAACGCAAAGAAAGACCTCTTGGATATAGCAATTAAAGGTGATTTGATTTGCTTTAATTTTACAGATTATCTAATTATTAATCGAATGAAAGGTGGATCCGTAATATTGACTACCAGGATGGGATCTAAATACGACCTAATCGAAGTTAGACAATTCGATGTTGACGACAAAAAGTATATCTGGACACAAATATTTGAACCTGGTCCCGCATTTGATATTCAACTGGGATCATTCAGAACGGGCGAAATTATAAAATATTCATATACAGTTGAAACCAAAAATTACGGCAAGCAGAGGGTGGCTACTGTAGTAGAGTTAAACAATAATAATTTTATCAAAAAAATCGATGAAATAAACATTTTGGATCCTTCTTATGCGCTGAATATCAGCATGGATACAAAGAATTCAAAGATTCATACAGGCGATGATATGGAAATAGAATATTCCATAAAGCAGTCTCGATCAAATCCCACCAATATAGCTATAGATTTTGAGGAAGATGGTAAGTATTTTGTTTTTAAAGATAAGTATAAGTATAGTTTTCCAATAGAAGAAGTGATACGCGATAATAAGATAACAATTGACCGAAAGCTATCATACCTATCAGGAGGTGAATACACGTTTCCAGGGATAATAGTTAATGGCGTAAAATATGATTTCAAAGAGCGGAAAGTCGATGTTGAGGATCTGTTTCCTCAAATAATGCAGGCATATACTGTAATAGTAATGATATTAGGCATAATATTTGGGAATATTTACGGTTCGAAATCCGAAGAAGTCATACGGAATAATTTGTTTGCAATAACGATGATAATTATTTTTCTATTTGGTGCCGTATATTACGCGGTAATCCTGATCTTATAAAATATATTGATATATACCTTATATGATTTCGTCTGCGCCAATTCTGTTTGCCTCTATAGATTGCCTTGATAGGAGTTATGCTAATGAAGTGGCAAGCCGCGCCTTTCAGGAAACGGTAGTTCCATATCATTTGATCCGCACGCTCTATTCTGCAGGTTGCTGCTGGCTGATGCAGTGCACCGTCCCCAGGCCATGCACCATCTCCCGGCAACTGATGCCCACAACCCTTCTGGCCGGGAAGACCTCCTGGATGATCTTCAGAGCTTTCTTATCGTTCCTGTGCCCGAAGACCGGAACCATAACCACATCATTGCCGATGTAGAAATTTGCATAGCTCGCAGGCAGCCGGCGCTCTGCGCCCACCCGGCCAGGCATGGGCAGCTTTATCACCTTGAGGGGACTGCCGTCCTGGTCAGTCTCTGCACAGAGCAGCTCGTAGTTTCTCTTCAGAGGCAGGAAGTTCTCATCCTCCGGATCATCCTCACAGGCACACAGCACCGTCGTGGGGCTCACAAACCTGGCGATGTCATCCACATGCCCGTCCGTGTCATCCCCGGCGATGCCCTCTTTTAGCCAGATGACCTTTTTCACGCCCAGGTAACTCTTCAGATAGACCTCGATCTCCTCTCTGCTCAGGGCAGGATTGCGGTTCCTGTTGAGCAGGCACTGCTCGGTGGTGAGAACAATCCCGCAGCCGTTCACATCGATGGAGCCGCCCTCCATGACGATTCCCGGCTGGAACCAGTCCATCTTGAGGTCCTCGTTGATGAGCCCGCCGATTCTGCTGTCGCCCATGAGCTCGGCGTATTTCTCTCCCCAGGCGTTGAAGATCCAGTTTACCGCCGCCACACTCCTTCCCGCATCAATTGCATCATCCCGGTTTACGACAAAGGTTGGGCCGTAGTCCCTGAACCAGACGTCCGCATAATCCATCACATGGAAGTGAATCCGGTGCAGATCGACCCCTTCATCTCTAAGCCGGTTCAACACATCTCTTTGCATGAGCTCATCTTTGACCAGCAGGTTGACGATCTCGCCAGTGTGAATGGCTTTGATGATCGCCAGGTAGGCTTTCTCCACCGCCTCGATCTCAGGGAAGCTGTCCAGGTCGTAGGGCCAGGAGAGCCAGATGGCCTCATGCCGTTCCCACTCTGCAGGCATGTGGTAGCCCAGGGAAAGGGGCGTCTCCTGAAGGCAGAGCCCGGCTCCAGACCCGGCCCGACGCGGCTTTTCTTCATGCTTTTCCTTTACCATCTCGATGAGCGGCCAGTACAGGTCCGGGCGGCGATTTCGGAAGAAGCCCCAGCCCTCCCGCACTGACTCGTTCATGGACCTGTCCACTTCCACCACCAGCATCTCCTCATCGCTGCTGCTGGCGCGGGCCAGGATCTTGCCGAATGGGTCGCAGACAAAGGAGCTGCCCCAGAAGACCAGATCGGCCTCGCGGCCCACGCGGTTGGCGGCAGCCACATAGACGCTATTGGCGATGGCGTGGCCCCTCTGCACGGTCTCCCAGGCATCATGCCAGTCGCCCTCAGCCGGATCCTCCTCACCCTTTATCCAGCCGATGGCTGTGGGATAGAAGATGATCTCGGCTCCGCCCAGGGCGGCAGCGCGCGCTGCTTCCGGAAACCACTGGTCGTAGCAGATGAGGGCGGCAAATCTGGCATAGCGGGTCTCGTAAATCCGGATCTCCTCTCCGGCAGTGAAATAACTCTGCTCATAAAAGAGCGGATCATGGGGAATATGCACCTTGCGATAGACGGGAAGAATGCTGCCGTCGGCATCAATCACCGCTGCGGAGTTGTAAAACCCCGATTCGTCTCTCTCGAAGAGTGGGACTATTATCACTATCTGCAGCTCTTTAGCCAGGTCGGAAAAGGCCTGCGTGGAGGGCCCCGGGATGCTCTCCGCCAGTCCCGAAGCATCCTTTTTGTCCCACTGGGGAAAGTAGCGCGTGCGGAAAAGCTCTTGCAGGCAGACGATCTGCGCGCCTTTGCTTGCGGCCACTCTTGCCTTTTCCACGGTTCTTTTCAGGTTGTGGTCGAGGTCTTCGCTAACAGTGGTTTGAATCAATGCGATGCTGACTCTGGACGGAGGTTTATCTGCCGGCATATTCTTCCCCACACAATTACTCGATTGCTATTGAGCGCGCTGGTTTAACTAGATGGCGGGAATTTTTTGATTTCTCTAAATATAGATCACATCGGCCTTCTGCCCACCATCAGTGCTATGCAGAGATACTGCCAGAGTGCATTCACCTGCGCAAATCCCGCCTGCCTCCACCACTCTTCCTTCTCTGCTTTGCTGGTGTAGTAGTGAGTCTCTTTCTCATTTCGCAGCCGGGCCACAAAATCGGAGAGATCCGGATCAAGCGACCTGCGCCGCTCTTCCATCTCCTCGAAGAACCACTCCTGCATGTCGCTTCCCGCCTGCGAGTAGCCCTCCGCAGCAACGAGCCAGCCTCCGGGCCTGATCAGCCTATAGCACTTGCCAATGGCAGATTTGTAGAGATCGAAGGGCAGGTGCTCCAGAACCAGAGTGGAGAGTATGGCGTCATATCCTTTGACTTCGTCCGCTTTTCCGTGGCCATCGATGCCTTCATCCCAATCGCCGTCCGCAAGATTTGCCGCCTTACAGCCCAAAATCGCCCCCGGATAGGCGCGGGAGATCTTCTCCGCCGCCACCTGGACCATTCTCTCAGAGCCGTCGATGAGGTAGACTCTAGCAGATGGCATTTTCCGCAGCACAGCCAGAGAGGCATTGCCGGTTCCGCAGCCCAGATCGATGATCCTTGCATTTTGCGGCAGATAGCGCTTGCAGGAGCCTGCCGCAAGGTCGAGCATCTCCTGGTAGCCGGGAACCGCTGCTGACTGGTAGAGGTCGTAGTCTCTCGCGTGTTTGTCGTAGCATGAGACGGTAGAATTGTCTTTCATAGTTAATCCTGGTGAGCTAAATATTATTGCTGGAATACCCACCTCAGTACAAACTCAACGCCTATAGGTGCCGGTCAAGTGTTTCCTTGAAACGGCGAAAATAGGGCAAGTTCTTCTCAAGCGATTTGGGATTGAGTTCCTCTAATATCTGAAATGAATGCTTTCCTTTGCTATACACTCTGTTTTTTCCGCAGTCATTCGTAGCAGATTGCAGCGCATTCAGCAGTTCTTGCCTTGGCCTCAGCTCCAAATCGCTTATCGGGAAAAGAGCTCTATGCCGCAGACACGAACCGAAAACCTTACGCAATGCCTCATGGTCTGCCATTATCCACGTCTCCATGCAGGTTGCCATCATTTGAGCCTGTTCATCCTCTGCACCAGCTGGACGGTCCCACTTGTCGCGGACCTTAAGGTGCTCCCAAGGGCCCAAGGCAATTGGATCTTCGCTATCTACAAGAAGCATAGGATATTCATCATTTTCTCTTGCTGATTTCATGGCCGTGTCGAACATGCCATAGGCTTTATCGCGTGCTCCACATGCAATGATCTTCGGCATGAGTCCTTTAAAGCCCAAATTTTGAATAAGCTTGTTAAAACCTTCGCAGCATTGCGTGTAAAGGTATTTGGTATCGCCGCCCCCTTCGACATATATCTTCACGCTTACCATCTCGTCCCCCCAAGCTCACCACGGATCCACAGCTCGCCCAGACGATAATTTTTAAGCCATTCATCCAGTTTATTGCCGTCGAGACGTCTGATTTTTGTCTGACCATTGTGCTTCTCACAGACGAGGACTGCGTCCGGACTATCAGTCATCATCGACGAGGATGTCTGAATGTGTGGTTACCAGTAACTGGGTGCGCTCTGAGGCGGCTTTGAGCAGGTCCGCTACTTTAGGTATGATGTCCGGATGAAGACCGAGTTCCGGCTCCTCGATACAGATGAGCGGCGGCGGTGTTGGGTCGCACAGGATCGCTAGCAAGCAAAGATATCGCAGAGTTCCGTCAGATAGCCTGGTTGCAGGGATTGTGAAATCCCCTTCGGTAAAAAATACCTGGACCGTTCCACCCTCGATGCTCACATCGAAGTCATCAAGTCCTTCGTAGAGGTCACGAAGCGCTTCGAGAATTATATTCTTCGCTTTCGGAACTCCACGCAGCCGGTTCAAGAACAGGCCCAGGTTCGAGAAGTCTTCTTCCAGTCGGTCGTTACGCATATCGGCCTTCTGCGGCACGCGGAAGACTGCATTGTGTCCAAAGTACCATTCCCTGTATATCCTGATTTTATCATAAACGTCTGCCAGGTAAGATATTTCCGGATATGTCTCAGGGTCTCGACGTTGGGCGAGTATTGATTGATCTGTATCTACCGTCTCAGGCTTTAGCTTGCGCTGTTCTGTTTTATCATCTTGGCCTTCCGTTTTAATGCTGATAACCGGATTTCCATCATTATAATTGTAGTAGAAATTGGGATTCTCGTAACTTGGGCGGGACTTCTCGTTTTCAATGCGCTCATCTGCCAAGCGGAACGCCTGTTTCTCCTTCCGGAAAGACAGGACGTGGCGCAGCGGCATATTTCCGTGTGGATTTCTGGTAATGATGTCGATGCAGGCAACCCCTTCAGGATCTCCTTTCCATATCCAGTCGCCAACGCCTCCGCCCCGGCGGATGATTGTACGTATGTCGCTCGGAGCGGAGCGCATGAGGGATACTGCCTCAATGAAGTTGGATTTTCCCGAGCCATTCGGGCCTATGAGCACGTTCAGGCTTTTGAGAGCTATGGGCTGCGTATCGGGTCCAAAAGACAACAGATTGCTCAGGCCGATCTCCATAATTGTTCGCATCTCATCGTCTTTCACGCTCATTGTTCTACCTCTCTTAATATAATTTATTCAACATCATCAGATTCCCGAAGGATAACTATGCTATCTGGTTGGCAACATTCCTTAAAAGCGTTTTCCTGAATAAATCAGAATCATAAGCAGGAATTTTGCCAATGATAATAGTCCCCCTGATCAATGATCAAAGAAGCTGCCAGTAAACCAGCACATTCAGCGCCGTCAGAGGCACTCCCACGCGGGCAAACTCCAGGAAGGTGAGCGTCTCCCCGCTCTTCTCGGCATTCTGGATTATTATCACATTGCTCGCCGCTCCCAGTATGAAGAGATTTCCGGCGATGGTGCTTCCCGCCGCCAGGGCCATGAGCGCCTGGGTGGATGGATTGACCAGCAGCGGCTGGCAGAGCGCCACCAGGGGCACATTGGAGATGAGCTGGCTTGCCAGGACGCTGAAGGCCAGAATTGTGGAGATGGATGTGAAGTCTGCATTGCATCCCGCCAGAAGGGACTGGAAGGAGCCCGAACTCCAGACCGCATCCATGAGAACGAACATGGCGGCAAAGAAAATGAGGGTGCTCCAGTCGATGCCCCTCAGGACTTCGCCTCTCTTGCTGCTGAAAAGAATGATGGGCAGCGCTGAGACCAGGGCGATGTAGGTCAGACGAAACTCGCTGCCAAGGCCCAGGAAGACCGCAGCCATCTTGGCAAGAATCATCACGAACAGCAGGACGAAAGAGATGCGTGAGAGCCTGGCGAGCGCCGGGTCGACTATCTCCTCCTGGCAAATCTCCAGCGTCCTTTTGCCAAACTGATCTCTGTAGAATATCCTCAGCAAAAGATAGGCGAGCAGGAGGTTGGCAATGGTTGGCAGCAGCAGATAATGCAAAAAGACAATGAAGGGATTGGAAAGGCCTGCATTGACCGCTATGAGCAGATTCTGCGGATTGCCGATGGGGCTCAGGGCGCTGCCTGTTGTCACGGCAAAGGCGAGAGCGAGGAGGAGAAGCTTGGCATCGATTTTGAGCGTCCGGGCGAAGTAGAGCATGAGAGGCGTGCCGATGATGGCCAGGGTATCATTCATGAGCAGGGCGGAGAGAAGGCCCATGGCAAAGAGAATGAGAAGCAGAAGCTGATTGAGGCTGTGAGCCCGGCAGAAGAGCCGGTTAAAGAGAACGAGAAGATAGCCGCTCCTCTGCATTGATTCGCCTATCACGAACATTGCTGCCAGAAATATCATCACGTCCGGATTTATGGCCTTCAGGGCGTTCTCAGGAGAGATCTGGCCGGTGAAGAGAACCACCAGTGCGCCTGAAGCCATGATCTGCCAGATGGCCAGGCGATTCTTGCCCATCTGCCTGACGGCGATGAGGACCAGAACCACAGCCAGTGTCATGAGGGAGATATTGGCATAACTGGCATAACTCAGATCATTCAGCATCGCAAGGCACTGGGATCTATGCAGATAGATTTATAGTTTTCCCAGTTCCTTTGATAGAATTCTGGAGTCTATTTCAGGATGCCACTCATGCTAATGATGCGGATGTAGCAGGTTGCCGGCAGAGGCTAATGCAGAGGTATATCATGGTCATGCATTTTGATAAGCGGAAATTATAATATTTATTGCTGACCGACACCCTTATAGCATGCTATAGTGTTACACGCTACCATACATCATGTTATCGCCGCGAAGAGCGCACGCAGATCTCGCGCCGGCTGGCGCAGCCGCTGCAAAAAAAGCATTTGATTTGGAGGGAAATATGCTCGGCATTGATGATCCTTGGATTTGGGGCGTCTACCTTCTTTGCATTCTTAGCGCACTGTTGTGTCTGATTTACGGTGTGGTGAACTGGAACAGAGAAGGAGATCAGATGGCTTTAGAGGAAAAAGAGGAAGAAGCCTGGGAAGAGAGTGAGGAAGAGATGCAGCAAAAAGAGCTGGGAATGTGATCTTTTATGAATCTTCTTTTGCTTAATATCATCATTCTGGTTTACCTTCTTGCCACACTCTATCTGGGCTACAGAGGCTGGAAATCGACCAAGGACTCAGAGGGCTACCTGGTGGCCGGCAGAGAGACCCACCCCTACATCATGGCCATGAGCTACGGTGCCACCTTCATAAGCACCTCAGCCATCGTCGGATTCGGAGGCAATGCCGCCCTCTTCGGAATGGGCCTCTTATGGCTGACATTCCTGAACATCTTCGTGGGAATCTTCATCGCCTTCATCCTCTACGGCAAGCGAACTCGCAAGATCGGACACAATCTAAATGCCATGACCTTCCCTGAGCTTCTGGGAAAGAGGTTTGACAGCCGCTTCATCCAGTATTTCAGCGGCATTGTGATATTTCTGGGAATGCCTCTTTACGCATCGGTTGTTCTGATAGGGGCGGCCCGATTTATGGAGACCACTCTTGCAATTGATTTTGATGTGGCGCTTCTCGTCTACTCGGTGATAATCGCAGCATATGTGATCTGGGGCGGACTGCGCGGGGTCATGTACACCGATGCCATGCA
>JGI20214J51088_10001652_pt1 | contig 15142 bp, 10 predicted proteins | sample WetSurMetagenome_FD_51088 | JGI IMG/M metagenome (IMG submission 51088) | reverse complement strand
GCTCTACAATAACTTCTTGCACACCGCCGCAAACCATATTTGTGGATTCCGCATTCGAATTATTTGCACCAAGATTATAATTCCATTTTTCAATTTTACCGGGTTTAGTACTGACAATTTTATTTATTACTTTCTTTTCTATTTCTCCGCCGCCCACAGTACTATATATCGAGCCGTCTGAATAAACAAGCATTTTCATTCCTATTGCAGCAGGTGTCGAGCCCGTTACGTTTGTTACAGTAACAAGCCACGAAGGTCTATTGTTGTTTATTGCATCGGTTATTTTATTATAAATATTATCCATAAATAAAATCTTTTTTATAATTAATATTTTTTAGAATACCTTTATCATTTATTTCTACATACCTTTGTTTATAACCGGATTTTTTAATCACTTCGTCCAGTCCGCTAGAAAAATTATTTTTTGTAATTGAATTAAGTAACTCATACGGAATAATTACCGGATGTCCTGATTTATCTTTGTATTTAGGCTTAATAATTATTTTTCCGTTTTTACAAAATTCATCGAAAAGAATTTTGTAAGTCTTAACCTCCACAAACGGATGGTCAACAGGAATTATGAAAATTCCGTTACATTTTTTAATTTTTTGCATCCCGTAAAACACAGATGAAATCATTCCGTCTTCAGGATTCGGATTTATTTCAAATTTAATCTCGGAAACGTTGTCCTTCGCCCATTCATAAGTCTTCTCACTTACAACACAAATCACATCATTTATTCCTGAAGTTTTTATTTTTTCTGTTATCACACTTAAAAAACTTTTCCCTTCAATTTCGAGCATTAACTTATGATTACCGATTCTGAACACAGATGAAATCATTCCGTCTTCAGGATTTGGATTTATTGCAAATTTAATCTCAGAAACGTTGTCCTTCGCCCATTCATAAGTCTTTTCGCTTACAATACAAATCACATCATTTATTCCTGAAGTTTTTATTTTTTCTGTTATCACACTTAAAAAACTTTTCCCTTCAATTTCGAGCATTAACTTAGGAATACCAATTCTACTCCCGCTTCCTGCTGCCAATATCAAAGCAGATATTTTCATCAGAGATTATTAAATTCTTCTATTAATTTATCGAAATAACCCACTTCATTTTCAAACAGGTCAGTCCAGTATTCTGGATTCCATTGCTCAAGAATTTCTTCGTAACTTTTCCCTTGCTGCTCGACCCAGGTGTAATATTTTAAATTGTGAATAGCTTTACGCTCGTAATAAGTAAGCTCTTTATAAAAATCTATATTCTGATGAAGCAATGATGCCGAATGGTCTTTTGCCGCATCTATCGTTTTGTACTTACCTCTTTCAGCTTTTAATTCTTCGAGTCTGGATTTATACAAATCTTCCGAATCGGTAAAAATCGTGAATATCACATCATCTTCATTTAATTCAAAATATTTAGCAGTTTTTATAGATGCCAATAAATTCGCTATGCTCGAAATTCCAAGCAGAGATAAATTTTCCAAATCTTTCAAATTTATTTTTTGCGAATTCAGATAAGTGTATCCTTCGTTCTCATTAAACAATCTTAACACCCGCATACAATCTTCATCATCGATTGCGGCAACACAATCCGTATTCCTGACGTTGTGCACCCAAGGAATATGTTTGTCTCCAATTCCTTCAATCCTGTGTCCGCCGAAACCATTCATAAATAAAGTAGGACATTGCAAAGCTTCCGTGGCAACTACTTTACAATGCGGATAATATTTTTTAAGAAAATCTCCTGCGGCAATCGTACCTGCTGAACCTGTGGCAGAAATATATCCGGAAAGTCTTAATTGATTTTTTGTCTCTGTTTTAATTTCGTTAAACACTTCTTCTATAGCGGGACCTGTAACGTTATAATGAAATATCGGGTTACCGAATTCTTCGAACTGGTTGAAAATGATATTCTTGGCATCTTTTTTTAATTCCCAGCATTTGTCATAAATTTCTTTTACGTTTGATTCGCATCCAGGAGTAGCTATCACCTCAGCTCCGATTTCTATTAACCAATCGAATCTTTCTTTTGACATCTCCTGCGGAAGAATTGCAATCGGCGTACAGCCGAGCAAAGCACAGTCAAACGCCCCACCGCGGCAGTAATTTCCGGTTGATGGCCAAACGGCTTTGTGAACATCCGGATCAAACTCACCGCTTACAAGTCTCGGAATCAGACACCCGAATGCCGCACCGACTTTATGTGCACCTGTCGGAAAATATTTCCCTACAAGCCCTATAATTCTTGCCTTTACGCCTGTTATCTCTTTCGGAATTTCCAGATAATTTACATTACCATATAAACCTGTTTGAATATTATTTTTCCAGGTAATGCGGAAAAGATTCAAAGGATTTACATCCCACAAACCTACATTTTTAAGTTTTGATTTTATTTCATCTGGTATAAGTTCGGGATTTTTTAATTGCTTAAAAGTTGGAATAGTAATTCCTCTTTCTTTACACCGCTTTGCTGTTTTATTTCTTACTTCTTTATTTATACTTTTTATTATTCTCGACATAAACTTTTATTTAATAATTTCGTCTATTTTTTTATACGGATTTTTCATTCTTGTTAAAAATATCATCGCCGCAATAACAAACGGTTTAAAACTTGCTTCCTGATATGTGTGTATTCTGTATTTTTCAAAAACATCTTTTGAGACTTCACCTGCACTGCAGCTCACATCCGTTATATCCGCCGGCAGACAGTGCATATATAAAGCTTCCCCGTTTTTTGTTAATTTCATTTTCTTTTCATCGCATTCCCAGTCTTTATGTTTGGCATTATTGGCAAGACATTCTTTTTCAAGTTCTTTCAAACCTTCTTTGTCCGAATTTTTTAGTAAATTAGTTCTTTTCTGCATCACATAAAATGGTGCCCACGATTTCGGATAAACTACATCGGCTTCTTTAAATGCTTCTTCCATAGAGTTCACAACTTTGAAATTGCTGTTGTAACTTTTTGCCTGCTCTACAACTTCAGGAATTAAATCATATCCTTCGGGATAAGCAAGTGTTACATCCATTCCGAATCTCGTCATCAGAGAAATTATTCCCTGCGGCACTGAAAGCGGTTTGCCGTAACTCGGCGAATATGCCCAGGTCATTGCAAGTTTTTTTCCTTTAAGGTTTTCGAATGAGCCGAAATAATCTTTCAGTTTTAATAAATCCGCAAGAGTTTGCGTCGGATGGTCTATATCGCACTGCAGATTTACTATGCTTGGCCTGTTATGAAGCACACCTTTTTGAAAACCTTCCTCAACTGCTTCCGCAACTTCGCGCATATATTTATTCCCTTCTCCGAGATACATATCATCGCGTATGCCGATTGTCTGGGCAAGGAAGGAAATCATATTAGCGGATTCGCGAAGGGTTTCCCCGTGTGCTATTTGCGATTTGACTTCATCAAGGTCTGAAAGTCCCAGCCCGAGTGCGTTCACAGCCGATGCAAAACTAAAACGTGTGCGAGTTGAGTTATCTCTGAATATAGAAATTCCCAAACCCGAATCGAATACCCTAAATGGTTTTCCTATCCTGTGCAATTCCTTAAATATTTCTGCAATTAATTCCGTTGCCATAAGCACATCATCGGACATTTCCGAATTTAATAAGAAATCTTTGTTGAATAATTTAAATTTTAATTGAGAAATTTTATTTAGATTTTCTGTTAGTAATTTATTCATAAATTATATTAATTTTTTCTGTAATATTCTGATGCTATTTCTATTGCATCAATAATTTGCTGATACCCTGTACACCTGCAGAGATTTCCCTGCAATGCTTTCCTGATTTGCTCGCGAGTAGGTTTTGAGTTTTTTAAAAGAAATGCGTGAGCAGTCAGTACCATACCCGGAGTGCAGAAACCGCACTGAATTGCACCTGCATCTACAAAAGCCTGCTGAAGCGGATGGATCGTACCATCTTGTTTTACCATTCCTTCGATTGTCAGAATTTCTTTTCCTTCGGCATCTTTGACAAGTACGTGGCAGATTTTGATTACTTCATTATTCAGAAGCACGGCGCACGCGCCACAGGCGTTCATTTCGCAGGCATTCTTTGCACCCGTTAAATCAAGCTCATCGCGGAGATATTCTGTTAGCCTCTTTTCCTTATAAGAATCCGGAATGTTATACTTTTTTTTGTTGATTGTTAGTTTCATTGCAGTACCTCCGGTTCTTTCTTTGCATCAATTTTTATCGGTAGCTTATAAAATCTTTCTCCTGTCGCATTATATATTGCATTTGCAATTGCGGGAGCCATAAGTTCATTTGTTGGCTCGCCGATACCCTTTGCACCGCTTGGAGAGTTCGGGTCGGGATTCTGAACTATGAATGCTTTCATTTCAGGCAAATCTGTTGCGCGGGGAATCCTGTATGAATTAAAATTTAAAGTTTTAATTTTTCCGTCTTTCATTTTTACTTCTTCATATAATGCATAGCCCGTTCCCATTGCCATTCCTCCGTAAAATTGTCCGAGCGTCATACTTTCATTTGCAACTTTTCCTGCATCGTGAGCTGCGTAAGCTTTCAACAATTTCACCTTTCCGGATTTTTTATTTACGGTAAGTTCAACAACCTGGCATCCGTACGTAAACGAAAAGTATGCAATTCCCTGCCCTGTTTCCTCATCCCACGTGACTTTAGGAGCTTTGAAAACTCCGAATGCAAATGGATAAATTCTTTCGCCGTACATACCTTTTATTATTTCTTCAAAAGGTAATGATTGATTTTTCGAAAAAACATTATCGTCTTTAATTTCAATTTCTTCTGATAAACAATTTAATTTCTTTGAAGCATATTCAAAAATCTTTTTCTTCAATTCCTTTACTGCATTTACGATTGCACCGCCACCCATCACCGTACCACGTGATGCAACAGTTGTTCCGCTGTCGGGAATATTCGATGTTGAAGGTCTTCTGTATCGAATTCTTTCCAATTTAACACCAAGCTCTCTTGCAAGAATTAAGCACATAGCGGATTCAGAGCCTTGTCCGTTTTCGTGAATTCCGGTTTCAAGTAATATTGAGCCGTCTGCCTGAACATTAATTATCGCCGCACAAAAATCATCCCCCTCGGCACCAAGACTCATTCCGCGGTAACTCATTGCAAGACCTATTCCGTAAACTTCATCATTATTTACATTCGTTTTACATTTTTTATACTTTTCAAAATAATCCGATTCTTTTAAAACTACATCGAGAACCTCTTCCATTGCAACTTTGTGATTGTCAAGTTTCTGTCCTGTGATTGTAACGCTGTCCTGGCGGACCATATTTTTCTTTCGGAATTCTATCGAAGGAATTCCAAGTTTTTCCGATGCAATCTCTATCATAGACTCTATTACAAAATTCATTTGAGGTGAACCGAATCCTCTCATTGCACCTGTAACAACATTGTTCGTATAAACTCCGTACGTATCGCAGTGAACATTTTCGACAACGTAGGGACCGCAACATTGAACAGTCGAGCGCCACGTTACCCATGGAGTAACTGAGCAATATGCACCGCCATCGGCAACGATTTTTGTTTCAATAGCTTTTATTATTCCGTCTTTTGTCAAACCCATTTTATAATAGACTTTATACGGATGGCGTTTATAACTTTCACGAATAGACCACTCACGGGTGTATGACATTTTTACGGGGCGACCAATTAGCTTTGCCGCAAGTGCAGTACGTGCACAGACAATCGCAATCGTATCATCTTTCCCGCCAAATCCTCCGCCAACCGGCACTCCGATAATCTCTATATCTGCAAGGGGAACACCAAGTAAAGCCGATGTAAATCTCCTCGTGCTGAACGGATGCTGCATACCGGCATAAATCTCTATCACCCCGTCTGCACGCGGATTACAGACCGCAACTTCCGGTTCCATATATGCGTGTTCGACAAATTGAGTCTGAAAAACTTTTTCGATTATTAAATCCGAATTCTTAAAACCTTCTTCAATATTTCCTCTTCTTACTTTGTGATGATTAATTATATTCGTTCCGTGGTTTTCGTGAATGATAAGTGAGCCCGGCTTCATAGCTTCTTCCGGATTTAATACAGATGGTAAAATCTCTGCATCGAGTTTTACAAGGGCAGAAGATTTTATCGCTTGAGCTTTTGTCTCTGCAACAACGACAGCAACAACATCGCCGTTATAAAATATTTTATCCTCTGCAAATATTTGGAAATCCTTAATAATTTGTCCCCACCTGTTCACTCCCGGAACATCTTTTGCTGTAATTACTTTTACTACACCATCGGATTTTTCTGCTTCGGATATATCGATGTTTTTAATTTTTGCGTGAACAAAATCCGAATAAACCGGAACAGCGTGCAGCATAAACGGAAATTTTATATCATCCGCATATTTCGCTTTTCCCGTTACTTTTGCATAGGCATCGTTTCGCCAGGATTTTGAGTTCATAAAGTTTCTAAAGTTTGTAAAGTTATAAAGTTCTTAAGGTTTAAAAATATTTTTGCCATAACATTCTTTATCTATTAATTCACAATTTTTAACAATCATTTTGCCTTTCAAGAAAACATTTTTAATACTTAATTTGGTTTTAAAATCCGGATATGTTTCATAAACATCCGATATAGATGATTCAATGTTTTTTTCATCTCCATCCGGATTAATAATCACCAAATCCGCATCGGAGTCTATTTTTATCGTCCCTTTTTTCGGATAAATGCCAGTTATTTTTGCCGGGTTTTCCGATAACCTCCTGCTCATTTCAAAAAACGCATTATTCAAATTATCACTATATAATTTAAATATCAAGTGAGGTAAAGCACCAATGCCGGCTAAACCGTTAGGCACTTTTGTAATATCGTGTTCGGGTAAAATAAAATTTTCATCCTTGTCTTTTTTGGTAAATGCACAGTGATCGGTTGCATATATATCTAAATATCCATCTATAGCCTTCTGCTGCATTGCTATCATATTCTTTTCATCACGCAAAGGAGGCGAACATATCCACCTGTACCCATTCTCTTTTTTAAAATATTCTTCATTTAAAAAAAGATAATGCGGAGCAGTTTCGCAGGTAATTGATATATCTTTTCTCGCATCATTAATCAGTTCAGCACCTTCGGAAGTAGATACGTGTACTATATGTAGTTTCACATTATGCTTTTTTGCAATTTCCATTACTTTTTTTATAGCTTTTATTTCCGCTTCTTTCGGTCGTAAATGTCCGTGTGTAAAGGGATTAGATAAATCATAATTTTTCTTCGATTCCTTTTCAATTATATCATTATCTTCACAATGTATCAAAAAAGTTAAATTATAATTTTTTAATTTCTCGAAAATCTTCTCCAGTTTATCATAAGAAGAAAAAATCCCGGTATTTTTATATGTAGTATAAAATTTAAAAGTTTTAAAATCTTTTTCTATACAATTAAAAATTCCTTTCCAATTGTTATCATCAAATCTTGTTGGGGTCAAATGCCATCCGTAATTACAAAATGAATTTCCATCTGCTTTCTTCTTTGCTTTTTCGATTGCTTTATTTAAAGATTCGTCTTTCCCCTGTGTAACGAAACTGAATAATGTCGTAATGCCGTTTAATACTGCAATTTCAGATCCTGTCTTATAAGTATCCGCAAGTTCATACTTACCGATTTTATCATCTAAATGTGTGTGAATATCAACCATTCCGGGTAGTACATAAAATCCTTTTGCATCGATTGTTTCATCTGCATTGTGTTGCGAACCGAAAGAAGATATTTTCCCGTCACGAATAAAAATATCCGATTTTCGAATACCATTTTCAAAACAAACTAACCCGTTTTTTATTAATGTTGATTTCATATTTTTATACTATCTATATCTTTCAATCCATTCCCCGTAATCAACAGTACTATTTGCTCTTTCTTATTAAATAAATCCGAATCTTTTAATTTCAGCAAAGCTGCTACAGTAGCAGATGAAGATGGTTCAGCAAAAATACCTGTTTTGTTTGCAAATGTTTTTTGTGCTTTTAAAATCTCATCATCGCTTACTGTAACGGAAAAACCCTTTGATTCTATCACTGCTCTTTTTGCTAAATAAGCATTACTTGGAACGGAAACGGAAATTGAATCTGCAACTGTTTTGGGATTATCCGCATTCTTATAAATTCCTGTTTGAATAAAATTATGTATTGCATTCGATTTTTCTGCCTGCACGCAAATAAGCCGGGGAAGTTTTTCAATCAATCCCGATTCTTTCAAATCATAAAACGCCTTGTAAACTCCGCTTATTATCACTCCGTCACCAACCGGAATTATAATTACATCCGGAACTTTAAAATTATTCTGAAAAAATATTTCCAGCCCGACAGTCTTCTTTCCTTCAATCGTTAATGGATGGTATGCTGTGTTTCTATTTAGTCCCGGATTTTTTTTGGTGTATTCTAAAGACAGCCTAAATGCGTCGTCATAGGTGCCTTTCACTTTTATAACATTTGCGCCGTATAAATACATCTGCACAAGTTTTGCTTTTGGAGCTGATTCGGGAACAAAAATAATTGCTTTCTTTTTATCCGAAGCGCAAACTGCAGCAAGCGCACTTGCCGCATTTCCCGTGGAAGCAGTTACGATATTTTTTTCTTTAATTCTGTTTGCTTCGGCAACGATAAGAAACGAGGCCCTGTCTTTCAGCGACCCGCTTGGGTTTAGACCGTCATTCTTTAACCATAAATTGTCGAAGCCAAGCTCTCTACCAAAATTATCTGTTCTAAAAAACGGAGTGTTACCAACAGGATATTTTGGAAAATATTCCGGCTCTACTGCGGAAAATAAATTCCAATCAGGATTCGATTTATCAAAATTCTTTTTTATATGGTCATAATCGAATACAACTTCTAGAACTCCTTTTAAAGGAATTCCGGGTTTGTAATCTTTGGAACAATCGGGACATAAATATTTCACTTCATCCCGCTTGTAAACTTTACCACAAATCGAACACTTATATTTTATCATACAGATAAAATTAAATTATTTATTATTAAGTTTTGCTACAAATCCGGCATAAAATGCTGCTGCTTGTGAAAGATGCTCAACGGGGCAGGCTTCGTTCGGAGCGTGTGCATAAATTTCGTTACCCGGTCCCAATCCAATGCAAGGAATACCGTGCATTCCCGCAATTGCGACTCCGTTTGTACTGAACGTCCATTTATCTATTTCCGGTTCTTTGCCAAATAAATTTTTGTATGCATAAACGGAATCTTTTAAGTAAACTGAATCTTCAGGTAGTTTCCACGTTGGATAATATTTTTCAGTCGGATAAACCAAACCCGTATATGATTTTTCTTTGTACTTCAAAACTTCAACTTTTGCGTCGTGATAGCCTGCTAACTTGCAAGCCTCTTTCACTTCGGCAACTGCACTTTCTTTTGTTTCGCCGTAAGTCAGTCTCCTGTCGAGCTGAATGCTTGCCGCATCGGGCACCGCACACTGCGAAGGTGAATTGAAAAATATTTGCGTAACTGTAACGGTTCCTTTTCCTAAAAATTCATCAGTGATTAATCTTTCATTCAGCTTTTCTATCTCCAGAGAAATTCTTGAAATTTTATAAATTGCATTGTCGCCTCTCTCAGGCGCGGAACCGTGGCAACTCAGTCCCTTAACGCTTACAAGAATTTCCATCCTGCCTCTGTGCCCGCGGTAAATATTCATATTGGTCGGCTCAGTGATTACAACAACTTCAGGCTTTATTTTTTCTTCGTTGATGATGTATTGCCAGCATAAGCCGTCGCAATCTTCTTCCATCACAGTACCCGTAAAGTAAATCGTAAAGTCATTATTCAGATTTAATTCTTTAATTATTTTTCCGGCGTAAACCATCGAAGCCATCCCGCCTTCCTGGTCAACCGAGCCGCGTCCCCAAACTTTTCCGTCTTCAATTTTCGGAGTGAAAGGGTCGAAATTCCATAAAGACATTTCACCGGGATAAACCGTATCTATATGTGCGTCGAACGCAATCACTCTTTTACCGTTTCCAATTCTCCCAATCACATTTCCAAGCCCGTCAATCCTGACTTCATCGAATCCCACCTTTTCCATTTCTTTTTTAATCACCTGTATCACTTCTTTTTCTTTACACGAAAATGAAGGAACACGAATCATATCCATCAGAAAATTTGCGGTTTCTTTTTCTAATTCTTCAGATCTTTTCTTAATATTGTTATATATTGGTTCCATTTAAATAAAATTTTTCAATTTAGTAGTAAATCGTAAATTGTAAAATGCGAAAGCCTATTTGCTTATAAATATTACTTACCATTTACTATTTACAATTTACGGCTCTTTTAAAATCTATTCCATAACGCTTTCACCAACTCTCTTGCCTTTTCTGCAATTTCAGCTTCATCTATATCTATTTTTAAAATCCTGTTTTCCATCAGAACTTTTCCGTTTACAATCGTGGTATCAACATCAGATTGTGATATTCCAAAAATAAGATGTCCGAGATAAGTGCTTTCGTCCAGCGGAGTAGGAGCATTATAATCAATTAACACGATATCTCCCGTTGCTCCTTCTTCGATTTTTCCAATCGGTGTATTCCAGTAACGGTTTGCAATTTTTGCATTATTAAAAAATAACGTGGAAGCAATTTCCATAAATCCTGCATTTGGATTTTGTTGTTTCAGATGCTGCGTCCACATTGCAACTCTGATTTCTTCAATCATATTCACCGTCATAGCGTCTGTTCCAAGCCCTACAAGGATTCCCTTGCTCACCATTTTTACAACATCTGCAATTCCAACTGCATTATTTAAATTCGATTGGGGGTTATGCACAACCATTGTCCCCGTGTCTTTCAATAAATCCATTTCATTTTCATTTACATGTACACAATGTGCGGCAATAGTTTTTTCACCAAGTATTCCGAATTTGTGTAGTCTTTCTACAACTCTCATTCCGAATTTATTTATGTTGTAATCTTCATCTGATTGCGCTTCAGCAACGTGAATATGAAAACCGGAATTCAATTCGTTTCCCAGCTTCGATGCTTTCTCGAGTGTCTTATCGCTCAATGTAAATGATGCGTGAAGCCCGAACAATGCTTTTATAAATTCATCGTCGGTTTTTTGTGCCTGTTTTATAAACTCATAATTTTCCTTTAACCCTTCTTCCGCAATCGCTTCTCCATCCCTGTCGGAAAGTTCGTAACAAAGATTTGCTCTTAGTCCCGTTTCTTTCACAGCCTTTGCAATTTGCTGAAGTGAACCTGTAATCGCATTCGGACTTGCGTGATGATCGATGAAAGTTGTTGTTCCGCGCCTAATGCTGTTTACCAGCATAATCAATGCACTGTAATAGCAATCTTCCAATGTTAATACTTTATCCAATCTCCACCAGAGATTTTCAAGGACTTCATTAAAGTTTTCCGACGGCTTTGCCTTGCCTAATCCTCGTACAAGCGTACTGTAAAAATGCATATGAGTATTTATGAATCCCGGCATAACAACTTTTCCGCTTGCATCAATTTCCTTTTCGTATTTATCCTTAAATTCATTTTTCGGTGCAATTTTTTTTATTGTTCCTTTCTCAATCAGCACTGAATGCCCATATAATACTTTCGGATTTTCTCCAAGCGTAATAATAATTCCATTTTTAATTAACAAAGAATCTTTCATTTCTCTAATTTAACATTTAAAATTTAACATTTAAAATTTGCGAAGCTATGCTTCGCAAAGTACTTCCAATTCTTTCTCTAACCTTTCCCTCATAAAGAGTGCCCCCGAAAAACATTTCTGTACACATATCGAACAGCCTATACATTTCGATGCATCTGTAACAGGAATTTTCTTTCGGTTTAATTCAATTGCCTGATACGGACACCTTGTGCAGTTTCCACAGTGCTCGCACAAATCTTTATTTACATCGGAAATCTTTTTTAAAGAAGCCAGTTCCATAAATCCCGTTATGGGATTCGGCAATGCACGCCCAATCAGCTCTTTCACTGATTTCAAGCCTCTTTCTTTTAAAAGATAACTTAACCCGGAATGTAATTCATTTATAATTCCATAACCATATTTCATCACAACTGTACAGAACTGAACCGTCTTTGTACCAAGTGCAAGAAAATCCGCCGCGGATTTATAATCCATCGGGCCGCCGTTTCCGGATACAACTACTCCAAGCCTCGATACACTTGCAAGGGTTAAATTGCTAATCGGAATAACTCCCTCACCTGATAATCCGATTACAATCCCTTCTTTCCAGTTTTCTTTTTTTCCTTTTCTAAAAGATAAACTCGGGAAAGTATTTGCAAGTGTTACGCCTGCTTTTTTTCCGGGGTATTTTGCAAACACCTTTTTAATTTCAGCAATAATCGGATAGATTGCTGTTACCGCCGCAGTAAGTTTAAAAAGTTTCGGTGTATCGTAATCGCTTGCTTCCATTACCCAATCGATAATTTTCCCAGTCAACTCCGCATCCTGAGAAACAATATCACCTTTCGTTCCGTCACCGCCCTGCGGACAGGAGAGGCTGTATTCTACTCCCATTACACCTGCATTTTCAAGCTTCTTTGTATTTGACACCCAAACTTTTTTATCTTCATCATCGTTGCCTGTTACCGGTCCACCTGTCGAAGCCATAGTTAATCGGTCGGGAAATTCTTTTACCAGCTTTTTTATTTCACTGCATACTCTGTCGAGCGAATGCCCCGAAACGTTATCGCAGTTTCCATATGTTGATTGAGTAACGGCAAACATATATTCGGATGGAATGTGAATCGGGACATTATCAAAAGCCGTTTTCATTACTCCGCCTGCCCAACCGTGCACGTAGGCCTTCTTCATCTGGTCATATCCGTCAGAAGGAGGTGCTGCTGAAAGCAAAAACGGAGATAAAATTTTTCTTCCGAAAAATTCAGTTTCAATACCAACAGGCAATAGATTTTTACCTTCGAGTATAACTCTGCTTTTTACGTTTTTTGATATTTTTGAAATCTTTTCGTTTTTAACATATGCGTCTACAATTTCCGCAGTGTTCTTTCCTGCGGCAACGGCTTCAACTACTGTGGTCGGACCGTTAACCATATCACCAGTATAAAAGACACCTCTTTCTTTTGTTTCTTTTACTTCAGGGCGAGCGCCAATCGCAATTACAATGGTATCGAAATTTCTAAATAATGGTTTTGAAGTTTTATCATCAACAATATTTTTGGGGTGAAATTTTTTATTTTTCGGTAAAAGGACTTTCTGTGTGTAAACTCCTTTTACTTTTTTATTCGATACAATTATAGAATTTATTTTTGTCCTTCCTGTAATTTCTATTCCGTATTTTAAAATTAAATTTCTCTCGGCTTCTGTTAGCGGCATCTCATCGAGTTTTTCGAGCATCATCATTTCTATCGATTTAGCTCCTTTTATTTTCGCCGTTACTGCACAATCCACTGCAACAGCCCCACCACCTATTATTGCGACTTTGTGATTCTTAACGCTAATTCTCTTTCGGTTTTTTAAAAATGAAATCCACTTAAGTGCAAATTCTTCACCTTTTATTCCAAGAGAAATATCTTTTGATAAACCTGTCGAAAAAATAATTGCATCAAAATTATCGGGAGATTCATTTGTCACTTTTGGAGAATTTTTTTCTTTTTCGGTTACTTCTTTATTTACTAAAAATTCTTCACCAAAATTTATTTTTATATTGCCAAGACTCAACAGAAAATCTATATCGGATTTTAAAACTTTTTTATTAAGCCTTATATCGGGAATTAAATTACACATTCCTCCCGGTTTATTTTCTTTTTCGTATATTTCTACTTCGTATCCTTTTTGTGCCAGCACCGATGCCGCTCCAAGCCCTGCAGGTCCCGCACCTATTACAGCGACTTTATACCCGTTCTTTTCTTTCTTGTTAAATACCGGCATTGAATTTAATTTTCTTGCATTCGCTATAATCGTTGCCTGAACAGGAGGGATTTGAACTGCGTTGTCAAACATTTTGTGTACACATGCCTTCATACAGTGGTAAACAGGACAAACATATCCGCATATTCCACCAAGCGGATTATTTCCCATTATAATTGCAGCGGCTCTTTCATAATCCGAGTTTTCACCTTTTTTCACAGCCATAATAAAATCTGCAGGGGAACAATCAACAGGACAGGCGTCTTTGCAAGGTTTCTCCTCACAATATTCGCATTTATCTATCTCTGCTCTTAACTGGGCATTGGTCAATAAAGATTTCATATCACAATTTAAAAAAAATTCATAAACGACTTACATTTTTAGAGAAAAAATGTCATTGCGAGCCTCTGCTAAGCTTACAGTTTAACTTCATGTAAAAAATAAACTCCAAGCCCGGTAAAAGAGCTCCTCACAATGACATCTATATTATATTGATGGAATTTAGTGAAGATTTTTTAAAGATTCAGTGAAGATATTTTACCGAATTTCATCCGATTGTCTGTAGAACCTCTTCTATTTTCTTAATGTTATCAAAGAAAGAAAGTATTTTATTCATAACTTCTTCAACAACAGAATCCGGACAGGATGCACCGCTCGTCAATATTATTTTGACTTTTTCTTTTCGGGGAATAAAATTCCCGGTTTGTAATTCGATATGCTTATGAATATTATAATGCCTGATAAGTCTATCCGAAATAATCTCTTTTGCAGATGATATAAAATAAGTAGGAAGTTTTTCTTCGCAAAGTTCAACGATGTGAGAAGTATTGGAACTGTTATACCCCCCTACAACAACCGCAATATCCGCATTTTTCTCAAGCAGTTCGATTGTAGCTCTCTGGTTATCGTGAGTTGCATAACATAGCGTATCCCTCGTGTCTGCAAAGTGTTCTTTAATATTTTCCTCTCCGTATTTTTTAATCATAATCTCTCTTAGATAATCTGAAATCGCTTCAGTCTCAGATGCAAGCATTGTAGTTTGATTTACAACACCTATTTTTTTAAGATGTAATTTAGGATTAAAATTATTTGAGTACCTATCATAAAAAATTTTAAATAATTCGTTCATTTCTCCATCGGAAATCTCATCTAATATTCCTCTTCCAAGTATTTTCGTTTCTTCCAAGTCTCTGACTATCAAGGTCGGAGCATTTTCCTTACTGTGTGAAAATGTTGCCTTCGTTTCTTCGTGCTTGTGTTTTCCGTGAACGATTATCGTATAACCGGCTTTACCGAG
>JGI20214J51088_10001651_pt1 | contig 15143 bp, 8 predicted proteins | sample WetSurMetagenome_FD_51088 | JGI IMG/M metagenome (IMG submission 51088) | reverse complement strand
CTGCCCCGCCGTGCNCCGTGAGGGGCCCTGAGGCGGGGAGCCATCCCTTTTTCCTATGGTTGTACTGGTCTTTATCAGAACCGGAAGAGTCCTGTCAGGAGCAGCGGCAACCATCCCGTTCGGGGGTATGGGGGCAGGAGCCCCCATCAAAGAAGATGATGATGAGAGGAGCCCGTTGCCGTATCGGGACCCGCCCGCCCCCGGGTATCGTTTTCAGTAAATCCGGCATTTCGTCAGCTTACCGTTCCGGAGGAACACCATGATCCTCGACCGCCTCGTGCTCCATAACTTCAAGCGTTTCCGGGACGCGGAGATCCGCTTCCAGGACGGCATCACCGGCATCCTCGGGAACAACGGCACGGGGAAGTCGAGCATCGTGCAGGCAGTCTTCTTTGCGCTCTATGGCGTGCAGGCGACCGGCATCGCAGCCGATTACATCGTCTCCAGCTTCGCATCACCGAAGGAGAAGTGCGAGGTGCGGCTCGACTTCCGGATCGGCGGCGAACAGTACTCGGTCGTCCGATCCTTCAAAAAAGGGAAGACCGTCACTCACGATGTATCTCTTTTTCATAACGGGAAAGAACAGGCAAAAGGGGTAAGTGACGTTGACACGGAAGTAAAGCGGACGCTCGGAATGGGCCCGGTGGACTTCCGGAACACGATCTATGCTGCCCAGAAAGACCTTCTCACGCTCCTCGAGAATACGCCCGGGAAACGGAAGGAGTGGTTCCTCCGGGCGCTCGGGATCGATTACCTGAACACCGAGAGCCAGAAGATCCTGAAAGATCAGATCGATACGAAGAACGGCGAGCTCCAGCGGGATGAAGGCAAACTCTCGGCACTGAGCGGCCGGCTGGATGCGGACGCCTTTGCACGAATGCAGCAGGATGTGGCAGACTGCACGACCTCCCTTGCGTATCACGGGAAGGAGAAGGCCCGCCTCACGGTAAAACGGCTGGAGCAGGAAGAGCAGCTCAGGGTGCTCGCCGGGAAGAAGGACGCTTTCACCCGCCTCACCCAGCAGGCGCTGGCGCTCCGGCAGGAACTGGCTGCCGAGATGGCCCGGCAGAAGCGGTGCGAGGAAACGCTCGCGCTCGGTGCGGAGGAAGAAGCCGAGTACCGCCGTATCGAACAGGCCGCAGGATCCTATACGGCAGTCAGGGCCCGCCTCGACCACCTCCGTGTGCAGAAGGCAGAATATACGCGGCTTGGCAGTGAACGCGGGTTTGCCGAGCGGGAGATTTCTGACCTCATGGCACGGATCGGGAAACAGAAAGGCCTGATCATCGGTCTCGACCATGACGTGCACGAACATGCCCGCCTCACCGCGATCGTCCGCGAAAGCATTGGCGCAACCCCGGCAACCGCGGACGACCGNCTGGAAGGAGCCGTCACCTTCCGCCTCGCCGAGATCCACACGCGGATCGGGACACTGGCGGCCCAGCTGGAGCGGTACGATGAGGAGCGGGAGAAACTCCGGGTCGATCGGGCAACGATCCGCACCGCCGGCGCCGACGGGGTCTGCCCGCTCTGCCGCCAGAAGCTCGGCAGCCATTTCGGGAGCCTCGACGAGGAGTTCTCGCGAAGGGAGCACGAGATCGCGGACAAGGCAGTAGCCGACCTCGAAAAACAGGACCGGCTCGAAGAAGAAAAAAAGCAGGTCGAGGCCCTCAAGCAGGTGCTCGACGCCATCCGCACGATTGCCGGAAGGCTCAAACGGCGGCCGGAGTACGAGGCCGAGCTGAAGGACCTCGTGCAGAAGTACGACAGGAGGGTACAGGAACTTCACAGCCTCACCGTGGCGATCGCGAACCTCGGCTACGATGATGCCGCCTGCATGGCCTGCGAGCAGGAGGCCGCTGCCGTCCAGAAGGTACAGCTCCGCTTCATCGAGCTCGGGAAGAAGATCGGCGAGGCCGGCACGGTCCGGCAGCAGCTCGCCGATCTCACCGTTGCCATGACACAGCGCCGGAAGGCCATACTCCGGCTGGAGGAGGAGATCGGGGCGTCGGCATACGACCCCGAAGAGACGGTACGTACCGAAAAGGCCCTTGGAGAGATCCTGACCGCACTCCGGGATGTGGAAGTCGCGATGGCGAATGCAGCCCGGGACCGGCTGTTCGCGGAAGAGAAGATCGCGGAGTACCGCAAAACAGAAGCCGAGATCACCCAGCTGCAGAAACAGGCTGCAGCCCTCCGGGACGAGATCGAGCTCCTGAAACTCACCCGCACCCTCATCGGCGAGTACGTGGTCTGGCTCCTGCAGGTGGTGCGGAGCCGTCTCGAGGGCGAGGTGAGCCGGATCATCGGCGAGATCACGGGCGGGCGCTACGAGCAGGTGCTGCTGGACGAGGACTTCAACCTCCTCGTGCGGGACGTGGACGACGATTACCCCATCGACCGCTTCAGCGGGGGCGAGCAGGACGATATTGCGGTTGCGCTCCGGATCGCCCTCTCGCGCTACCTCGCCGAGCTCCACAATGTCCAGGAGAGCACGTTTTTGATCTTCGACGAGATCTTCGGGAGCCAGGACGAGGAGCGGCGGAACAACCTCCTCACCGCCCTCCGTACGCAGGAGTCCCGCTTCCCGCAGATCCTCCTCATCTCCCATATCGCAGAGATCCAGGGCGAGTTTGCAAACACGCTCATGGTCGAGATGGGCAGCGACGGGTCGAGCCGGATAAAGGAAGTGGCATGATGCACCAGGTCTTTTCTGTGCCGGGATGACAGGCAATGCCCCGCTGCCCGCTCTGTTCCAGCGAGATGGTCTACCCGCTCCTCAATACCCTGCGCTGCAAGCGGTGCAAGCATATCTGGAAGATCGGGGAGGAGGAGTACAGCACCGGGCGGTGCCCGGACCTGGTCCCTTCCCTGCGGGTCCGGAAGAAGACTGATCCGCTGGAGATACGGCTGCAGAAGACGATGGACGAACTTCTCGAACGGCATGAAGGGAAATTCTGTATCTCCACCATGACCTGCCGGTACGGGGATATCTCGTTTAACCTGTTCCGGAACTACCTGCAGCGGTGCGTGAAAGAGGGGACGCTTGCGGAGACAAAAGATCGCAACGGGCGGATCTGGTATTCCCGGGACTGACGGGTCGCACTTCGGTGAAGAAGAGACAAAAAGGATACTGTTCGCATGCGATCGAAACCACCCAAGAAGAAGCAGGCGTTCTCCCTTGCCCGGAACGACGGGGCAATGGAGGCGCTGGTAAGCGGGACCGATAAGAAGGTCCTGGCAGCCTGGGCAATCGAATGCGCTGACCGTGTCCTGCCTTTGTTTGAAGAACCATTCCCGGAAGACTCCCGCCCGCGGGACGCCCTGGCAGTACTCCGGGAATGGATCCGCACGGGAATATTTCACATGGCCGTGATCCGCGGGGCTTCCCTTGCAGCCCATGGCGCTGCCCGGGAAGCGGGAGAAGACTCCGCCGCCCGCCCGGCAGCCCGGGCTGCAGGACAGGCAGTTGCCACAGCTCATGTCGCACGGCACTCCCTCGGGGCTGCCCTGTATGCCCAGCAGGCAGTCTGGAGAGCTGCACCTCCGTCGGAAGCGGAGGCAGCGGCTGAAACCGAACGGGACTGGCAATACACCCGCCTGCTGGAACTGAGAGCGGGAGAAGGAGCGCAGGACTCCGTCTCTTCAGGGGCACACCGATAGACATATACCACAGAGGAAAAATGTATCTTCCATGGAAGCGGGGATTAGCGTCCTCTATGTAGATGACGAGCCGGGTCTCCTCGAAATTACCAAGATTTTTTTAGAGGGGGCCGGGAATTTCCAGGTCTCCACTTCACTCTCCGCAAAAAAAGCCCTGGATTCTCCTGCCCTCCCGTTATACGATCTCATCCTCTCGGATTACCTGATGCCGGAGATGGATGGTATCGCCTTTTTAAAGGAAGTACGGAAGCGGTACGGGGATATCCCGTTCATCCTCTTCACCGGCCGCGGCCGCGAGGAAGTCGTGATTGCTGCTATCAACAACGGCGCCGACTTCTACCTCCAGAAAGGCGGGGACCCCACCGCCCAGTTTGCCGAGCTCGCGCACAAGATCCGGCAGGCAGTTGCGCGGAAGAGGGCTGAACACTCCCTGATCGAATCGGAGAAACGCCTCACCGATATCATCAATTTTCTGCCCGATGCAACGTTTGCCATCGACAGGGCCGGAACGGTGATTGCCTGGAACCATGCGATCGTGGATATGACCGGCATTCCTGCGGCGGATATGCTGGGCAAGGGGGATCATGAATATGCTGTCCCGTTCTACGGGACACGCAGGAAGATCCTCATCGACCTGATCTTCGAGTCAGATGATGCCATTGCCCGGGATTATACGCACATCTTCCATGAAAAGGACATTCTCATCGCCGATACAACCCTTCCCCGCCCCCGGGGAAAAACGGTCACCCTGATGGGGAAGGCCAGTCCCCTGTACGACCGAGAAGGTACGATTGTCGGCGCCATCGAGTCCATCCGCGATATCACGAAACACGAGATGGCTGCAGAGCAGGTGACAAAGAAGACCAAAACCCTCTCGGTTATCAACAGGATCATCCAGTCCACGAACCTGCAGCAGACGGTCGATGATTCGATCCCGACAGTCCTTTCCTCCGTACTTGACCTCTTCCATTATGATGCCGGAGGTGTCTACCTTGTCGACGATGACCGAAAAACTGCCCGCATCGTCTGTCAGGAGAACCTCGACCCCGCGTTCGTCCGGGAGATCGACAATATCGATATCAGGGCCCGGCCGTACGATGCCCTCTTCATCCGGGGAGAAGCGGTTATCCTGGATAATTTCGGGAGTATCCTCCCGCATGCCGCCGCTGTATCCGGTCTGTGCTCCGTTGCCAGCATTCCCATTGTGTCGCAGGATACGGTCATCGGTGCCCTGAATGTCGCAAGCCGGCAGCGGGCAGTCATCAGTGACGATGATCGCGAGATCCTCATCGCCATCGGGAAGGAACTGGGGAGTGCTATAACCCGCATCAAGGCTGAGGCCTCGCTCCGGGAGAGCGAGGAGAAATACCGCTCGCTGGTTAACCTTGTCCCTGATGCAGTCATCGTCCACCGCGATGGCGTGGTTGTGTACGTCAACCCTGAATGTGCCCGGCTTTTCGGGGCAGAAGATCCGGAAGATCTCATTGGCAGGAATATACTGCCGTACATTCACCCGGATGACCGTCCGATGGCGCTCGAACATCTCCGGCTGATGAAAGAGAACGGTGTCACGATCCCCCTTGTCGAGGAACGCCTCCTGCGGCCGGACGGCCGGCCCTTCACCGTTGAGATAACCGCAAAGCCCGTCGTATACCTGGGGCTTCCTTCTGTTATCGTGGTTTTCCGCGATATAACGGAACGAAAGAAACGGGAGGACGAACTCCGCGCCGCCTATGAACAGATCACGGCAGCCGAGGAGGAGATGCGGGACCAGTTCGGGGAACTTGCCCGGGCAGAACGGCTGGTCCGCGAGAGCGAGGAGAAGTTCCGTTCCATTTTTGAGAAGAGTCACGATGCCTTCCTGATCTTCTCTGACGGGAAATGCTCGGACTGCAACCAGTCCGCTCTCGACCTTTTCGGGTATTCTTCGCGGGAAGAGATTGCCGGTCTCACTCCCCTGGACCTTTCCCCGCCGGTACAACAGGATGGCCGGGACACCGCGTCCGCTGCAGATGTCCATTTCCATGCCGTCGCGGAGCACGGAAGCCGCCAGGTTGTCTGGACCCATACAAAGAAGGACGGGAGCACATTCATAGCCGATATCCTCCTGTCAGCCTATGAACTGGCCGAAAAACAGGTCGTCGTCTCCTCGATCCGCGACATCACCGACCGCATGAAGATGGAGGAGGAACTCCAGCTCCTGAAGATCTCGGTTGACGAGGCGTTCGATGAGGTCTTCTGGCTGGACTTCAGCGGTAATTTCCTGTACGTGAATGACGCGGCCTGCAGAAATACCGGGTATACTGCAAACGAATTCCGGGCAATGAAGATCTCCACACTAAGCCCGGATTTACTGCCGGGAATCTGGGAGAAGGTAGTTGCCGACCTCAGGGAACGAAAGAAACTGTATACCGTAACCCGCCACCGGTGCAAAGACGGCCGGATTATTGATGTCGAGATCGTGGCGGTGTATGTCAACAAAGATAAACGGGAGTACAGTTTCGCTTTTGTCCGGGACATCACCGAGCGCAAACGGACAGAGAGAACATTGCAGGAGAGCGAAGCGCGCAGCAGGAAGATCCTGGAAGAGGTGCCCCTGCCGCTGGCCCTTGTCGGGAATGACGGGAAGCTGAATTTTATCAATGACCGTTTTGTCCGTATATTCGGCTATACCCTGGAGGATATCCCGACCCTGGAAACCTGGTGGCACCTTGCGTACCCTGATCCTGAGTACCGGCAGTGCGTTATCCGGCAGTGGGAGGAAGCGGTACGGCATGCGGGTGAGGCACATGCCGATATCATGCCCGCTGAATACCGGGTCACCGGCAAAAACGGGGAAGAGCGGATCATCGAGATCTCCGGCATAACGCTTGGGGATGGTTTCCTGGCAATGTTCATCGACCATACCGGACAAAAACGGATGGAAGAGTCTTTACGCGAGAGCGAGGCACGGCTCACATCCATGCTCCACGGTTCGCCGGTCCTCCAGTTCGTTCTTGGCGGCGATCACCGGATCCTTTCATGGAACAAAGCGCTGGAGGAATACAGCGGCATTCCGGCGGCCGTTGTTATGGGAACTGACCAGCAGTGGCGTCCGTTCTACCCGCACCAGCGGCCGGTGCTTGCCGATCTCCTTGTCGATAACAATACGGACGGACTCTTCAAATGGTACGCGGGAAAACTCAGGCCTTCCCGGTATGTCGAGGGCGCGTACGAAGCAACGGATTTTTTCCCGTCAATGGGCGCCTCCGGTACCTGGCTCTTTTTCACGGCAGCGCCGATCCGGAACGCTGACGGGACAATTATCGGTGCTGTCGAGACACTTGAGGATGTTACCGGGCGCGTCGCCGCAACCGATGCGCTCCGGGCCAGCGAGGAGAAGTACCGCCGCATCCTGGAGAACATGCAGGATGCCTATATCCGGACCAGCGAAAACGGGATCGTCACGATGGTGAACCCCTCTGCCGTCCGTCTGTACGGGTATGCGTCGGCTGACGAGATGATCGGAATTCCTGCCGCGTCCCTCTATGCCATCCCCGGGCAGCGGGAAGGGATGCTCCTGAAACTGCAGAAAGCGGGAGGGGTCACCGATTTTGCGGGGGTCGCTCTCCGGAAAGACGGTACTACCTTCCAGGTATCCTTAAACGTCCAGGTTATCCGGAATGAAGAAGGCTGTGTACTGGGAACCGAGGGAATCGTGCGGGATATCACCGAAAGCAAATCGATGGAGCACGCGATCCGTGAAGCCAACCGGAAACTCAATCTCTTAAACAGTATCACCCGGCATGACGTCATGAACCAGCTGACACTGCTCCAGGGTTTCACCAGGGTTGCCGCCATGAAAGAGCGCGATCCCGCCATTGCCGGGTTCCTGGCAAAGATCGATGCAGCCTCGGCAACAATCCGACGGCAGATCGAGTTCATGAAAACATACCATGAACTGGGGGTCCATGCTCCGGGCTGGTCCCTGCTCCGGGAGACCGTGGGAAAGGCTGCACGGGAAGAAGTCGCATTTTCCGACACGTGCGGGGATATCGAAGTCTTGGCCGATCCGATGCTGGAGAAAGTCTTTTACAATCTGTTCGAGAACGCCATCCGTCATGGAGAACATGTGACGGAGATCACGGTCAGGTGCGAACGGGTCCCCGGCGGGCTGGCTGTCGTTGTAGAGGATAATGGAATCGGGGTCCTTCCGGAGGAAAAAGAGAAGATCTTTGAGAAAGGATTCGGGAAACATTCCGGTTTCGGCCTCTTCCTTGCAAGGGAGATCCTCTCCATCACCGGGATTACGATCCGGGAAAACGGCACTCCCGGGAAAGGAGCAATGTTCGAGATCCTGGTTCCGGAGGGACAATTCAGGGCGGCACAAAAATAAGGTAAAAAATCCTTCGGGGAAACCTTCCGGATCAAACGAATCGGAACATCCCCGGGACGCAGTTCTATCGGAAGCCTGCCTCACGGTGTCTGCCAACCCGGGAATTTCTGGCAGTCTGACGGCTCATCACCAAGCCGGAAGTATAGGGCCATGCCATCCGGTACCCTGCAGAGTGACAGAGGAGGTTTTTAGGATCATTTTCTCCCCGCCCCCACGCTCCCTTATATTCAATCCCTGCCAAACTAGCATTTACCGGAATGAAGTACGGGAAATATCACGGAACGATGAAACGCTCTGCTGGCGGGACCTGTGAGGTTGTATGAACGGACGTGACACGTACGAAGAATCGGTTCAGCATGCTCTCGGCCGGCTTGCCAGCCATGTGCCGGAAGACCTGGTGCAGAAGTTCGCGGAGAAGAGCGGGATCACGAAAGCGGATATCCATCCCATCCCGCCCGGCCCCTCCGGCACGGTGAGTGCAATTGACGGCTCCAACGCGATGGTCATCGAAGGGGGCAGTATTTCCATTGCCGCGATCCGGGCAGCGAGAACGAGCTTCACGGCAAATGAGCGGCTCAGCCGCTCGGTCACGCCGCTCACGCTCGTCACGATCGGCCCCGGCCACCGCAACCATGACTTCGATGCCCTCTTCCTGGAATGTTTCGGCGGACCCCCGCACAAGGGGCTCGACAATGCCGATCATGAACGGGCCTCAGCCATCCTCCGCGACACGCTCGAATACTGGGTAGCCGGGGAGACAGCAAAGAGCCTGCCGGCAGGCGGGCTGCTCCTGCTCGATGGTGCACTCAGGGTCTCCAGCCAGAACCACGAGCCGGTGCTGGCCGGCATCATCAGCACGGCAGAGGAACGCGGGGTGCTCCTCGCGGCGGTGGCCAAGCGCACCACGGCGACCTGGGGCGGGGGACACCCGCTCCTGCCGGCGCTTGGCGGGCTCGCAAAAGACCTCGGGATCACCGCTCCATGGTGGACCCCGATCGATGAACACCTCCTCGACCACACCGAGTACCACCAGGGACGGCACGGGCAGATCGTTGTCGCATCGCTCCACCCCCAGGTGGCCCGGCCCCTCAAGATGGAGATCCCGCGGGGCACCGGTGAAGAGACGGCAGCGGCAACCATGCAGGCCCTCGCTGCCTGCGCCGGCGACGGGAGGATCCCCGGCTACCCCTACCCGCTCCTCGACGCCCACCGCACGGTCGCGATCACGGCCGAGCTCGTGGACAAGGTACAGCAGGACCTGAAAGCCGGCCTCGTGCAGCAGGGGATCGGGAACCGGCAGTTTGAAGACCTTTTCGGAGATTTACATGGTGACTTTGACCGATACTGACACACAGGATGCAACGAAATTCCGGCTGATTGGGAAGAGCGTACTCTCGTACCGCTTCATCATCCCCCATGCAGCAAAACTCTTCGTGGGCGATATCCTGAAGATCACTGACACTGCCAAGGGTTACTCCTTCTATGCCAAGGTGAGCGACCTTGTGCACGAGTCCAATTTTGCCGATGAGCGGTGGGACACCCGCCCGTTCGCGGAGCATTTCTACGGCCTGGGCGAGGACGTATTCCTGGGTGTCGAGGCGGTACCGCTCGGGTTCGTGGACGAGAACGGGACCTTCAGGAAGCCCCGCACCGTTCCCACCAAGTTCTCGTCCGTCACCATACCGGAAACGGCTGACTTTGCATTCCTCACGAAGGTCATGGGGGATATCGAGGTAGGTGTCATGCGGACCGGCCAGGGTGTGCTTAAGGATCTGCCGGTGAAGATCCCGAGCCGGGTCCTCCCCCAGCACATGGGCGTCTTTGCCACCACCGGTATGGGCAAATCCAACTTCATGAAGACGTTCTCTGCCTCCTGCATGAAGATGCAGAAGTTCGGCCTCCTCGTGGTCGACCCCCACGGGGAGTACGTGAGGGGCGGGCAGTCCAGCACCGGGGAGCGGACGCTCGGCCTTGTCCATTACAGCGCCGGCATGGACGGGCTTTCTGTCTTCACCATCAGCGAGAATGACCGGAAGAAGTACGGCCTCAACAGCCTCTGGCTCGATTACGAGGACTTCCGGATGACCGACCTTGCTCTCCTCTACGACCTCTCGCAGGCGCAGTGGGACGTGGTCGAGACGCTCGGGGATTACAAGGGCAGCGAGGTCATCCGCTTCTTCATGGAGGCAGATGTCGACACGCTCCAGGACGAGGTACGGGCAAACCGCTACACCGGGCCGTACCCGGCAATCGCGGAGAAGCTCGGGGCGTTCCAGCCCGGGACGCTCGTCGTCATCCAGCGCCGGCTCAGGAATATCGTGCAGGGCAACCGTAAATTCTTCCGCGAGTCGGGCTCGTGCGTGCCGGAGATCCTGAAGCACCTCCACGACAACAAGGTTGTCCTCATCGACATCCCGCGGATGGGGGAGCGGAGCGAGCTCTTCGTCCTCTCGATGATCACGCGGAGGATCATGCAGGCCCACCGTGCTTCGGCCGAGGAGTTCGGGATGGAGACGGAGCCGACCGGGCAGAAGAAGGTGCTCATCACGATCGAGGAGGCGCAAAGGGTACTCGGGGCAGGCGGCTCCTCCACCCAGATCTTCCGCGAGTGTGCGATGGAAGGGCGGAAGTTCGGTGTCGGGCTCTGTGTCGTGACCCAGCAGCCGAAGAACATCGACCAGAAAGTGCTTGCCCAGATCAACACGTTCGTGGTCATGGGCCTCGGCGACCGGGGCGACCGCGAGATCATCATCGGCAGCGCCAAGCAGGACCTGAGTAAGATGGAGATCGAGATCCAGACCCTCGATACGGGCGAGGCAATCATCTCCACGATCGGCATCCCGTTCCCGGTCAGCACCCGCATCCACCGCTACGAAGAGTATATCGAGGGGCTCAATAAGGAAGTGAAACCGAAGATCCGTGACGGGCTCGCGGGCGGGTTCTCCTGAAGGCTACCGGGCCCTCCTTTCCTCTCATAACCGGGAGGCCTGATGCCACCCTTAGAGAGGGNGATACCTCTGCTTTCATACTTTGTAGTCCTCGCGAGTGCATCCNGGATGGATGAACAAGGGCCGGGTACGGGGGCGCTATGAGAATAACCCGCTGGTTTCCCGGCAAACGTGTTTCCCATCGATAGCTATTAAGGCCGGGAAACATACCGGAACGTATCCAACAAACCACGGTGAACTAACAATGGATTACGGAAGTATGCTGAGTGAATCCTTTGACTATGCAAAGGAAGGGCTTGTCGGGAAATGGATGAAATGGGTACTGCTGCTCATCGCAACGATCCTGCTCTCCCTGCCCCTGCTGGGCTATGAGCTGAAGATCCTCAGGGGGGAGAAACCGTTGCCGGAAGTTGAGGACTGGGTGACCCTGTTTGTCGACGGTATCAGGTATGTGGTTATCCTGCTCGTGTACTGTATCCCGTTGATCATTATCGGTTTCTTCAGCATTGCACCGCTGGCTATCGCAATAATCAACAACAACCCGGCGGCGATCCCTGGTGCAATCGGGGCTGGTTTAATCGGCCTCGTGATCTTTGTGATCGTCGCGGTCATCATTGCCCTTCTTGCCTGTTTTGGCATCGTCCGTTTTGCCCGGACGGGCAGCATGGGAGAAGCCTTCAACTTCGGCGCAATCCTTGCAACGATCGGCAGGGTCGGCTGGCCCTCGTATATCTTCGCGCTCATCATCCTCATGATAGTCCTGGGGATTGTCGAAGCCATCTTTTCGCTCATCCCCTATGTGGGTCAGCTGCTCCTGTTCCTCATTACGCCGTTCATGGTTATCTTCGAGGCACGCTACGTGTGCCAGCTCTACGACAGTGCCGGCCCGGCCTGAGCTTTTTTTTAACGGAGCCGGAAGGTGCGTCCAATCTGTCAGGAAAATTCTGTTCCGGCACGGATCGGGGTTTTAAAAAAAAGATCGCCGCGATGGGCCAGGAAGAAGCGGATCGGCAGGTATTAAGACCCGAAAACCAAGGTAAAATTACCCTGAAAAAAGATGAACAGGACAGGTTAACCGGGAGTATTCTTTTACCATAATTCCCGCGGGCCGGGGGAGAGACAATCATGGGTATACCAGAATTTTTTTCCCGATCGTGGTTACCGCCTTTTTCGACCCTTATCTTTTGTACCATCCTTCTCAGTGGCCTGGTTATTCCCGGCGTACCGGCAGCCACAACCGTATCCCCGGATATCCAGAAGGTCGTGATAACCACGGTCCCCGTCACTGCAGCGACCTTCACCTGTGATGCAGCATCGCAGTGCATGGCGGCGTCGGCAGCCAATGCTACCTGGGGATATGGGGGATATGTCCAGACCTCGACCCGGCCCTGCGGGTATCTCCCGGCAATGACAGCTGTGGCGGCCTTTCCTGAATATTGTTTCCAGCAGAGACCTGTCCGGGTCGTGGCGGTGATCAATACCTCACGGTCCGCCCTGGTCACCACAACCTCCCCTGCCTGCCCGGCGATCCTCTCGGTCACCAGTATCCCGACCGGTGCCCTGGTCCTGGTCGACGGGACATCGTACGGCACCACCCCTCTCACCCGCGCCCATGTTGATCCCGGGCAGCGTCTCATAACCGTAAGTATGGCTGGGTACAGTCCCGCATCAGAACGTGTCAGCCTTCTCTGCGATACCGTCTATAACCGCAAGTATTCCCTGGCCATCGCACCGGCGGGCGAAGGAGTCCAGGGTGCCGGCAGTTCCCTGCCGGTAGCGGTGCAGCAGGTGCCCGTTCAGGTGGTCAACAGGTCGGCGGTTCCCCCCATAACAACCGCTCAACAACCGGTCGCTCCGGTACTGCCGCGAGAGCCCGTGACCGGTACCTGTTCTCGGCGCTATGCCGGATCCGGCAACCTGAGCACAGGGACTGATGGACGACTCAACTGTACAACACTTATCAGCTCCGATGACGGGATCCTGGTCCTTTCTGTTCCCGGCGGCACGCTGGTTGAAAATACCGGGATGAACCCGGTGCCGGCGATCAGTATTGCCCCGGTCACCCCCGGAGAACTGCCTGCCAGTACGGATGGGGGCCGGTGGACGGGGAAGGCCTACCACTTCCTGCCCGGGCAGACTACGTTCGATCCCCCGGCCCTCGTTTCGTTTACCCTCGATGAAGGGACCTGGGAACGGTCTGACCCGGCCAACCTGAGTATCCGACAGACCGCCCCGGGCGGGACAGGTTTTGAGGCGCTCAAGACGACAATCGACCCCGCGACAAGGACTGCCAGCGCCCCGGTCCGGCACTTCAGCATCATCGGGCTCTTCTCAACCGGCCCCGGTACAGGACCATCCGGACCCCTTCCGGCGGTCATCCGGGATGCGGTCAGATCTTCCCGCGGCCCCCTGCCCTTATCCCCGCTGGTTCCCGATGCTTATGCACCGATTGCAGCTGTAGCTGCGGGAATCCTTGTCAGTCTTCTCGGGAGCCTCCTGAGCACCAGCGCATCGATAGCCCAGGCCTGGGAGCGGATCACCAGCCTTGTGAAGAATTTCCTGGGTTCGGAGACGGTCGGGCTGGTGAGCACTTCCGAGATCGAAAAACGGGGGATCAAACCTTCGGAAGGTCACCGAATACTCTTCCTCGGCCTCTCCTGCCGCGAGATCCTGGTGATAGCGGTCAGCGCTATCGGTTTTGCTGCGGCCTTCCTCATTGCGGACAGCGTAGACGTTGACGTTGTCACCGTCACCGTATTTCTCTGCGCAGGGGGTATCGCGACCATCCTCCACGACCTGGCCCACAAATTCTGTGCAACCCGTTGCGGGTGTGTCACCGAGTACCAGTTCTGGAGCCTTGGGACTGCGACGATGCTGGCAACGGCGTGGTTGTTCGGGAACGCTTTTGCAAAGCCCTCCCGGTCCGTGATCCAGGGGGGACGGACCCTCCTGCCGGAAGAAGCAGCCAGGATCCGCCTTGCCGGTCCGCTCATGAGCATGGGAATTGCCGTCGTTTCCCTGTTCCTGATCCCTCTCGGGGGACTGTTCGCTGTCGCAGGGTCGGCCGGCTTTTCCATGAACCTGCTGAACAGTGTCTTCTCGCTGGTCCCGGTGAAGCCTAATGACGGGGTGGAGATCTTCGCATGGAACCGGCTCGTCTGGGCGGGAACCTTCATCCCGCTCCTCGTTTTTTTCCTGTTCGTCTACCTGTCATGATACCGGTGAAAACGGCCGTCCTGGTGCCGGGGATGGTGGAGTCACTGGTCCTTACCGCGTCGTGAGCAGGTTCTGCCTGACATTACCCGCAGAGGTTCCTCCCAGGTGAAAAAAAACCTGATACCGGCCATATCACCGGGTACCGGATGGGAAAATGCGGCTTTCGCGGTTTTTTCAGGTCCCTCTGCAGACCAGACCACTGATATCCGCCGGGAGCCATCCGTTGCTGCACACGTGGAGGAGGATCGCATCAGAACCGAGCGCAATCCCGAAACACCCGATCATGGCCCCGGCGAGGATCGCAAGGAAGACCGGGAGCGTGCGCATGCCGAGAAGTTTTCCCGCAATGGAGCCCCGGATGCCACCGCTGCCGAAGACCGGGACCATCACCATCAGGACAACGGCAAAAAACCAGAGGCTGGCGACCCAGCGGTGAGCAGCTATGAATTCTTCGGTCTTCGTGGTCATTCGTGCGAGGACCGGCCCGAGATAGGGAATGCGGTACGCAAGATCGAAGTTCAGCGCCATGAAGAGGCCGGTCTCGACGTCGATCATCGTGATCGACAGGGCCATGTACCACCACGGGATCCCGAGCGCGATCCCGAGAGGGATGACGGTCTCTTTCCCGGCAGGAGGCAGGAGATAGGCAGCCATAAGGCCGAGCATGGTGGCAAAAAGAGCCGGGGGGAGGGTCGCTGCCAGGATGCCGATGTGAGTTGCAGCGACAAGGAGAGGGATGAGTACGGCAACTGCCCGCCACGGCAGGCGCTGTGCCAGGGTGCTGCAGGTCATACGGTGCATAAGGTCCCTCAGGTACAGCATCTGTTCGCCGGACAGGTTAAAATACCCCGGTTCTTTACCAGGAATTCGCCCGTTGCCCGAGGTCAGGACAAGTGACACCGGGTCCCATCCCGTGCCCGTAAGAGGATACCTAAAAAAAA
>JGI20214J51088_10001650_pt1 | contig 15162 bp, 10 predicted proteins | sample WetSurMetagenome_FD_51088 | JGI IMG/M metagenome (IMG submission 51088) | reverse complement strand
GTCCGATTCTATAGTCAATTCAGGTTCCAGGTACTTCTTTAACAATGTATTATGGCTATAATCCTGAGGGAATGGTGGTGAGTTTAATCCATTGTATCTGACAGGCTTAACCTCAAATTCACCATCAATAAAGTTATTTACAACTGTACCTGTGAATTTCTGCCCTGGATAATTCAGTGATTCAGGTGTAATAGTTTCCCCAGAAGTATTTATCTGAGCTTTAACCTTAACATAGGTAAGGTTCATCATTTCGGGAATGGTCTTATTAACTTTTGCGAAAAATAGATCATCCAGGTTTGCCTGTATAATCTTGCTGCTCACTGATTTATCGGCAAGGTAAATATGCTGCCTCCCTGCAATATTAGCTCTGATGTTATAACCATCGCTTTTACGTAACCATAATGTGGTTTTCATACCTGTCGTCAGATCAGCCTCATCAAGAACTATAGTCTTATAAACTGTATCTCTTAAAGAAATACTCTCATCAGGCTTCCTGGTATAAAGCTTCTCTGTTATTTCACCTTTCATCGGATCGAAAACTTTATACTTCTTTTCATTGGCACCACCTTGTATAAAATCTTCTAAAAGGTATGGATATCTTGNAGGTGAAGAGATCATTACATCATTCCCAGCAAGAATAACTTTTTCACTTCCGGTGTTTGTACTCCTGAAATGAATTGTATCACCATCAATTCTTGTATTAATTATGACATACGATTGATTGTTTATCACACTTATTTCAATCATAACCGCCCTGTCAGTCTTCGGATCAATTAAATACAGCGCTTTAAAACCTCCATCCACATCGGACCCGAGCAGCGACATTTTAAGAACAACATCAGAATACTCATACAAGACTTTTTTGCCATTCCACATTCCTGTGCAGCAAGTTTCAACAGAATATCCGCAAAGGATATTTTTCATTTCAATCCCGAAATAATTGGTCTGTCCGCCTGTTTTGCAGGGATTGGCTTCCTGGGAATAAGCACTCCCGGTTATAATGAAGACGCAAGTCACCAGGAGCGACATAAGAGTTTTGCCCATTTTTTTCATTGCTCTTCTTTTTAAATTAAATCTCTATTTTATACAATTAGCGGGCAGATTTCAACTCCGATAAAATCCTCGATTCGTGCCCGTTTTTATAATATTCCAGGAATCTAATAAAGAGATCTGCCATCGATGCACATAGGCGGTCGAAGCTGAGACTGTGCCTGTAATCGCGGTAGTCTTTTTCCGAAATTTTAATACTTATTTTTCCGTGGCTATCCATGGTTACATGACTTACTTCCGAGGGGTCTTCAACTACTATCAGGCTTTTATTCATCGAAAAAGCCATGCTTACGGAATCATCGAGATAGAAGGGCCTTACAATAAAATTTGCATGCAGGTATCTTGACAGGCCAAGCAGTTCATCCTTTGTTGCTTCTATGGAACCTGCNGAGTATGGTCTTTCGGTAAAACCGTCGGAGGTTTCAATTATCCTCTCTGCNGCGAGTCTGAAAAGCCTGCGTGAGTTAATTTCAAATCTCTCGTGATGGTAAAGTGAGCTCCAGTTAATTATTATAAAAAGAATGATAATGATAAAACATATAAAATAGGTTAGTCCAATTATTCCGGCATTATCATAATCAGGAAAAATGAATGACGCCTGGGCTGTGGTTATACCCATCAGAAATCCAAGTACAGGGTATATCCAGTTTCTGTAGCGGAACCATTGTAAAATGCCTAGGATTATAAACATCAGGGAAACAAGTATTATAGTGATGTATGGTATTCCCCACGAATCATATCCACCCTGACGCAAGACACGCCTAAGCTCATATTCAAGAAGCAATAAAATATAGGACGAAAATATACCTATAGGGTAGATCCATCCTATCGACATTCTGATTTTTGATCTATAATTCATGATTTACTGTGTTTTATATACTTCATTTTATTTAAACTATACAAAGTTATAACTATTAAATCAGAAAAGTCAAGTTTTTTTAAATATTTTTTTAAAGAAATCAGGAGTAAGCTAAAAATGAAGTGATTATGAATTACAAGAGCTACAATTCTCTATTATTTAGAATCTCCTTAAGGTTTAATATTATTCCAATATCATTTTTTAAACATTGGTTAGATATTTCAATCCTCTTGTCTACAAAGAAAAAGCCCTTGCCGATTTATCGGCAGGGGTTTTTTGTTTTCAGACCGAACCGGGCTTGTCCGGGTGAGGGCTGGAAACAAAAAACCCGCCAGACGCCGCAGGCGGCTGCAGGGCTTTTTTGTTTTCAGACTAATTAAGAGCTTACTCTTGTTAGAGGATAAAAATAAAAAATATTGGATGTGGATTAGATACAAGATTTGAACGGATAGACAACGGGAAACTTAAGTGGTTCGATATTGATTTTCCTGAAGTAATAAAGCTTCGGNGAAGATTTATGAATGAAAATTCTCGACGCATTTTTATAGAAGGCTCAATTCTTAATTTGAGATGGCTTGGAATAGTAAAAACTGGCGGTCCTTATCTTATTCTTGCAGAGGGTGTATTTATGTATTTAAAAAAAGATGATGTAAAAATGCTACTGTCAATTATTAATCATGAATTGCCNGGGGCCGAGCTTGTTTGTGAAGTCACTAATCGTTATTGGGTTGATAAAATGGAAAGCCGTTATATGCAATGGAAATTTAAACGTCAGTTAGGCATGAAAGGCGGTGCCGTTTTTACTTTCGGTGTTCCAAACGGTAGCTATTTTGAAGAGTGGTCTGAAAATTACCATTTCCTCGATGAATGGACATATTTTGATGATAATGAAAAGAAGCTGGGGTTGCTTAACCTATTTTCATGATTTGAATTGCTTCGTAAAGTGCAATTTACGGTTCATTATAAGATTGGATTTTAATGCCGGTTCTGAGGTCAGATATCTGATCACACTCTGCTACAAAGAAAAATCNCTTGTTCCGATATGCGGGATGCGGGATTTTTCTTTGGGCTGTTAACTAATGAGGATTATTAGTCTAAAAATTATCCTTTCTTAACTGTAAAAATTAATACTTAACTTTCATTCATGAAAGCTTTCCAGCTATGAATAAAAATATGAAAAGATTATTCCTTCGTCTTTCCGTGATATTTATATTTCATTTGCTGTTCAAACAGGGAGATCAGACATTCTCAGGCGCATTTGAACCAACCCTCAGAAGTCTGGTGTTCAGCCTTTATTTTATTATTTATTGGATGCTGTTCTGGGAAGCCTGCAGCTTATTTTACAATAGGCTTGTAAGTAATTCACAGTATAAGAAAATATGGTACCGCAGACTTTCATTTGTAACCCTTGTTCTATTTCTTCTTGTCATTGCAGGATCACTGATCTTTAACTTGGGATACACTCTGATGGATCACCTGTTCGGTGTTGCGGGCACACAAGATGTGTCATTTTTAAATCCCGAAATATTTGGCTCATTTGATATCCCGGGATCATTAAATTTAAATCCGGAATTGTTATTCGGATTCATTTTGTTTTTCATACTGGTGTACGGAACACATATTTTTATAAGTTCAATGAAGAATGTGAAAGAGATGGAGGTGGCTGCTGCGCTGCGAAAGAAAGAGAGTATTACTGCACAATATGCAGCACTTAAAAATCAGATTGATCCTCACTTTTTCTTTAACAGTCTGAGTGTCTTATCCTCATTGATTTTTGAGAAATCCGAAATTTCATCCGATTATATTTCTCATCTGTCGAAGCATTACCGTTACATTCTTGAAACCAATACCGACAACCTGATATTTGTCGACAAAGAGCTTGATATTCTTGACTCTTATTATTTCCTGATTAAGATGCGTTATCCTGAATATATCCGTCTGTCGGTGAACCTGACGGAAAAAACCCGGTTAAAATGCAAAATACTGCCGCACTCACTTCTTATGCTGGTAGAAAATGCGGTGAAGCACAATGTCTTTACAAAGGATAATCAGCTGATCGTTGAGATTATTGAGAATGACGGGTATATTATTGTACAAAACAATATAAACAAACGGAAATTGTTGCAGGAATCAACAGGCATCGGACTGCAAAATATAAGAAAGAGATATGCCATTGAGAGCGATAAGGAGGTACTTATAGATGTATCTGATAATTACTTCGTAGTAAGACTTCCCAAACTCAGTTGAAGAATGAAGATATTGATCATAGAAGATGAAAGGCGAACTGCAGACCTGATTGCCAGGTTTATAAAACAATACAATAATTCTTTTTCAGTCATTGGAGTAATTGATTCGGTTGAGAAAGGAGTGAATTGGTTCATTCACAAAACTGAAATGCCTGACCTTATTCTTGCTGATATCCAGCTGACCGACGGATCGTCATTTGATCTTTTTGATCAGGTGAATCTGGAACTGCCTGTGATTTTCATAACAGCATATAACGAATTTGCTTTAAATGCTTTCAGGCTTAACAGTATTGATTATTTGCTGAAGCCATTTAATTTTTCCGATCTCAAAAAAGCTTTTGATAAATTTATAAAAACAAAGGATGCATATTTAAGAGCAAATCTTACCGAGTATAATCAAATCATTTCGACAGGTCATAAACCATTTAAGCGGAGGTTTCTTGTAAGGTCAGGCATTCATTATAAATACCTTTCAACAGATGAAATCGCATATTTCTTTGCTGAAGAGGGTCTGGTGTTTGCACGATTATTGAAAGGTGGAAGATCAATCGTAGAAAACAACATTACTGAATTGAATGGAGTACTTGATCCTGAACAGTTTTTTCAGGTAAACCGCAATACAATTGCAAGTATAAAGGCAATTAATAAATTTTCAGGCTACTTCAACCGCCGGCTGATCCTTCAGCTCCTGCCCGACAATTATGAAGTTATTGTAAGTCGTGAAAGGGTTCATGTCTTCAAAGAGTGGCTTAATAAATAGGACCACGGTACAATCTGCATACACAAAAGTACGATTCGACTTGTGAAATGTCCCGTTTAAGGGAATTATCTTGTATATAAGGCATCACCGCTTCTAATTTTATCCCCGGATCTATGCTATAAATAAATCTTTAATGAAATGTAATGGGGATAGATGAGAAAAAAAATCAGGCGGCAGATTTTTTCTGGCTAATGGCAGGATGTGTTTTTCTGCTGTTTATGGGTGGGAAATGGAACCTCCCGGTTACAACATGGATCGGTTCAATTTTCTTCCTGAGATATTTCAGGATACAACGTGGATTTTGGGGAATTCTGCTGGCATTCCCGTTTCTATTGCTGACTTCACATATCTGGTTCACAGGTCTTGCTGAACAGGTGGACCCGGAATTTAAAATTCTTATTGCGACTAGTTTTACCCTTTATATAATAATCCCATGTCTTATTGACCGTTTCCTCCATAAAAGAATCCGAAATCAGCTTCTTTCAACCCTGGTTTATCCTGCTTCCATTATTGTGATACAGTTCCTTTTCTCATATGTTGAACAATTGGGAACCATACTTCACTGGACCGGTTCTATGTTCTCCTTTAAGCCAGTTATTCAGCTTGTCTCAATTACGGGAGTATGGGGACCATCTTTCCTTACAGGCTGGCTTGCTTCAATTATCAATTTGCTTTGGGAGGAAAAATTCGAGCTGAAGAAAGTTAGACTGCCTGTTGCAGTGTTCACAGGACTTTTCCTGCTGATAGTAATCTGGGGCAGCATCCGTCTGGCTTTCTTTGGGCCTGATCCGGGAACTGTAAAGGTAGGTTCTGTAATAGCCGGCTTTGAGGAAGACAATATGTTCTACATCTATGAGGATGGTATGTCTGATGCTGACAAACTCAGGGAGAAAGGAAAATATCGGGCATTAACATTTAAGATTCAGGATGAATTGTTTTCGTCTTCAGAAAAGCTCATTCCTACAGGCATCAAGATTCTCTCATGGGCCAGTGGCAACGCTGTTGTGTTTGCAGAGGATGAGGCTGCATTAATAAAACGAATGCGGAATTTCGCCAGGGAAAACCAGATTTACTTTTTCCCCAGTCTGCTTGTACTTGGCGATTACAAAGGACCCGATCAAAATCATGTACTGGCAATTCGACCTGACGGGCAGATCGAATATGATCATTATAAGGGAAGAAATCCGAACGCCAGTTTTTACAGGGGGAACATGGTCGAAATCATAAATACTCCTTATGGAAGAATAGCCTCACCCATTTGTTTCGAAATGGAATTTCATCGTTTCATCCGGCAGGCGGGAAAAAAGGGGGTGGACATACTTATAGTTCCGGGAGATGAGCCTGCAAGGGGAGCTGCTAAGATGCATACTGAATTTTCTATGTTCCGCGCAGTAGAGAATGGATGTTCTATGTTAAGAACTACCCTTGAGGGATTAACAATGGGGGCAGATTACCAGGGAAGGGTTCTCTCGCAAATGGATTATTATAAAACACTTAATAACAGAATAATCACTACTGAGTTACCTGTAAAAGGAGTGAAAACAATATATTCCCTTTTCGGTGATTGGTTCGCCTGGCTTTGTGTAATTATGTTGTTATCTTTTATAGGTTCAGCATGCTTTAATGGTACAAAGTCCATTTAGCAGGTCATGCGCTTTTTTGTCACTTCAGGTTCTTCTTCTCGACCTTCCAGTTTGGATCTTTTGACAAGCCACAGGATTTACCTCTGAAAAGCTTGCCTGCCTTTTTGTCCCCTTTAAGCTGCCATAGTAACCAGGATATTGCGACTTTTGCAAATTCACCGCCGTGAGGTTTGCTGTAAGTGCCGCCGTGTCCCACATCCATATTTGCAGCAAATACCGGTACATGGTCTATACGTTTAAAATCATCCATGCCATTTGCATAGGCAATATCCGATTCTCCTCCAAGTATGTACAGAACAGGAGTATGAAGTTTCAATAGTTGATCCTTGGCAAGACCCGGCATTCCTGCCATACCGCTGCCCGGTTTGGGCAGGATACCACTGTTACAGATAATGACGGTCGAAACCCTTGGGTCGGGAGCTGTCTCAAGAGCCTGCAACCCTCCGCATGACATTCCGCTTACGGCTATTTTTGTCACATCGATCTTATTATAATACGGACCGGACTTATCACTGTTCTGAACAATCGCCCATTCAATTGCATCAATAAGTTGCGAGGATTCGGACCGGCCTCTGCCTTTTTCTCCCTCCAGGGGCATAGGCCCAATTGCTATCACAAGAAATCCATAGGACGAAACTTCTGATAAAAAATTTACATGTTCCCAGGGTGAATTTGCACAGGCTCCGTTACCCCATGCAATCACAGGGAGCTTGTTTTTAGCTCCAAAAGGAGTCAGGTCTTTCGGCCTGAAAACTGTATGTGTCTGTAAGGTGGTTTCTCTAAGCATTATGGCAGAATATGGACCTGTTCCACCATCCTCAACTATCCTCGATTGAGGCTTTTCCTGTGAAACCTGTCCCTGAACATGACAGGGATTGATTAAAATCAATATGTCAAAAAACAAAACAGAGAGAAGCAGTAATTTTTTCATTTTTCTAAGAATATTAGATAATTGATCAGTACTTAAAATTAACTAAAGTCCGGAGTGATTAAAGTAATAAAATCAAACATTATTAAGAGTTTTGTTTCAAAATTGAAATAAAGACATGCTAAAACTCCCATAATGATAGTCAGGATATAGGTTCAGTAATTAGAATCGGTACAGCGAAAAGCAAAAAAGGAAAGCCTTAACAGGACTCTCGCCCCTTTTAAAGATAAGAACAATGAACCTCGTTCCAAAAGTGCCATTGTAACTTTAGTCACCGAATTGTTACAAGAATTTAAATGTTGATATAAACTGAGCATGATTTTTATTAAATTGTACCAATCTCAAAAGAGTCTAACAGTCTCAGATTAAAACCTGTTTATTATGAGAACTATCATTTTCAGCCTGATCTTAATAATCATCTCCTGTAAAAATGTTTCTTCACAAAACTTACCAGGATCATGGATTTCTGACCCGTCTCTGCTTGAGAGTTTCTTCGATGGCATGATGAATGACCATCTTAAATCAAAACATATAGCAGGTGCCGTAGTTGCTGTTGTAAAGGATGGAAAAACTGTTTTGAAAAAGGGATATGGCTATTCGGATTATGAGAATAAAAGTCCGGTCAGTCCTGATTCTTCTCTTTTCAGAATCGGCTCTATCTCAAAGACCTTCACCTGGATCGCGGTAATGCAGCTTGCTGCTCAGGGTAAACTCAACCTGGATGTAGATGTTAATGATTATCTCACCGATTTCAAGATTCCTGATGAAAAAGGAGGCCCAATTACCCTCAGGAACCTGATGACTCATACCCCGGGATTTGAGGACAGAATGCTTGGAATATTCGGAAGAGATGAAAAATCAATAAGACCATACGGAGAAATCCTGAAAGAACAGCTGCCTGAACGTGTCAGACCTTCAGGAGTTGAGATGTCTTATTCCAACCACGGAACGGGTATAGCAGCATACATTGTGGAGAATGTTTCAGGACTGAAATGGAATGAGTATGTTGAACAAAATATATTAAAGCCTCTGGGAATGAATCATACCACCTTCAGGCAGCCTCTTCCCGATCATCTGGCCGGGATGGTATCGAAGGGTTATAATTATGAAAACGGTTCACTTAAAGAATATGGATTCGAATTCATCCCTTTAGCAGCGGTTGGAGGAGCCAGTTCAACGGCTGAAGATATGGCAAGGTATATGATAACCCAACTTCAGCTTGGGAGATACAATGATATTTCAATTCTTGACTCTGCCAGTTTCTCACGAATTCACGGTACTGAATTCAGAGCTTCTCCTTTTGTCAGCGGGATTGGATTGGGCATTTATGAACTTGTGAACTGGAATGGTATCCGCACAATCGGACACGGCGGTGATACATTCTGGTTCCATTCACTTATGGCTTTGATTCCTGAAAAAAATCTCGGCCTTTTTGTCTCATTCAACACCCAGACAGCAGATTATTCTCAGGTTTTCGGATTGTTTATGGACCACATCTCCCCTTTGAAACCAGCAAAACAGGAAATCAGACTAACCAGCTCGAATTCTGAAAAATTTACCGGGGAGTACAGGTACAACCGTTACCCCCACAGCGATATGACACGAATTGCATCAATATTGAGCCCGCTGAAAGTAAGTTATGACACAAGCGGTTATCTTATAGCCAGGGGGGTTGATTCGCAGAAATGGTTTATGGTAAATGACTCTACCTTTATTAAAGAGAGCGGTGATGAATACTTTGCATTTGGAGAACTGCAAAATGGGAAATATGCAAAAATATTCCCCGGCAATCTGGCAGTTATGCCGATGGAAAGGTTACCTTTCATTGATTCGGGGACTCTAAATATCCTTTTGCTGGCTATATGGATGATAATCTTTCTTTTAACATTTATTCACTGGCCCATTTTGTATCTTACCAGAAGAAAATATTCCTTAAATCCGGGTGAACAACTATCCCTGCCTGCATTTAATAAATGGATTGGCTGGATTACCTCTGTTCTGGTTCTTCTGTTTATCATTGGCCTTATGTCATCATTAAGTAAACCCTGGGAATTAGCCTATGGAGTATCGCCGGCGCTGAAAGCTGTGCTTGTTATTCCTTTAATTTTATGCATATTCCTGCCGGTTTTAATATATATGGTATTTAAACTGACAATCAGAAAGGGATTAAGACTATCCGGAAAAATTCATTTTTATGCATTGACATTTTCATTGTTGCTTTTTCTCTGGCAGATTAATCACTGGAACATGCTGGGATTTAAGTACTGAAAGCCTCCGCGTACTGCTCATCGATTTCTGTTAAGCATAATGAAACAGACCTTATAATAACCACCACCGATGGTTCTTTAATTCATTCGTACAGCGGCCTGAGTAACGTGATTATCTAGCGGACCGACGGGCATTAAAAAACACATTGAACAACAATAGGATTGGGTATGCTGAGATTGATGTGATAACCGGGTTATTTTACCAAATTCTTAAAAGCTAATCCAAAAATCAGGTAAGCAGTATTTCCTCCAATTGTGCCCTCGTTTTGTCCCCACAGAAATGGCCAGTCGTCGTAGTTTTCAAAGTGGTCGGGCTTTCTGAATAATATACCCGGGGCAACATTGCCCGGAATAAATGAGAAATCAGCCCTGTTATTGCCATAAAAGACGGCTTTTGGACGAGCGGCGCCCACCGTTGCCACTAACGAATAATTGTGGTACGGATGGCAGCCAAACAGCCAGTTGGTGGTTTTAAAAGCATGGCCGGCATCGATAATGTCAGGGAAATGCTTACTGGCAAAGCAAATGGTGGTGCCAAAGCTTACGACGGCTCCGCTGCCTGCCCAGTTGCCAAGGCCGATCGGGACTCCGTAAGGATTATCTTTTTCAAGCCCTTCGATGTACTCTTTGTACTTAACAACATATGGCCGGACCTTTTCTTTGAAGGATTGATCCATGTGCGGTATGGCAAGTAATGCAGTCAAAATATTTCCACTAACGCTACGGTCAAGAGCAGGCCATAAAAGTTCCTGAAACTTATCGATATATTGTTTCTCCCCGGTTGAGATGTACAGTTGAAGATTGGTTCCAATATTTGGTGATCCACCGAACCTGCCTGCGGGACTCTGGGGCTGGCTGGCCATTAACTCAGTTGCCTCTTTAAGGAGTCTTTTTGACTGTTTCAACGCTCTTGCAGAAAGATCGTCGTTATACCCCTTCAATGCCCTGCTTGTTGCGGCAAACATCGTTGCTGCAACGAGATCGAGTCCGGGATTTCGGCTTGTAAATGCCCACATATCATCCTTAACTCCGCTTGACCGGCCGTCACTGGCCACTTCGTAGGGGCCCAGATCCTGATTATAAGGAAGACCGTCTGTTATTGAGGCTGCGTCACCAAGGTGATGGTAATTATCGAGAACAGAGTTGGAGAGAGTTTGTGCCATGTGGCCGATAATCTCAGCCTGAGCAAGGAGTTGCATTGTCCCATGCTCGATAAACTGCAATACGTCTGGTGTCCCATCAGGCCGGTGTAGGTCAACATAACGTTGCTTCTGATCAATGTAAGTCTGATCGCGCAAGGGTCTGAAATATTCCCATGTCTGAACAAAGTTCTGTACCACGCCTATGTTAGACCCTGTCTCGATATCAAAATCTCCCGCGTCGAAAAATCCGCCCGTGTTTAACCCGGGGATCAATTCCAGCCCTTTATACTTTGTATCGGTTGTAGGTCCCTGCCAGTGCATATCGAAATGATCGGTGGGTGCAGGAGCCTGGAGATAACCTTCCTTAAAAGGCTCGCCATGCCACACCCTGTATGCCTCGTTTACGAACATATGATTCATATGTATCGGGATCCATATATCGCTTGTGGCGTCGGTGATCTTATCGTAAACGTTATTTTCTATTAAAAAGTTATTTGTTTTAAAGTCGCCATACTGAATATAGTATATACCGGGAGTGTTTACCGGAGAAAAATCGAATTTTACATAGTGATATTTAAAATAGTCACCCCAGGGCACTATTTTGCCGCTGAATACTTCATTAATATTGCCATCATCACTTATTTTATATATCGATGCGTTTGCAAGCGGTNTGTCTTTCTTGTCGAGTTCAATTATAGAAACCTTTTGTTGTGAAGGGAGATAACCCACCTGGGAGAAACCTATATTTGGCTCTCTTATCCAGCCATTAATTGCATTTGGTTCAACTGTCCAGGTTAAAACCTTGCCTGTTTTTCCTGCCGGAAGTAAACTGCGAACTACAAACCATCCGTTTTGTGCCAGCACACGGCCGTCGAAAAGCAAAATATCGGCATCGGGCGAGGTGATTTTTACCAGACGTCCGGGATCATCGGGTGCAAGAAGAAAGNTACGGCCGGTTTCGAGAGGAAGCGGATCAATAAATCTNCCGGTCCCCCTGTCATCGGAAGTTACATACCCCTTGAACTGCTTAGGCTTTTCACTTTCAGGCCTGGTGATGGTGTTACCAACCGCATAGCGTGGGAAGCGATTGTAACGCCCATCCATCAGATAGGTCTTTCCCCAATATTGCGAGGGCAGAAACTCAAGATTAAATCCGGCTTTCCCTTCAAGTGCCGCAGGAACAGGTTTATCCAGGTAAACAGATATCTCAACACCTTTTCCCCTGGCCGTGACAACGACTCGTGAATCAAAATCATAATCTTCATACCTCAGTATGGACTCAATGGATTTCGCCTCACGGTTTACTTTCCGGGTAGGAATTGCCGGAACAAGATCCCACTGCTCAGGTGTGCTGGAAAGTCGTACGGCCCCGCCCTGCGCTGTTCTGACGCCATGGTGAATCAATTCTATGCCGGCGGTCTTCTCATCATTAAAACCTCCGGTAAAAAGGTTATTATACACAAGGACATTGACGCCTTGCGTCTCGAAATACTCAAGATCGTTGAGTATCAATTCCTGGCTGGAAGCATGATTGAATGCCGCTAATAGTAGCACTACAAGTGTCAAAAATTTTAGTNTTTTCATATCTNTTGTCCCGGTGGTAAAAGTGTTCAGGTAACCAAAACGATCTTAAATGCCATAGCAAACAAAATTATCAAAAAGTATAACAATAATGAAGTCAGAATTCGGCTTTATNCAGGGCAAATTCCTGCATCAACAAAATGTTTTACCTTGGTTAACTGCTGAGTGAAAATAAATTTTACCAGAACTTCCACTGTAAGATATAATTCCTTTCTGACAGGCAATGGTGGAAGATCATTCCATGGAACGTTCCTGTCAGGGAACCAATAGTAATCATAAATAANAAAAGATACCCNATATAGAGACTATAGTAGTAATGAAACTTGAAGTGATGCTGAGAAGAAGCAAAAAAGCCCCCTGGATCTTATTTCCGGGGATTTAGTTTTCTGTGGATTAATATCACTTGCAATCCCACCACTCTTTGATAAAATTGGCAGTTACTATTCCCTTAGCATTCGTGGTTGTATGCCATGCATAGTGGTACAAGGCAACCAACTTGCCATCCATAGTGATTCTTGCTAAATTTTCGCCCTTTGAATAATCTCCTGAACTTGTCGCCGTTTGTGAAAGCTCATAGAACCTTCCCGATGGAACGGAAAGATCTGCATCTTCATAACCAGTTAAAGTTGCATCTCTTACTTTTTCAATCCAAAAGTAATGGGATGTTACCTTTTCTACATAGGTCACCTCACCATATAACCAGTCGCCTGTACATTCCAGGTAAATTTTAAGTGGCACAACCACATCGAATACCTTATCTTTTTGAGCCTTGACTGGATTTACATTAAATGCTGCAAATAAGAATAGAATGATAATAAATTTAAGTGTTTTCATAGCCGGTTGATTAAAATTTATAAAATAAAATTTTTAACTAAATTTCGGCTAAAACCGGAGCAGTCTCATATCAATTTTTCACAATTGATTATATCCTTTTTAAATTGCTTATGTTTTTCGGAAGAGGAATCTTATATCATTTCCATAGCTGCCTTTTTCGCTTCCTCTAAGTGTGATTTTATGCTGAAAAGTTTGAACGGCGCCTCATCGAGCGTTTTCTGAAGAACCTCCAAAGCTTCCTGGTACTTCCCCTGCTTATATAAACCCCAGCCCCTTGTATCTGAATAATTATAATAATCGTATATTGAGGGTGCCAGTTTCATAGCTTTATCCATGAGTTCAGCGACCTCATCAAGGTCCCGGTTTTTGTCGATCAGAAGATTTGCCAGATAATTCATTCTTGCCGGGTTTTCAGGTTCCAGCGAGAGTGCTTTCCGATAATACTCTTCACCCTTATCCCACTTTTCTGCCAGCCAGTACATATCGCCCAATCCTTCCAAAATATCTGCTTCAGAGTATGAGTTCTCCTTCCTGACAGATATGAACTCCTTAATATATTTATTTGCCGCAGCCGTATCCCCTTCGGTCAGTGCCAGTGAGCCACAGTCACGAATGATCCAGCTGAAATAGACTGACTTATGATCATCATTGACCTTCCAGGCTTCTTTATAAAGCTTTTTCTCCTTCCTGTACCGGCCTGTCAGATGATATACTTCCCCAAGAGCCGGATATACCCAATTATCTTTTAAAAACTCTTTACCTCTTTTACGTGATATCTCCAGGTACTTTTCGTGCTCAGGTACTGCTTTTTCAAATTGCTTAGACCTTACGTACATGGCACCAATCATGTAATGATAATTACCTTTGTCATCTATATCCTGGAGATGTCTCAGATATTTAATCCTGACCTCAGTCGGTTCAAATATCCCGGCGTACAAATATTTAGTATAGAGCTGGTCGATAACAGGCATATTATCTGCTTTATTGTAAAGCTTTATTAACCATGGCAATGCCTGCTCCATCAAACCAAGATGGCTGTATGATTGATAGACCCGTGACATGGCGTCAACATAATTTGAATCGATTGTCAGCGCCTTCAGGAACCAGTTTTTTGCTGTTTCCCAGTCGGCTTTGTAATAGGCTCTGTAACCGTATAGGTAAAATTTCAGGGCCTCCGGGGATTTGGCCGTGATGCGCTGGTAACTATTAAGTTCCGGATTCCCTGTTATCAGCTCCGATATCTGAAGATAGTCTGCTATTCTCCTCCTGAGGGAATCTGTAAAGTCAATGATCGTTTCATCTTTATAAGGAGCCTCTATTTCGAAGGATCTCAATACTACTCCCGTTTGTGTTCCGGTTATATGTGCATTTAACCGGATATCAGGTCCTGCCTTCTGGATACTGCCATAAATAAAAATTGCTGCATCGAGTTTTTTGGATACAACACCTGCAATTTTGGGTGAGATTGACGCGTAATCAGTGACCCCTTCTATCTTCAGGAGTGTCGTTATGGTCTCGACCTGTCTTACCTTCAGCTCCTCAATATTCGAAAGCCATGAAATAAGATTCTGCTGAATGCCATCCTGCCAGATGTCAAATACCGAATCGCGGGTCATATTCAGAAATGGCAAAATTGCAACTGAAATTCTTCCTTCAGAAGACAGAAGTTTGTCTGGCTGGCCGGATTTATGAATTTTATTGTATACCAGAAAAGAAACCGCGCCCAGAATCAGGACAGAAATAATAAGAATCGGAAATGAATATGTGTACTTTCTATTTCCGGTAATTTTCAATTCCTCCTTCAGGTTTACAGCTGCTGTTTCATTAAGTTTATTATCATCAGGTTCAACTT